>Ga0209697_10005993_pt1 | contig 14884 bp, 13 predicted proteins | sample AliMusrvi5mmetaG_FD_184115 | JGI IMG/M metagenome (GOLD analysis project Ga0209697, IMG submission 184115) | Freshwater lake bacterial and archeal communities from Alinen Mustajarvi, Finland, to study Microbial Dark Matter (Phase II) - Alinen... | ecosystem: Environmental > Aquatic > Freshwater...
TGCCAAGATAGCCGAGCAAGCAGGATGGGAAATTGTTGAAGTGTACGAAGATCAAGGCATATCAGGGGCGAAAGGCCGCGACCAACGCCCTGCATTCGACAAGCTTTGCAAGGATGCAGCACGGCGTAAATTCGACATGATAGCCGCTTGGAGCGTTGACCGGCTAGGGCGAAGCTTGCAGCACCTTGTGACCTTCTTGGAGGAATTGCACGGCCTAGGCATTGACCTTTACTTACACCAACAAGGCATAGACACCACCACGCCAGCAGGAAAGGCCATGTTTCAAATGTTAGGCGTTTTCAGCGAGTTTGAACGCGCCATGATAAGGGAACGGGTAAATGCCGGACTTGCCAGAGCCAAGGCAGAAGGAAAGACCCTAGGAAGGCCAAAAACCTCGACCGACACCGAACAAGCCATTATCCAAGCCTTAGCCAAGGGCGGTAAGGGAATGCAGAAAATAGCCAAGGAGTTTGGCGTAGGCACGTCAGTTGTCCAAAGGCTTGCCAAGGCTGAGGCCACTTGATTATGGCCTAGATCATGTTTGTGGGTAATTTTGTGGGCAGGATTTTATTTATTCAATAAAATCAGTAGCTTATGTCGTGAAATGGCGGAGAAGGTGGGATTCGAACCCACGGAGGGCTACTAACCCTCAACGGTTTTCAAGACCGCCGCCTTAAACCACTCGGCCACCTCTCCATTGATCATCTCAATATTATAATCCATTCGCCGCCTTGGTTCCAGTATTTTTTCCTAGTTGATATTAATATACCTGATTACTAATATATGCATTGGAGCGCAGGCAATGCCCGGTACTGGAGGGATCAACACCCCATCTATTGAGGTGTGTAGCGAGCATGGCCTGATCCTACGACCTCCAGACACAGCGTCCGCCGCTAGTTTTGTCAATCGCGTCAAGTCTGGCAACATGAGCAGCCTGCTCTGGTCCGCTGCAATAAACGACAGCCAATTTTGCCAGTGATCGTCGAACGCCTTTGAAGCTGGTTGGCACGCCAGGGTTGGCATCTTCCGGTCCAATTCCAACCTCTAGCAACAATTCGGATTGGCCACCAGTCATGGCAAGATAAACCTCGGCAAGAATCTCCGCGTCTAGCAGGGCGCCATGCAATTCGCGGTGGCTATTGCTTACGTTATAGCGCTTGCAAAGGGCATCAAGGCTGTTCCTTTGGCCGGGGTGCTTCTTTTTAGCTAAGGCCAGGGTATCCAAAATTGCGCAAAAATCGGCAATTCTGCGCTTTTCCGGGGGCAGTGTCGTGTCTTCCAGCCGCCGCAACTCGGCATTGATAAAGCCGACATCGAACGGGGCATTGTGAATGATCAACTCGGCATCTTCGACAAAATTGATAAAGTCGACGACAATCTGCTCGAACAAGGGTTTGTCTTTGAGGAATTCATTGTCCAACCCATGGATATCCACCGCGCCTTTGTCAATGACGCGATCCGGATTGATGTAAACATGATAATGGTTGCCGGTAATCTTGCGGTTGACCAGTTCCACGCAACCGATCTCAATGATCCTGTGGCCTTCTTGGGGTTCTAGGCCGGTCGTTTCGGTGTCCAGCACAATCTGTCGCATGCGGTTATTTTCCTACCGATAAAATTTCATCAACACCTTTGTTGGCCAGTCGATCAGCGCGCTCGTTTTCCACATGTCCGGCATGACCCTTCACCCACTTCCATTCGACATGATGATTGAGTCTTGCGGCCTCCAGCCGCTGCCAAAGATCGACGTTCTTGACGGGTTCTTTGTTTGCCGTTTTCCAACCCCGTTTGACCCAATTGGGCAGCCATTCCGAAATTCCCTTGGCAACATAGACCGAATCGGTGACGACACAGACTTCACAACGTCTAGTAAGGCTTTCCAGTGCCTGGATGGCAGCGGTCAGTTCCATTCTGTTGTTGGTGGTTTGCCGCTCTCCCCCATAGAGTTCCTTTTCCCTTTCCGCATATTTCAATAGTACGCCCCAACCGCCCGGTCCTGGGTTTCCCCGGCATGCGCCGTCGGTGTATGCATAGACTTTTTCAGGCATGGGAGTCACCTAATCAAGTAAGGGGGGTGTCATGGCTTGTCCGGGAACTAAGCCAGGGACCCTGGCCCAGGACTTTTTCATCGGGATCAGAGTCCAAGTGCGCTTGATTGCCTTTATCGAATACACAGGGGTTAGGAAAGCGATGGATTTTTGCCATGTTGTTTGAGGTTCAAGAAAAACGTGATGGGTAGGCAAGCCAAACCCTGCATTCAGTTCAGTTTCAAATTTTAACAGATTCAACCATTCCATGACTTGGGAACTTCTTACGAAATGCCGACTCCATGATGAAGAGGATTGTTGCATGAAGCGCAACAGGCTATGCGGACTCCATGGATTGAACCCCAAGATAAACAGGCGCCCTTCAGGTTTTAGAACACGTTCCGCCTCGCTTAGGATGCGGCGGGGGTCCGCCTCAAATTCGATGAGGTGGGGCAGTATTACAGTGTCAACGCTTTCACAGGCGATGGGCCATTCTTCAATTTTAGCAAAGACTGTGTTCGTTATTTGGCCTTCCCTAACCCCCCCATCCACAATCAAGCAGAAGTTCCTAAGGAATTCATCCGTAATGTAGGTTGTTTCGATGCCAAGCCTGCCAACTTGTAATATTCGCTGATAATAAGTATGATTAAGCGAATTCAAGAGGTAGGAAGATTCGCTGTCGCGTAGCGTTTTACCCAGGGAAGTGGAATCATACCATTCCATAAACTGTTGACGAGGATGCTGCGATGGAACGCGGATTTTTTTGTAATTCATTGTGTTGCGCGATTTGTTAATGCAATGACTCACCGGGCTTGAATCCTGAGGAAAACCATGAAACATCATATACCCAATTTAAGAATTATTTGCGCATCGATATTTGCGCTTACATTGGCGGCCTGTTCACACAACGTCCCCAAGCCCAGTAACGACCTCAACTTGGCAGGCAATGACTCCAAGCCTGGCGGTCAGTTGGTAAAGCTTAAAAAAGGGCATAGAACGGACAGGTCGACAGGAAAATTTCCCGATCCGCGCAGTTATGACAACCTTTGGGATAGATTGTTCGACCGGTTCGACCTTCCAGAAGTCAGCCACCAAGACATTGACCGCGAACTCTATTGGTTTATCAATCACCCGACCTACATTGACCGGGTTCAGTCAAGGGCCGAGCCGTTCCTGTACTCTATTGTAAAACAATTGGAAAAACAGCATATGCCGGGTGAATTGGCTTTGCTGCCGGTTATTGAGAGTGCTTTTCAACCCCACGCTGTCTCTCCGGCCAATGCTGCAGGAATCTGGCAATTCATTCCGGCAACGGGGCACCATTACGGGCTTAAACGCAGCACCTCTTACGACGGGCGGCGGGATATCTACGCATCCACGAGGGCGGCGATAAAATATTTGAAAAAACTGCATGATGAATTCAATGGCGATTGGTTTTTGGCAATCGCTGGTTACAATTGCGGTGAGGGGGCGGTGGCTAGGGCCATACAAAGAAACATTGCACGTGGCTTGCCTACGGATTTCTGGTCGTTAAGCCTGCCACAAGAAACCCGTACCTATGTTCCGCGACTGCTAGCCGTGGCTAAGCTGTTTTCCGAATCGGAGCAGTACGGCATCAGCCTGCGTCCGATACCCAACAAGGCTTTATATAAAACCGTGGTCTTGAAAGACCAAGTCGATTTGGCCTTGGCTGCCAACGCCGCTGATATTTCCCTAGACAAGCTTTTCGAGTTAAACCCTGGATTCAAGCGCCAACGTGTGGATGTCAACGGTAGTTACCGTTTATTTATACCGGCCCATAAAAAAATTGTTGATTTTCACCAAGACTTGGCACGACAAATCGCGGCTCAACCTGATAATGACCAGTCCGCTTTAACATCGGTTGAAGAAAGCTCGATTGCCCAACCAGCGGATGCCGACACCCGGACACCACCCGCACAGCTAGTGCCAGCGAAGAATACCGACACGCCAGCTTCCATTCCGAAAGTCGCCCCACCCGATGTCGGTGCACAAGCCCCAATGCCAATGGCTGTACCCTTGAAAGTCGAAACGGAAGAGCCGGTTATGGAGCCTGCGCTACAAAATTCCAAAGAACAGACTCCAGTTCAGCCAGAAGCGCTAAAATCCACCGGAAACTCCTCAAGTGTACTGGCCGGACGGGCAGCCAAAAGTGAATTGCAATCGCAAAATTCTGCTGCCGCTGAGGATACGAAGGAAAACCCGAAGCCTGAACCGTTTGCCTTGGTCAATATCTATTCCAGTGATTCCCCTGCCGAGCCGAATATTAGCGTAGCCGCCTATGAGAAAATTGCCTCGGTTGCCAAGGAACGCCACCCTTCAACGCAGACGGTAAAAAAAAACCCACCTAAAACCCAAGACGAACCGCCTGACAAACACCATGCAAAGCCCGTTGAACGAGAAACTGTGGCTTTAATTGAGCGTGAAAGCGAAGGGCGCAATTCAGTTCACGGTAAAAACAAACCGGTTTTGAAAAACCACCCAGATCATCCCGAGGTTCACAAAGAGGTCGAGCAAATCCCTGTTGCCAAGAAATCGGACTATGTGGTTCATGCGGGTGACACGCTACACTCGATTGCTAATAAATATGACATGGACGTGGAAGATTTGAAAAAAATGAACCATGTCGCGGATGCCGACGACATCAAGTGGGGGCAAAGCATGAAGGTTGTGGTCAAGGATGCCGGAAAAAAATTGACAGGCATCAAGGCCACGGCATACAAACCTGGCACTCCAAACGCCAAGTATAAAGCGCACCACGGATAGACTTGGCTTAAAAAGCCGGACGGGATATTCCAACCTGTCCGAAGCGTTTGTTCCTGTCGGTATCTGTGGCCTTGCACAAAACGTCAGTCAGGGGGTTAAAAACCCTTCGCGCTTCGTGTTTATCTTTGCGTTGAACCCGACTTTCGATTTCGGGCAATAAGTCCAATTAACTGCATACCGAAAAAATTTTTTATGTAATACAAAAGTTCGTACAATATGGAAAAAATATGCTCGCGAAAAACTATTTAATCGAGGGCCATTTGCTAAGGCGATTGACTCTTACTATTGCGGAAATTGAATCTGCTGAAACCAGCAAATAGTCTGGTAGTTAGGCAGCGGGTATATAGTTGCTTCGACATTGTATAAATACCGGGGTAGTTATGACTCAAACAGAGTTACAGCATTTTCAACATCAAAGAGTTACTTTGTAGTGGGTATGATAGCACAGGTTATTCGGTTAACCTGAAGGTTTAACGGAATGTCTGTTTTAGGTATATTTTTAAGATGAAAATGCTGTATATCAAGATTTCTCTATGCTTCACATACCTTTTGCAGAAATGTATGCCAACCAATCATTTAAACGCGTATAATAATGCACCTATGGGCTTCCCTGAACGCGGTAGGGCGCAACAGGCGTGTTCCGTCGTTTTGGCAACGTCTTTTGTTGACCGTCACAACGGCCTATGTGCCATTTTTTTCACCGCTAGGAGTCCCAATTTGCATTCATGTACAGCGTTTTTTCTTAACAAATGAAAATAAAAAAGGACACTCATTCAAACTATCCTGTGTGTCTGTGCTTTGCAAAATGGTATAACCCAACAAGTAACTATTCGATATTAAAAACGCTGTATTAGAACAACACATTTCTGAATTAGATGACGATTCCTTTGTAAAGCTCCGTGACTGGTTTTTCGAATTCGACCAAGCCCGATGGGATAAACAACTAGAAGCCGATTCCAACGCTGGAAAGCTAGATTTCCTTATCAATTTGGCACTTGCCGAACATGAAGCCGGATTAACGAGAGACCTTTGAAACACAAAACGGCTTCTAGTTTCTGGGCTTGCTATGAATGCCTTCCTGTGGGAATTCGCAGTCTCGCCAAAAAGAACTTTAAACTGTTAAAAGCCGATCATCTCCACCCTTCTTTGCAATTTAAGAAAGTTGGTAAAGTCTGGTCTGCGCGTGTCGGTTCAAATTATCTTGCAGTTGCAACGCCGATTGATGATGGATTTCTTTGGGTTTGGATTGGGACTCACGCGGAATACGACAAGTTGATTGCCTAAAAACCGTTAACTCTTAACGGGGTTCGTATATGGCGACAATAAGGCCGTTGAACTGAGGAAGTGCAAGAGTAGGCCAAAAAAGCCTTGCCTATTGACATACAGGCTATCTTGCTTCATAATTACTTTCCAACCAAGTCGTTATGCTTTTTCCTCTTGCCGAGGTGGTGAAATTGGTAGACACGCATGTTTCAGGTACATGTGAGGAGACTCGTGGAGGTTCAAGTCCTCTCCTCGGCACCACAAAAAATACTTTCAGTTTCAAAGCTATCTTAAAAAAATAGTCCGCCATAGATGTTCCTTTTTTCCTTATTCATTGCGGTAATCCTAAATTAGACAGTTAGGCAACAGACATAGGGGGAGTTCAAATGGCATTTTGTTCAAAGGCTAGACTCGCCTCCCGGTGATCTGGATTGCTCACCGCGTCCATGCGGTTCGGGCTTCGCCCCGCGCTGTGCGCGTCCAAATTCGCTCCCGGCGAATTTGTCCGGCAATCCATGCCGGTATGACGGCTTATGTGACTGGCACACTGCTATTCTTTCGCAAATGCATAAGATTTATCCAATAACCTGAGATGTTGAAAACGCTGAAATCATGAAACCTTGTGAAAAGCTACTAATCGAAAACAAGGCATGGGCCGCTGAAAAAATCGTCCAAGAACCGGATTTTTTTAAAAAATTGTCTGGCGATCAGACCCCGGAGTTTTTGTGGATTGGCTGTGCAGATAGCCGTGTACCGGCGGAGATCATCGTAAACGCCGAACCGGGCGAGATTTTCGTGCATCGCAACATCGCCAACCAGGTAATTGCCACGGATTTCAATAGCCAAAGTGTGTTGCAGTATGCCGTTGATGTTTTAAAAGTCCGGCATGTCATCGTTTGTGGGCATTACAACTGCGGTGGCATAAAAGCTGCCTTGGATAAGCAGCGGGTGGATTTGACCCTTGTCAACAAGTGGCTCATACACATTAAAGACATTTACCGTATTCACCAAAACGAGATAGAGAGTCTTGATACGCAGGAAAAAAGGGTAAACCGGCTCGTAGAACTCAACATAATTGAGCAAGTCCAGCGTTTATCGCATACGGCAATCATCCAGAACGCTTGGAAGCGCGAGCAGCGGCCCGTATTGCATGGTTGGGTGTATGGTCTGGATAATGGTGTCATCAATCCACTGGTCACTCTGCCGCCTGGAACACACATTAATTCAATCTATCAGTTCGTCGAACCGCCTGACAATGATTCATAAGCACGTTAAATACTATTTTGAACATCTAGACTCCGATATTCCTGCAGGATTGGTCGTTTTCCTAGTGGCGTTGCCCCTTTGTTTAGGCATAGCGATGGCATCCGGCGCACCTTTATTTTCAGGTGTCATCTCCGGCATCATTGGTGGTTTGGTCGTTGCCTGGCTCAGTGGCTCCCAACTCAGTGTCAGCGGTCCGGCTGCGGGTCTGACAGCCATTGTAATGCTTGCTATTCAGAAGCTGGGAAGTTTTGAAAGCTTTCTGTTTGCCGTGGTTGTCGCAGGTATCATGCAGTTGATATTGGGATATTTACGGGCCGGCACCATCGGTGCTTATTTTCCCTCGGCGGTCATCAAAGGCATGTTGGCAGCGATAGGCTTGATTCTTGTCATGAAACAGATACCCCATATAGTCGGTTTCGACTCACAATATGAAGTGGACGAAGCCTATATGCCTGGAAACGCAGAATCGACAGTTTTTATATTATATAAATCACTGAAATCCTGTACATTGGGTCCAATAATAGTGAGTGTGTTAGCCATCGTGGCACTTCTATCCTGGGAAAAACCATTGTTCAAACGCAACCGGATTTTGTCGCTGATTCCTGGGCCACTAGTCGCCGTGCTGTTGGGGGTGGCTTTCAACCTTGCCACCTTGGATAACCCTGTCTTGGCAATCTATCAGGAGCATCTGGTCAGTCTGCCTACCATCCATGGCATAGAAGGTTTTTTGGGCCAACTTCGATTTCCCGATTTTACCCAGTACGCCAATCCAGAAATCTATAACATCGCCATTACCATTGCAATAGTTGCCAGTCTGGAAAGCCTTTTGGGCCTGGAAGCCACTGACAAGCTCGACCCGTTGAAACGGGTGGCACCCACCAACCGGGAACTGAAAGCCCAAGGAATTGGGAACATACTGAGTGGGCTTCTGGGCGGCCTGCCGATGACCGCCGTTATTGTCCGCAGTTCTGCCAATGTCAACGCAGGGGGCAGGACTAAGATGGCCTGCTTTTTCCACGCTGTTTTGTTGTTGCTTAGCGTGATGTTTATGTCCGGCTATCTTAATTACATTCCCCTTGCCAGCCTGGCTTGCATTCTTATATTGACCGGTTATAAGCTGGCAAAGCCAAGACTGTTCATGGAAATGTATGCCAAGGGAATGAATCAGTTTGCGCCTTTCATCATTACGGTGGTTGCCGTCCTGATTAGTGATTTGTTGAAAGGCATGGCTATCGGGATGGTTTGCGGTTTATTCTTTGTCATCAAAGCAAATTTCCACTCTACCATCACGTTGACGCAGGATGGCAAGAACTATCTGTTACGATTACAAAAAGATGTCTCGTTTTTGAACAAGGTACTATTACGGAGTTATCTTAATAAGGTAGATGGCAATAGCTATCTTATTATTGACGGCAGTAAGGCCCAGTTTATCGACCAGGACATATTAGAAACCATTCAAGATTTTGTTAACGCGGCCAAGGATGACAATATCACCGTGGAATTGAAAAAAATTTCAACCACCCCTTAAACTACAGAGGTTATATGAGTGAACTAATCGTAATTGGCTATGACAACCCGTTTGAAGCTGAGGAAGTCCGGCTCAAGCTAATCAAAATGCAGCAAGATTATTTGATCGACCTGGAAGATGCTGTGGTTGCGGTCAAGAATGCCGAGGGTAAAGTCAAGCTGAACCAAGCCTATCAACTGACGGCGGCAGGCGCCATTAGCGGGGGTTTCTGGGGCGCGTTGATCGGCCTGCTATTTTTAAACCCACTGTTGGGAGCGGTCGTCGGCACGGGTGCGGGTGCAATGTCCGGGGCCTTGACTGATGTGGGCATCAACGACGACTTCATGAAGGAGCTTGCCGCTACCCTAAAGCCGGGTTCGTCTGCCCTGTTTGTCCTAGTCCGCAAAGCCACGCCAGACAAAGCACTGGACGAATTGCAAGGGACTGGCGGCAAAATAATCAAGACTTCGCTGTCACACGAAAATGAGACAAAACTCCAGTCCGCGCTTGATGCTGTGAAATAAGAAGACTTCCGAGCTCTTAACGTTGCGTCGTTGCGTGAGATAAAAAGTCTTCGCCCATTGAATGACATGCCGCATTGAGAGAAAGGCCAAAAGAAGGTCTCACGCAACGGCGCAACGACGCAACGTAAAAGCGCAAGTGAAGGGTTTAGGTCGTTCCCAAGCTGGAGCTTGGGAACCAGCCAAACGTCGTACTTTCATGGTAGCCCACCCTATGACTGCGTAACATCAGTTTCTAATCAAGACGCACTATGTGTGTATAATGACAGTCAATTCGATACCTGGCTTTGCCGACCCATTCAGTTCCATACTCCATTTGCTCGCCGCCGTTGTTTTTTGCGTACTTGGCTTTTTTCTGGTGGCGCGTGGGCGGGGCAGTATAGGGCGGATGTTTTCTCTGGCCGTTTTCGTGTTTAGCGTAGTTTTTTTATTGTCCATGAGCGGCGTGTTCCACCTGCTTGCGCTAGGCGGCACAGGACGCATGGTTTTGCAAAGGCTAGACCATGCAGGCATTTTCCTTCTCATCGCGGGCAGTTTCACCCCCTTGCACGGCATAATGTTCACCGGTTTTTGGCGATGGGGAATATTGGCCTTGGTCTGGACATTGGCGATTACCGGAATCATCTTAAAATCAATTTTCTTTAATAACATACCCGAATGGCTGGGATTAAGCATCTATTTGGGCATGGGCTGGCTCGGCCTGCTTTCTGGCATATTGCTTAGCCGCAGATTGGGTTTTGCTTTCGTAAAACCCCTGGTGTATAGTGGCTTGGCGTATTCTCTGGGTGGAATTACCGAGTATTTTTCTTGGCCTATTTTAATTCCCGGTGTCATTGGCCCTCACGAGATATTTCATGTTGCTGTCATTGTCGGCATCGGTATTTATTGGTACTTTATAGGCCAGTGTCTTGACATCTACAGGTGTTTCCCACCGCATCCTTAATGACCGGATAATTTAATGAAGCTCCCGAATCTATTGCGTCCAAAGTGGCAACATTCCAATGATTCAGTCCGTTTGGCGGCAGTTCAAAAGCTAGAGGATCAGGCGATCCTAGCGGAGATTGCCCACATCGACACTGATACCGCAGTGCGGGTGGTCGCCGTCAGCAAACTTAATGACCAAGGCATCCTGTCGGAGGTTGCCAAGAATGACAGCGATCCAGCAGTGCGCATCGCTGCCATGGATAAACTGGAAGAGCAGGCACTTCTAGCCGACGTGGCCCGGAACGCCAACGATGTTGAAATACGCTTGGCAGCCGTCATGAAATTGGACAAACCGGCAATGCTCGCCAGTGTCGCCAAGGATGTAGAAGATCAACGGGTGGGTGGGATGGCGGTGCAAAAATTGGACGATCAGACGCTGCTTGGCGATTGTGCCCAGGGTGCAATCAATGCAGCCGTGCGTGAGGCCGCTTTCCAAAAGTTGCAGGATCAAGCCATCATTGGCGAGGTCGCCATGAAGGCAAACGATGCTGATTTGCGCGCTTCCGCAGTCGGAAAGCTCAGCGACCAAGCTGTATTTGCGAAGGTGGCCCACAGTGCAGGCTACGCTGATGTTCGCAAAAACGCTTTACAGAAGGTGACAGACGAAGCCATCCTTGCCGAAATCGCCAAACATTCAAACGATGCGGAAGCCCGTTTGTCAGCTTTGGGCAAACTGTCCGACCAAGCCAGCCTGATTGATGTCGCCAAGCATGGAAGCTTTGAAGAGACTCGTTCATGCGCGGTGCAAAAGCTTGCAGACCAAGCCACTCTTGTGGATGTGGCCAAAAACGATCCCGATGCCTTCGTGCGCAAATCAGCCGTGCAAAGGCTGCTCGATCAAGTTGTGATTGCCGATATTGCATGGAACGATAGCAACACCTTTGTTCGCGAGGCGGCGGTTTTAAGATTGACAAACCAAAGTTTCATTGCCGAAATTGCGCAACGGAATTCAAGTTGGGCCGTGCGCAAGACAGCCACCGAACTCTTGCAAAATCAAGCAGTCCTAGCCAGCATCGCTGACAAAGACACTGAAGAACCCTATGTGCGCGAGACAGCGGTGCAAAATTTGACCGATCAATCGCTGCTGGGCGCTATCGCCATTAATAATAATAACTGGTCAGTCCGCAAGTTGGCAGTTCAGGAGTTAACCGACCAAACGGTGATTGGACAAGTTGCAAAAAACGACGGGAATGCCTATGTGCGTGAGGCGGCAGTCAGTTGCCTGACCGACCTATCCATCCTTGCTGAAGTAGCCAAACATGCGAACGATGCTTGTGTGCGCAAATCGGCCATCCATAAGTTGGCTCTCCCATCGGTTTTCGCGGAAGTTGCCAGAATCGACAAGGATTGGTGCGTTCGGAAATATGCGGTATGGGAGTTGTCCGACCCGGCAGTACTTGCCGAAATTGCCAAGACAGATGTCAACGGTTGGGTGCGCGAAGCCGCTGTCCTAAAATTGACCGACAGTTCCCTGCTGGCGAAAATCGCCAAGAACGATGCATCTGCTTTTGTTCGCAAGGCCGCCATCCGCAAACTTGCCGATCCATCGATCATCAATGAACGCTAACTTCAATTCCGCCGGGGCTTTAGCTACCCGCTATTGGCGCAAGCTTGAAGATGGCAGGGTCGAATGTCAGATTTGCCCACGTTTTTGCAAGTTGCATGAGGACCAGAGGGGTCTGTGCTTTGTGCGCGGCAATTTGGGCGGGGAGGTTGTGCTGTTTTCGTATGGTCGATCCAGCGGGTTTTGCATCGACCCTATCGAAAAAAAACCGCTCAACCATTTTTTGCCCGGTACGCCTATATTCTCCTTCGGCACGGCGGGTTGCAATCTGGCCTGCAAATTTTGCCAGAACTGGGACATTAGCAAATCGCGTGAAATGGATCGCTTGATGGATCAGGCATCCCCGCAAGCCATCGCCCGCGCCGCCATAGAAACTGGTTGTCGAAGTGTGGCCTACACCTATAATGACCCGGTCATTTTCCACGAATACGCCGTCGATACCGCTATAGCTTGCCGTGAACTGGGCATCAAGTCGGTGGCGGTTTCGGCGGGCTATCAATGCCCCGAACCACGCGCCGAATTTTACCGGCACATGGATGCGGCGAACATTGACTTGAAAGCCTTTACCGAGGACTTCTATCATCGAATTTGCGGTGGGCATTTGCAGGCCGTATTGGAAACCTTGGAATATATCAAGCACGAAACCCAGGTCTGGTTGGAAATCACCACCTTGCTGATCCCCGGTGAAAACGATTCTGAGGCTGAGTTGGAAAGTTTGACCCAGTGGGTGTTTGAGAAGTTAGGCCCTGATGTACCTCTGCATTTTTCAGCCTTCCATCCCGATTGGAAAATGTTAAATATCCTGCCCACGCCACCCGCCACAGTGACCAAGGCACGGCAAATCGCCATGAAAAACGGTATCCGCCATGCCTACGTCGGTAACGTGCATAATAAGGATGGCGACAGCACATGGTGTCATCAATGCGGGAATTTGCTGATCGGTCGGGATTGGTACGAACTTTCCGAATGGAACCTCACCCCGGAGGGGAAATGCAATCATTGCGGAACGGTCTGCGCGGGGGTGTTCGAGCAAAAGCCAGGAAACTGGGGTTCCAAGCGTGTTCGAGTGGACATGACAAGACGGGCATAAGGATTTCCCGTTCACCATAAGACCGTAGGTCGGGTTAGGCGCAAACACAAGTAGGGGCGACCGGCCGGTCGCCCCTACAACGGTGGTTTATGTGCGCCGTAACCCGACAAAGGGGGTGCATGGCGGGTTTTCGGTGCGCTGTCCTGGCCAATGCAGGCGGCAAATTTGGCTGGTGCGCACCTAACCCGCCCTTGCGGCAAGATGGTGTTTGCCAAAATGATAATTGCTGGCCACGAACAGTTGACTTAATGCCAGTCTCCATCTAGGGTACAATATACATTCCAACGTATTAGAAAGCAGGGTCATATTATGTTTAGCAAGGGTATGGAAATTGCCGGTTTCGACGATGAATTGTGGGCCGCAATACAAAACGAAGAAAAAAGGCAAGAAGATCATATCGAACTGATTGCCTCTGAAAATTACGCCAGCTTGCGCGTGTTGCAGGCGCAGGGAACTGTGCTGACTAACAAATATGCCGAGGGTTATCCCGGCAAACGTTATTACGGCGGTTGTGAAAACGTCGATGTGGTCGAGGTTCTTGCCATTGAACGTGCCAAACAATTATTTGGTGCGGATTTTGCCAACGTGCAACCCCATTCAGGTTCGCAAGCCAACTCCGCCGTCTATATGGCGCTGATTGACCCAGGCGATACCGTACTCGGCATGAGCTTGGCCCATGGCGGTCATTTGACCCATGGCGCGAAGGTGAGTTTTTCCGGCAAACTTTACCATGCCGTGCAATACGGGTTAGACCCGGCAACAGGTGAGATTGACTACGACCATGTCGATGCATTGGCACGCAAGCATAAGCCAAAATTGATAGTTGCCGGCTTTTCCGCCTATTCCAGGGTGGTTGATTGGCAGCGTTTCCGTACCATTGCCGATGAAGTCGGTGCGTATTTGTTAGTGGACATGGCCCATGTTGCTGGCTTGGTTGCCGTTGGGCTTTATCCGAACCCGGTGCAAATTGCCGATGTCACTACGACGACGACCCACAAGACCTTGCGTGGCCCAAGAGGTGGGCTGATTTTAGCCAAGTCTAACCCGGAGTTGGAAAAAAAACTTAACTCCTCGGTTTTCCCCGGTAATCAGGGGGGGCCGCTGATGCATGTGATTGCCGCCAAGGCAGTGGCCCTTAAAGAAGCCTTGCAGCCCGAGTTCAAGCATTACCAAGAGCAGGTCCTTGCAAATGCCCGCGCCATGGCAGGTGCTTTTATCCAGCGCGGCTTCAACATTGTTTCAGGCGGCACCGATAACCACTTGTTTCTAGTCGATCTGGTTGCCAAAGGGCTGACCGGCAAATTAGCGGACGCGAAATTGGGCGAAGCCTATATCACCGTGAACAAAAACGCTGTTCCCAATGATCCACAATCACCTTTTGTCACCAGTGGCATCCGCATTGGCACACCTGCGGTCACCACGCGCGGGTTTGGCGTAGAAGAATGCATAGCCCTGACTGGTTGGATATGCGACATCTTGGATGACCCTGAAAATGGTGCGGTGAATGATCGGGTTAGGCATCAAGTGCTGGAGATATGCCACAAACTTCCGGTTTACCCGCAATAAATTCCGCAGACGTAGATTGATTGCTTTTCTCTCATAGTGGGGCGGGTTTGGAACCCGCCCCTACAGAATCAACTTTCATGAACTACAGCATTTTCAACATCAAAGAGTTACTTGGTAGTGGGTATTATAGCACAGGTTATTCGGTTGACCTGAAGGTTTAACGGAATGTCTGTTTTAGGTATATTTTTAAGATGAAAATGCTGTATATCAAGATTTCTCTATGCTTCACATACCTTTTGCAGAAATGTATGCCAACCAATCATTTAAACGCGTATAATAATGCACCTATGGGCTTCCCTCAACGCGGTAGGG
>Ga0209697_10005995_pt1 | contig 14881 bp, 9 predicted proteins | sample AliMusrvi5mmetaG_FD_184115 | JGI IMG/M metagenome (GOLD analysis project Ga0209697, IMG submission 184115) | Freshwater lake bacterial and archeal communities from Alinen Mustajarvi, Finland, to study Microbial Dark Matter (Phase II) - Alinen... | ecosystem: Environmental > Aquatic > Freshwater...
CACTTTTGATATAAAAATTTGCACTTCGCACTGATAGAAAAAAAGCTGGCAGATGAAGGATAGGTCTTCATCTGCCAGCTAATTTTCAGCGGACTATTTTTATGAGGGATACTTTTTCAGTGCCCTCTTAGATTCCGGCTTTTTTAATACAGATCAAATATTAATTGAATTAATCGGCTTCGTTGTAAGCAATTTCATCGTGCTGAGTAATATCAAGACCTGAGACCTCTTCCTCTTCCGTCGCACGTATACCCAAAGTTTTCTCAACAATTTTGAATAGAATTATAGTGAGAACACCAGAATAAACCAATGTTGAAACTATTGCAATCAGCTGAATTCCTAATTGTTTTGGATTTCCGGCAAAGGCGCCGCTGTATGCCGACTGAATAACAGGAGATGCAAACAGTCCGGTAGCGATAGCACCCCAGATTCCTCCAATACCGTGAACGCCAAAAGCATCAAGAGAATCATCGTAGCCAAGCTTTCCTTTGACAACGCTGACCATAAAGAAACAAAACACCGAAACAAGCAATCCGATGATAATGGCACTCCCCACACCAACGAAACCGGCTGCAGGTGTAATAGCAACAAGTCCGGCCACTGCACCAGTCGCTATTCCGACAGTTGTCGGCTTTTTATTAATAAACCAATCGAGTAATGCCCATGAAAGTGCAGCAGAAGCTGCTGCTATGTGAGTGACAAGAAAAGCATTGGCAGCCAGACCGTCAGCAGCCAATCCGCTGCCGGCATTAAATCCAAACCAACCGAACCACAGCAATGCAGCACCAATGACCACAAAAGGAATGTTATGAGGAGGTGTTATATGCTGACCTTTAGGCAACCTGCGCTTTCCAAGCATAATAGCCATCACCAACGCAGCAATACCGGCATTGATATGAACAACAGTTCCTCCGGCAAAGTCAAGAGCACCAAGTTTAAATAACCAACCATCAGCCGACCATACCCAATGAGCAACAGGATTGTAAACAAATATTGCCCACAACAAAGTAAATATCAGGAACCCGCGAAATTTAATGCGTTCGGCAAAAGCTCCGATAATTAGTGCAGGTGTAATAACAGCAAACATACACTGGAACAAGACAAAAAGGACATGAGGAATTCGTTCAGTGGCTTGCGATACAAAGTAAGGACTCACATCGTTAATTCGGATCCCGTTCAGAAAAGCCCAGTCGAATCCGCCAATAAAAGGAGCTAAAAAACCCGTTGTTGATCCAAATGCATTGCTGTACCCGAATGCAATCCATTCCAGGCTAATGACAGCAGTGATGATAAAACACTGCATCAGAATGGTTAAGATATTTTTACTTCGTACCAGACCACCATAGAAAAGTGCTAATCCGGGAATTGTCATCAACATCACAAGTGCAGTTGCAACAATCATCCAAGCTGTATTGCCTGAGCTAATAAACGGAACAGGGGCAGCTACCGCAGCAGGTACAATTGCAGTAACTGCCTTTGTCGCAATCGCTGTCGAATCCTGCGCAAAAGTAAGGACAGGTAAAACCATTGATAATCCAATTGGCAAACCGATGTATTTGATATATTTTTTAAGCATTGTACAAATCATTAATAAATTACTTCTGATCCTTATCGTAAAGCGATTCATCTCCGCGGTCGCCGGTTCTAATCCTTATTGATTGTTCGATTTGAGTTACAAAAATTCGTCCGTCGCCGCTCTCACCGGTATAGGCAGCTTTAAGAATGGCATTAATCGATTTATCGAAATTGATATCCCGAACAACAAATGTGATATACATGCGGGCAACTGAATTTACATCATAGGCAATTCCCCTGAAAATAAGTCCCTGTCTTGCAGTTCCCTGTCCTTTTACTTCCCACCATGAGAGAAAGTCGATGTCTGCTTCATGCAATGCTGCACGGACCTCTTCAAATCTGGATTTTCGTACGATGGCTTCAATTTTCTTCATAATAATAAATTTTGAGTTTGTAATTCTCAGGAATAGGCAGATCCTGAAAGTTGATTGAATCAAATATTTTTAACACCTGCAAAAATATCAATAAAATCACAACACTCATATTTCAACAAGGGTAAATATTCGAATAAATATTTTTAAAGCCATGCCACCATCAATAAAATGGGGGCACTCTCCAATATTACTTATATTTTAATGATTGATACTTCTTTTAGATTTAATAACTGAATAGACATCCCGTATTTATAATACAAAGAAAAAAAGACCTGTTTCGCAACAGGTCTCTTCATGTAAACAACAAATTCCGTAGTAAAAGCTAATCCTTATTGTACATCGAATCATCCCCACTTTCTCCGGTTCGTATTCTGTAAGATTCTTCAATTGGAGAAACAAATATCTTCCCATCCCCAATTTCACCTGTAAAAGCAGATTTTAAAAGACAATCTACTGTTTTTTTAAGGTTGATATCCCGAACGACTATGGTAAGCGTCCTTCTTGAAATGAATTCAGTGTCACCTGAAGTTCCACGGTAGGAACCTTTTCGCTTTTTTTCATTGCCCACTCCTACAGTATCAAAATAGGAAAAGAAATCAATGTCAATTGCATGCAACGCTTCCTTTACCTCCTGAAACTTAGATACCCGTATTATTGCTTCTATCTTTTTCATGTTAATTATATTTTAAAATTTTTTCCAAATTTATAAAAGAAACTGAACAGATGCTTAGTAAAATTAATCGTGATAAGCTTCAGCGCCATGTTCAAAAACATCAATTCCACCAGGACCAGTTTCACCTTCTGGTTCAACACGAAGTTTAAATGGATAAGGTAATTTGCTTACTGCATACATTAAGAGTATTGAAACAACAAATGTCGCAATAGTAATAGTAAAACTACCGATTGCCTGTGCTTTCAAGACATCAAAACCCCCGCCATAGAACAGACCTGTTACCGGGGCTGAATTATCAGCACCTGTTGGTCCTGAAGCTCCAAATTGACCGCTGGCAAATAGTCCAAGAGAAAGAGTTCCCCAGATACCATTTAATCCATGAACAGGAACCGCCCCTACTGGATCATCAATGCGAAAATATTCCAAAAGATATACTCCTCCAAATACTACAAGTCCGGCAATCAAACCAATAACTACTGAGCCGAATGGAGATACCCAGTAACAAGGACAAGTAATAGCAACAAGCCCAGCCAACATGCCGTTCAATGCAAACCCAGTGTCAAATTTCCCTTTGAAAGGACCAATCCAAAGTGCAGCCAACATCGCAGCCAATGATCCCGTACAAGCAGCAAGTGTAGTATTTGCAGCTACACGACCAATTCCTTCAAAATCCATCGCTGAGAGTGTACTACCCGGGTTAAAACCGTACCAACCAAACCACAATAAGAAAGCACCAATAGTAGCTAAGGGTAAACTATGAGCTGCAGGAAGTCCCCCCTTTTCTTTATTATCACGTAAGAATACCCGACCAATACGAGGACCCAAAACAATTGCACCGGCTAATGAAACTACACCACCAATTGTATGAACTACAGTTGAACCTGCAAAGTCGCGGAATGGCTGACCTAAGGAAGGTAAGAAGTTACCAGGTGTTCCCATCAGTGCAAGGAAACCGTCGGGGCCCCATGCCCAGTGACCAATAATTGGATAGATAAATGCAGTAACACCAATACTATAAATGATATCGCCACGGAAACTGGTACGACCAATCATAGCACCTGAAGTAATAGTCGAAGCCGTATCTGCAAAAGCAAACTGGAAAATCCAGTGAGCTAAAAGTGCTACACCTGTCGTACCATAAGTTGCGGGAGCTCCTTGCAAAAAGAAATATTGACTTCCAATAAAACCGTTACCAGCACCAAACATAAATGCATAACCAATTGCCCAGAATGAAATACCACAAATTGCCGTATCTAAAGTACATTCTACTAAAATATTAACAGTCTCTTTTCTTCTGGCAAAACCAGCTTCGAGCATTACGAAACCTGCCTGCATCCCGAATACCAAAGCTGCGGCAACGAGCGTCCAAACTGTATTCAACGAGTTAATCATCGCTGTTTCGTGTGCAGTATAAGTATCTGCAGCCATTGCTGACATTCCTATAAGACCAGGTAACGTCATCATTGCAAAAATGACAGCAAGAAGACCCAGCATTTTTCCAGCGAAGATTGTTACTCCGAGTTTCCAGTTCATGGGTTTTGACAAGTTTTCGCTTATTCGTGCGATAAACGATGCCCGTGGGGGACTAATTGTTCTTGTTTTCATAGTACATTTTTAAAGAGTGAATTATAAAGAGATACCAATTACGTAGAAAATCTGTTCTTTATTCGGGTTGACGATTACCGACCCGAAAAGCGGAATGGAAAAACTCTCGCTTATTTTAAGTGTCTTATTAGCGGTGATTCCGATATTACATACCTGGAATGAAGCATCGTTAGTATACCATCCGTCACCCGCACCTACAAATAGTTTCACAGTTGAAAACTGATAACCAGCTTCGAAATATTTGTCTTTTCCCACTGATCCTGAAGCCGTATTAACGATGTAGTTTCCACTCAAACTAAATTTCCCAATTGCATAACCCAAGTTAGCTTCGACTGCATGATTGCTTGAATCAAAAAGTTTGGAAGTGTTGTAGTGGTAATCGGTAACTCCTAATGAAAGACCAGACTTGAAAGTATACAATGCAAACAAGTCAGCTTCTTCAGGTGCCCCAGTGTTCAAATCACCTGATCCCCATGCACCAATTGAAAAACCACCCTTTCCATACTTTACAGTAGGCTGAATACTGAATGCGCCGGCTTTAGAACCTCTCCAAATATAGCTACTCACCAAATCGGCTCCGGCAGTCCAGGCGCCCACAACAGCTGTGGTATCTTGTGCTGAACTTGCAAAAGATCCTGCAAAAAGGATCGCTGCGAATAAAAATAAAGAAACTTTTTTCATAATCATCTTTTTTAATTTGAACAATAAATGTGGTATTCTGTATATAAAATCAATTTTCAATTCAAAACTCACAAAATCATTTTTTAAACCAATACCCCCTTTTGAAATAGTATTACGATGCAAATTTATATATGTTTCCGACTTTACACCTGTTTTTTTTGACTAATATGTCCATAATAACATTAAATTAACAATCCCACCCCGTTTTTCAAATATTTATTTGAATTTTTAGGTCATTTTTAGCTTTATGATCATTTTAATATAATTAATTTAACATTGGTGGATTTTAAAAGAATATTTTCAAGCATATAGACACTATATATCCATTTTTTAAGATATATTGACATTTCAATTCTCAAACAAGAACCATTAACAATGAACGAATAAAAATAGGTTTCGAAACAAATTGGGGGTATACGCACGTTATAATAAAAAGCTAATTTTGAAAATGGATTTGCAAATGAAACGAAGTAAAAAACTGTTTTGGTTTAGTCTACCATTTATTATTATACTCGTGATGTGGTTGAAGTGGGATAACTGGTTTTATAATCCACCGGAACCACCTTACATTCCCTCAACAACACCCGATCGTATTTTACTATCCTGGTCAGGAGATCCATTGAACTCACGAGACGTAACATGGCAGGGAGACACGATAACCCAACAAGGATTTCTTCAGATTACAAGCAATACTGCACCAGGAGACACGGTAATTTATACCTCACCTTCGAAAATCATAAAGACTTCAGGAGGGGCCTCTTCTTTTTTCAGGGTAGGAATAAAGAATCTGAAACAAGGGGAATCATATCAATACCGTGTTGCCAATGGAAATCACTGGTCTGAATGGTACAATTTCAAAATCGCAAATAGTTCTGACAAATCCTATTCCTTTATATACATAGGTGATGTACAGGATTCGATAAATGGAGTTTCAGGAAAATTATTTCACAAGGCATTTGAGAGTCAGCCAAACGCTGCTTTTATCATGTTTATTGGGGATATGATTGAACGGCCCCACGATGCCTATTGGGGCGAATGGTTTAAGGCCGGAGGAACTCTATTCAGAACAATCCCTGTAATAGCAACACCTGGAAACCATGAGTATTATAAAGGTTTGATTCAAAAACTTGACGAAAGATGGATGGCTCATTTCTCATTCCCGCAAAACGGACCAACCGATTTTTTAGGTCGTGTATGTTACTGGGACTACCAGAATACAAGATATATAAGCATGGACAGCAATGGAATACAATCAATTCCATCAGCTTTTGAACAACGGAAATGGCTAAAATGGGTATTGGAAAACACCCATCAACGATGGATTGTTGTGATGATGCATCATCCCATCTACTCGACAAGCCGCGGTCGCGATTACTTTTACCTGCGTGCCCTTTTTAAACCATTGTTTGACCAATACGATGTTGATCTTGTTCTTGTAGGACATGATCATGCCTACGGAAGAGCTGCTCATATTCCTAACTCAAAGTTCAAAGATAAACAAGGTGCAGTTTACGTGGGTACGCATGCGAGCCCAAAACTGTACGACACTGGTTTTTCTGAAAAAATGGACAAATTGGCGACAAACACCCAAATGTATCAACTACTCGATGTATCAAATGATTCAATTCGTTACAGGGCTTATACCTCTGACAGTACTTATTTTGATGGTTTCACAATCCATAAAGATGGTGCCGGGAATCGACTGATTACCGAACACTCTCCCAAAAACAGTAGCGTCTATCTAAAGCCTACTAAATATTTTCTCAATAGAAGCTCAAAAAGTGATCTTGAAAAATATGATCAGCAGATGAAGGATTGGGAAAGAAGTAAGAATTAATAATAATTTTGCGGAATAAATTATAATTACTAAACGCAATGAAGCTTTGGGACAAGGGTACCGAAATAAATCAATTGATAGAGTCTTTCACTATTGGACGCGATACTGAAATGGACTATTTTTTAGCAGAATTTGATGTGATTGGTTCATTGGCACATATTAAAATGCTCGAATCGATCGGATTATTGACCGGGCCAGAATTGATTTTACTTTCAATCGAATTGCGCGAAATCTACAAAGAAATCAAGGCGGGCAAATTCGAAATTGAAACAGGTAGCGAAGATGTGCATTCGCAGGTTGAACTAATGCTTACCCGAAAATTAGGTGATGTCGGTAAGAAAATTCACAGCGGTCGCTCAAGAAATGATCAGGTACTGCTCGATTTAAAATTATTTACACGTAACGAAATAAAATCGATTGTTGCTAAGACAGTTGAACTTTTTGAAATACTGATTGCCCAGAGCGAAAAATACAAAATAGTTCTAATGCCCGGATATACACATTTGCAGGTTGCAATGCCATCTTCGTTTGGTTTATGGTTTGGTGCATATGCGGAAGGTCTTACCGACGATTTGCTTTTGCTTCAGGCTGCTTACAGGATAGCCGACCAGAATCCGCTTGGCTCCGCGGCTGGCTATGGATCCTCATTTCCTCTTAACCGTCAAATGACCACTGATCTTTTAGGTTTTGAATCAATGAATTATAACGTAATCTACGCACAGATGGGACGCGGGAAAGTGGAAAAATGTGTGACTTTTGCACTTGCATCAATAGCAAGTACCTTATCACGGTTGGCATACGATGTCTGCCTTTTTATGAGCCAGAATTTCAATTTTGTATCTTTACCAGATGAATTGACAACAGGGTCAAGTATAATGCCACACAAAAAAAATCCCGATGTTTTTGAGTTGCTGCGTTCGCATTGCAACCGAATTCAGTCAATTCCCAATCAGATTTTGTTGATGACAAATAATCTGCCAAGCGGATATTTTAGAGATTTACAATTAATTAAAGAGGTTTTTATCCCCGCATTTGCCGAACTGAAAAGCTGCCTTACGATTGCCTCTTTCGCGATCAGCAATATAAAGGTGAATGAGAAGATTATGGACGATACCAGGTATGAAAATATTTACAGCGTTGAAGAAGTGAATAAAAAGGTACTCAAAGGTGTTCCTTTCAGGGATGCTTATCGTCAGGTTGGAGAATCAATCACTAATAAAACTTTTCACCCTGACAAAACTGTTTGTCATACGCACGAAGGAAGCATAGGTAATCTGTGTCTTCAACAAATACATGAAAAAATGGAAGCAGTAATAAATAGCTTTAACTTCATAAAAGCTGATAAAGCCTTCGAACTGCTTATCTCCGGCGATACACTTTAGTTATAAATTGATTTTTTTTAATAGATTAAAGTACTCATAGATTAAATAACGTCATATTTTAAAAAGCCGAATTAGGGGTTTCTAAACCCAATTCCTAATCATACATTAAGCGACATAAGTGATAAAGCGTGTTACGGACTTGGTATAGGGAATGTAGGGAGAAAAACCATTTTAAATGGTATATCATGCTATTTAGAGAATAATGCGACATTATTTGATTCGCATTACTTAATTAAATGAAATCGTCCTAAATTTGACCTGTTTATTTTCAATTTATCAAATATTTGCTACTTTTATTTACTTAATGACATTTAATAATTATTTAATATTTATAGATATTAATCTGAAGATCAGATAATTTAATCTCATACAACACGAAATTTCAGGTTCTGATGGCTAATTTTCTAATTTCAGACACGCAACAAACTTTGATTTTCGACGTAAAAAATGTACTTTTGATTTTAATTAATAAGCAATAACTGATATTTTCTTTCATTTTGTTACAGATTATCGCTTTTCATTGAATATTCACCAACAGATTCGTTCAAATACTTCCTATCTGAAAACAAGCAGGGAGTTTTGCTAATTTTATATCACATGGAACAGAATAGTTTTCCAAAAGCTCAAGGGCTGTATGATCCCAATAATGAACACGATGCATGTGGGATTGGTTTTGTTGCCCATATTAAGGGACAGAAGTCGCACGATCTTATTCAGCGCGGACTTACTGTTTTGCTCAATATGGATCATCGCGGTGCGACAAGCTCAGATAATAAAACCGGTGACGGTGCCGGCATATTGTTGCAATTACCGCACGATTTTTACGTTTCGCTTAAAATTGCCGTACCCGAAACCGGAAAATATGGCACAGGACTTGTTTTTCTCCCTGTAAATGAAGAAGAGGCGGCCTATTGCATTGAAGTACTGAATCGCTATGTGGAAGCGGAAGGTCTTCAACTGATTTGCTGGCGTGACGTACCAGTTGACAGTTCAGTGCTCGGAGAAATTGCAAAACGATCTGAACCACTTATACATCAGATATTTGTAAAAGGGAATTATGAACAGGATGTGCTTGAGCGTAAATTATACCTCGCACGCAAACAGGCTGAAAGAATAGTAAGAGGATCGCAACTTGCGGAGAAAGATTCGTTTTATTTGCCAAGTTTTTCGAGTAAAGTAATCATTTATAAAGGGATGTTCACTGCAGGACAACTTCGCGGTTACTTTAAAGACCTGACTAATCCGGCAATGACAAGTGCAATAGCGCTCGTTCATTCCCGTTTTAGTACGAATACTTTTCCTACGTGGGACCTTGCACAGCCGTTCAGAATGATTGCCCACAATGGCGAAATCAATACAATCAAAGGAAACCGTCAATGGATGCATGCACGAGAATCCTTGCTCCAGTCGGATCTTTTTGGGGAGGATCTTGACAAGCTTTTTCCAATCGTCGAACCCGGCAAATCAGACTCTGCTTCCTTCGATAATACACTCGAGTTCCTTAACATGACCGGGCGAAGTTTACCACATGCACTTTGTATGCTGATTCCTGAGTCTTTTAACGAGAAGAATCCAATCCCAGAGAGCCTTAAAGCTTTCTATGAATATCACTCAACATTAATGGAACCATGGGACGGACCCGCTTCGATGGTCTTTTCAGATGGTCGGTATATTGGAGGAACTCTTGACCGAAGTGGATTGCGCCCATCAAGATATATCATTACAAAAAACGACCTGATCGTCATGGGGTCTGAAGTAGGAGTTCAGGTTTTTCCTGCAAGCGAAATCAAAGAAAAAGGGCGCTTAAGACCGGGAAAATTATTATTGGTTGATACACAATTAGGCATAATCATCCCTGATAAGGAGGTCAAAGCGGAATTAAGCCGTAAAAATCCCTATGTCAACTGGCTAAAAGAAAATAGATTAGAGCTCGAAGCCATCAAAGTAAAACAGCGTGTTCCATCAGGAATGGGCGAACAGTTTGGCCCATATTCTAAAGTATTTGGGTACAGCAAAGAGGAAATGATGCTGATCATAAAAGAGATGGCAGAAACCGCCCAGGAACCAACAAGTTCGATGGGAAACGATACACCGTTGGCAGTATTATCCGATAAACCAAAACGTTTTTTTAGCTATTTCCGACAGCTATTTGCACAGGTTACAAATCCTCCAATCGATTCAATACGTGAAGGACTCGTAATGTCGCTCACAAATTATATTGGATCGCTAAGCAGCAATATCCTTGATGAGACTCCCAACCATTGTAAACTAATCAAGTTCGATAGCCCGATTATTACTAATACTGACCTTGGCAAGATAAAAGATCTTAAGCATGAAACCTTTACCCATGCTACAATTCCCATGCTATTCTCCAAGAAAGGGGGCGTTGAAGGATTTAAGAAGTCGTTTAAAACAATGCTGGAAGCAGCAGAGAAAGCGGTTGATGATAAAAAGAACTTTATCATTCTTACCGACCGTAATATTTCGGACGATCTGGTTCCTATTCCTTCGCTCCTTTCGGTTGCAGCGGTTCATCATCACCTGATTAAGAATAAAAAACGGATGCAGATCGGCATCATTGTTGAAACAGCCGAACCTCGCGAGGTGATGCACTTCGCATTGTTACTTGGTTACGGAGCAAGTGTTGTTAACCCTTATCTTGCTTTTGCAGCCATTGATTATCTCGTAACTGAAGGTGAAATTAAACTTCCATATTCAGAAGCACGTAAGAATTATATCAAATCAATCGATAAGGGTCTTCTTAAGATCCAGTCGAAAATGGGAATATCAACACTTCGTTCCTATCATGGATCACAACTATTTGAAGCAGTTGGCGTTAGTGACGAGCTGATTGACAATTATTTCAAAGGAACGCCTTCACGTATTGGAGGTGTAGGTTATGAAGAGATATTCAAAGAAGCAATGATTTTTCACGATGATGCATTTTTGAATCCATCGAAGAAAATTCAATTCTCCACTGTTGGAGAATACCATTACCGTAATAACGGCGAATTCCATGCATGGAATCCTCAAAGTGTTGCACTATTACAGTGGGCTACCAAAACAGATGATTACCTTATCTATAAAAAGTTCAGTAAGCTTGTCGATGAACAAAATGCCAAGCCTGCCTTTATACGGGGAATATTAAAATGGAAAAAAAATCCTATTCCAATTGAGGAAGTCGAACCTGCTGAAAACATCCTCAAGCGATTTGTCACTGGCGCAATGTCCTATGGATCAATTTCTAAAGAAGCCCATGAAGCAATAGCCGTAGCGATGAATACTATTGGAGGCAGAAGCAATACGGGTGAAGGAGGAGAAGATGCAAGCCGTTTTGGGACTGACAAAAATTCAAAAATAAAACAAATTGCTTCGGGCCGTTTTGGCGTGACCAATAATTATCTGATCAATGCAGCAGAACTCCAAATAAAAATAGCACAGGGTGCAAAACCGGGAGAAGGAGGACAATTGCCAGGATTTAAGATCAATAAGATCATTGCTAAACTTCGCCATTCAACTCCGGGTATTACACTGATTTCGCCACCGCCACATCACGATATTTACTCTATTGAAGATCTTGCCCAGTTAATATTCGACTTAAAGAATGTAAATCCAACTGCTAAAGTCTCGGTTAAATTAGTCGCAGAATCGGGTGTGGGAACAATTGCCGCAGGTGTAGCAAAAGGATTTGCGGATATTATAATTGTGAGTGGATGTGAAGGAGGAACAGGTGCATCGCCTGCAAGTTCGATCAAACATGCGGGATTACCTGCTGAATTCGGAATTGCCGAAGCTCAGCAAACACTTGTAATGAACAATCTGCGAGGGCGTGTCAAACTTCAGGTTGACGGGCAATTAAAAACCGGTCGCGATGTAGTGATCATGGGAATGCTTGGAGGTGAAGAGTTTGGATTTGCAACAGGTGCGTTGATCTCACTTGGATGTATCATGATGCGCAAATGCCATTTGAATACTTGCCCTGCAGGAATTGCAACGCAGAATAAAAATTTAAGGAAACGCTTTTTAGGACGTTCTCAATTTGTAATCAATTATTTCACCTTTATTTCAGAAGAAATTCGTGAGTATATGGCAGAAATTGGCGTTCGCACATTCGATGAACTTGTTGGAAGAGTTGACCTTTTGGAACAGAATCACGATGTGACAAACTGGAAGATGAAAAATGTCGATTTGTCGAAATTTCTTAATCTTCCTGAAGAGGCAAAACTATATCCAATCCACAACACGCAGCCAAATACTAAGAATCTGGATGATGTAATTGATAAAACATTGATTCGAGAAGCTAATAAAGCCATTAAAAGTGGTGAGAAAGTTTGGTTGGCCCACGAAATAAACAATGTGATGCGAACGGTTGGAGCTATGCTTTCAGGTCAGATCTCGAAACGATATGGAGAAGAGGGTTTACCTAAAGATACAATTAACTGTACTTTTCACGGAACGGCCGGTCAAAGTTTTGGCGCCTTTTTAGTAAAAGGAGTATCATTCAGGCTTGAAGGTGATTCCAACGATTATCTTGGGAAAGGCCTTTCAGGTGGTAAAATTGTTGTACTTCCTCCTAATGGCTCAACTTTTGCGCCTGACAAAAATATTATTGTTGGAAACACAACACTTTATGGTGCAACCAGTGGTGATGTTTACATTCAGGGAGTTGCCGGCGAACGTTTTTGTGTCAGGAACTCAGGCGCAAACGCAGTTGTTGAAGGAACTGGTGATCATTGTTGTGAATACATGACAGGAGGTCGTACAGTCGTTCTGGGAACTACAGGTCGCAACTTTGCTGCAGGAATGAGTGGCGGCATTGCCTATGTTCTCGACGAAAATGGTGATTTTGAATATTATTGCAATAAAGGACTTGTTGAATTAGGTCCAGTTGAAGATAAAGCAGATATATCGGAGTTACAGGAATTGATTGGAAAGCATCTACTTTACACACAAAGTCCGCTTGCAAGCAAAGTACTTACCAACTGGGATGAGTATCTGCCAAAATTTGTAAAAGTCATTCCTTTGGAATACAAAAAAGTGTTAAACGAATTGAAATTGAAAGAGGTGAAGCGAAAGCTTGAATTGGCAGAAGATGTCCCTGACAGAAGAGAATAATTTCAGACAGAAAAAAACGTTTAACACAAACAACGATTAAAGTTAAAGAAAATGGGAAATCCAAAAGGTTTTATCGAAATAGAACGCAAAGTGGGAGGTTATCGCCCCATCAATGAGCGAATATTTGACTATGGCGAAGTAGAACAGACACTTAATGAAAATGATCGTAAAGATCAAGCTTCGCGCTGTATGGATTGTGGAATACCTTTTTGCCACAGTTCATGTCCTGTTGAAAGCAATATACCCGAATGGCAGGATGCGGTCTATCGTGGCAAATGGGGGGAAGCTTATGATTTATTATCAGCAACCAATAGCTTTCCGGAATTTACAGGAAGAATCTGTCCTGCGCCATGCGAAAAATCATGCGTTCTTGCCATACACGATGAAGCCGTCACTATTCGTGAAAACGAATGTTCGATTGTTGAAAAAGCATTTGATATTGGTCATGTTGTTGAACAGATTCCTACAAAACGAACAGGCAAAAAAATTGCTGTCATCGGCTCCGGTCCCGCAGGACTTTCAACAGCTGATTTGCTTAATCAGGCAGGTCATACCGTTACCGTTTTTGAACAAGACGACAAAGTTGGTGGTCTGCTAAGATATGGAATCCCCGATTTTAAATTAAATAAAACAGTGATTGACAGAAGGATCAATCTCTTTGTAAAAGAAGGTATATCATTCAAGGTAAATACCAAGGTTGGAGTTGATCTTCCGGCAACAAACCTACTGAAAGATTTCGATGCTGTTTGCCTCGCTTGTGGTGCAATGGAACCACGTGATTTACCTGCCGAAGGACGCGAATTGAATGGAATTTATTTTGCGATGGATTTTCTTCGTCAGCAAAATAAAGTCGTAAGCGAAGAATATGTAGATGAAGTAACACGAATTTCGGCTAAAGATCTAAAAGTATTAGTAATAGGTGGCGGTGATACCGGATCCGATTGTGTGGGTACTTCCATCCGGCAGAAAGCAGCTTTTGTAACACAAATAGAGATTCTACCAAAACCGTCCAAAAAACGAGGAGAGGATAATCCCTGGCCCTATTGGCCAAACACGCTTCGCACTTCCAGTTCTCATCTTGAAGGATGCGAAAGAAGGTGGAGCCTTGTTACCAAAAGATTCATTGGAGAAAATGGATACCTAAAGGGAGTTGAAGTGGCACAGGTGGAATGGGTTCACGATAATGGAAGAATGATCATGAGGGAAATTCCTGGTACAGATGAACTTATCGAATCTGATCTTGTACTTCTTTCAATGGGATTCTTATCTCCTGTCCATGCAGGTCTGCTCGACAGCTTAGGAGTCGAATATGATCCTCGCGGAAATGTTAAATCACTTGATAACAGCACTAATCTTGACAAGATTTTCGTTGCTGGTGATGTCACAAGAGGAGCAAGCCTTGTCGTTTGGGCCATACGTTCGGGACGAGATGCTGCAAAAAGGATTCACAAATATGTTATGGGATAGGATTACAGTATTCATCTATAAGAATAAAAAAGACCGGTTAGCTAAGAGGGCACTGAAAAAGTCCCTCGGACATAATTATTAAACTTAAAGCAGTAAAATACAGGTTCAAATCCTTGTACTTTACTGCTTTTTTTAGTATCTTACGGCCTTAAATAAAGGCACTTAGATGTTA
>Ga0209697_10005999_pt1 | contig 14874 bp, 14 predicted proteins | sample AliMusrvi5mmetaG_FD_184115 | JGI IMG/M metagenome (GOLD analysis project Ga0209697, IMG submission 184115) | Freshwater lake bacterial and archeal communities from Alinen Mustajarvi, Finland, to study Microbial Dark Matter (Phase II) - Alinen... | ecosystem: Environmental > Aquatic > Freshwater...
AGTCAAATATGAAATTACAAGAAATTATACAATTTTGGAGGAGTAGTCACATGGCTAATCCTTTCTTTTAAAAAGAAGTAGGAGTCAAAGGAAGTAATCTTTTGGCGATTTAGCTAGGACCCAAATAGAGCTTTTTTAAAAAGATTGGAAAAATGTCCATAAATCGAGAATTGTTCATTTTAGGATTGAATGGTTGATTAAATTGAAAAGTTTAGTTGATGATTAGTAACATAAGGCGAGATAAATTTCGCTATTAATTTCATACTCGACATTCAATTCCATTCTGAAGAGTATGTAAACTATAAATTTAAAATGTTAAACGAGCAGGTATGCAGACAATTAGTTCGAGAAGTCTTTTTCATTTTACAAGAAAATTAGAATATTTAATCCAAATTCTTAAATACGAATTCCGCCCAAGATACTATCCGGAAAAACTCACAATTATTTCGGGAATTGAAAATTTCAGAGCAATTCCAATGGTTTGTTTTTGCGACATCCCATTATCCCAAGTGAAAAACCATATTGAAACCTATGGCGATTATGGAATTGGGTTAAGTGAAGACTGGGTTTTTAAAGGAAAACTGAATCCTGTTCTTTATCTTAAAACAGACTCAACTGTTGCTAAAAATTTAATTAAAATATTAAATGCTCTTCAAGACCAAGCATTTGCCAAGTCCGGAAAGTTAAATGAAGCAAAGTATGGATTCTTGAAATTAATTTGCAATATCAAAAATTACAAAGGCGACTTTGAACGTGATGGCAATATTAATAAAGCAGTAAAATTTTATGACGAAAGGGAATGGCGTTACACACCGGAGAAAAATTCTAGCATTGACTTTTGGCTAGAAAAAGAGCAATATGAAGATCAATCATATTTAGATGAGGCAAACGTAAAAGTAGGTCAACTAAAACTTCAATTTAATCCTGAAGACATTAAATATATCATTGTAAAGAATGAATCAGAAATTAATGCGATGATAACAGCTTTGAAATCAATGAAGTCTAGATTTTCACCTGATGTTGTAGAGATTTTGACAACAAGAATCTTAACTTCTGAACAAATAAAAAATGATTTTTAATCTCTATGGATTAATTCCCTAACGCTTGCGGCGAAAGGAAAAATTAATTCATCAAAATACCCAATAGGCTTGCGGCGAGGAGACTCATTAGAGAAAATAAATAGAAGGAAGAGCAAGAAAAAAGCAATGTGGAAAGGCTCAATATATTAAACAAAAAATAATTACATTTGATAAAGTTTTACCAAACAATTTTTAAAATGAAAAAAATAATCGGTGCAGTTCTGATTTCAATTTTAACAATAAACTTATGCTGGTCACAAGATACAATAGTCACAAAGAAAAATGAAAATATTGCTTCCAAAGTATTAGAAGTCACAACTTCAGAAATTAAGTATAAAAAATTCGACAATTTAGATGGCCCAATTTATTCATTGCTAAAAGCAGATGTTTTTTTGATTAAATATTCAAATGGAACAAAGGATACATTTATTCCATTAGATTCATCATCTTCCAATATTACCAAGCTTTATGTTTATCGTGGATGTCGGTTCTATGTTGGATCTGCTACAAAGGTGAAGTTATATTGTAATGACAAATTAATTTGTTCAATTCCAACATGTTCTGGGTATACTTGTTCATTTTCAAAAACAGGTAAATATGTTCTATTCTTTAAAGGAGGTGGTTGCTTTGTAGGTAAAAAAGTCATTATTAATGTAAACTCAGAAGGAAAAGATTACTATGTCAGATATGATATTGGGGCAATGGGTTGCTCTTATTCTATAGTTCCGCAAACAGATGGTTGCGTGGAATATAAAAACTTAAAATATCATAATGAAGAAATAAAGATTAACTAGTTGAGATGTAGAACATCTTGTTAGTCCGCGTCGTATCTAATAATATATCAGTATATTATATCATTATTCTTAAAGCAAAACGACTATTCTTAAAGTAAATAGTTTTGTTTTAAGAATAGTTATTTTAGTTCATCCGATCATTTCACATCAAATCCAACCATATCTGGTGTGTATTTGTAATCCGCGCCAACAGATTCGGGATTTGAAATCCAATTAAAACAACGATCAAACAAAATTTGAAGTAATGAGAATCCAAATCCCCATGATCCAAACCTTATTAATTTGCCTGTAAATCAATAAGGTTGAATACAAGTAGGGCTCAATGGGCCACTAAGGTTGGCTAAAATAAATAAAGTTTTATAATGGAGAATTAATAGCTGTCATTCTGAAGAAAAGCGAACGCGTTTTATAATCTTTTTGTATGTATGCATTGCACAAAAATGATTCTTATTAAACCAACAGGGAAAAGGTCCGGAATTCGAATTTTAAAGTGCTTAAGCATTCAGAACATCAAAAATAAAACCTCCAATTGATGATTTGGAATTATTAAAGATTGTATAGATTTACAGCACTATACTAATTTTTAAAAATGCCTGCTATGAGTTTAAATCAGTTTATGAATGAAAACCTGGGTATCATAAAAGATGAGATCATCAAAAATATTCCAGATCCTGAATTTGATTCTCATGAATTTATCAGGCGTTTTGCTAAGAAATTTGAGATCAGCTATATTGAATTCTTAAGCTCCTATAAACTTGAGCCATTTAGAAACGTTCATGCTCAAATAGGAAGGTTTTTATCAGAGCATCAGGAGTTGTTGGAAATTAAAGATTTTGGGACGACCCAAAGCCCAAATATCTTTGGAATTGAATCAACCAATGAAAGGTGGGTCAAAACCGATCCCGGAAGTTCGGCCCAGATGAAACTAGCTTTTAGAAGGTTGAGGCTGGGTGGAAAGTAAGTCTTGCCTTGAAACCGGATAACTTTGTAACTATTTTTGTACCTGCCCCTGAGTTGCAACGCAATGTTCCAAACTTTAAAATTAACTCAATCCACGATCGTTCATCGAATATTTGTACTTATATTTGTACTAAATATTGTACAAATAATCATCAGTTATGCTTACAACAACAATATCAGATTTTAGGAAAGACATAAAAAGGTATCTTGACAAGGTGACAGAAAACTTCGAGACCTTAATTATCAATCGTGGAAAAGATAGCGGAGTAGTTATTATGTCTTTAACTGAGTACAATGCACTCAATGCAACCCACTACGAATTGTCGTCAAAAACTAACGAAAGAAGACTCGATGCAGCCATCGAAAAACTAAAAAATGGAAACTCGTTCACAAAAGAACTTATTGAAGAGTGAGATATGTTTTTGTTGATGAATCCTGGGAAGACTATGTTTATTGGCAGGAGACAGATAAGAAAATGGTGCGAAGAATCAATGAGTTGTTAAAAGATATATCCAGAAACCCATTTTCAGGACTTGGTAAACCTGAACCCCTGAAATATAAATATAAAGGCTTTTGGTCTCGCCGGATAAATGAAGAACATCGTCTAATCTATCAGGCAAGAGAAAACGAGGTGCTTATTGCCAAATGCCGTTACCATTATGACTGAACATGGAACCTCCATGGGTGAAAATAGCAACTATTAGCAAAAGTTAGAAAACGACTTTTTAGAAAACACTGATTAAGTGCCTGATTCCCGGTCACCCGATTAATCAACTGCCATTTTTAGGTGTATAAATATCGCTTAATATTACGTTTCGGCGTTTTATCAAATTCCTTATCGACGAGTATAATTGAACTGAGTTGCGCAAATCTGGGAAGTTCCCTGTTCACATGTTTGCAATTTTCAGCCATGATTTCCCTGAGCTGTTTTTCATCCGGCTTATCTTTCTCAATCCTTTCCGGATCGGGAAATACAAAAGCAACCATCTTGCCTTCACGTTCGGTAATCACACATTCAAGTACATACGGATAGTTACAAAGTTTTGCTTCCATCTCTTCGGGATAAATGTTCTGCCCCGATGGCCCAAGCAGCATGTTCTTGCACCGTCCGCGGATGTAAACAAAATCTTTGGCATCAATAATTCCAAGATCGCCTGTATGCAGCCATCCTTCGCTGTCGATGGCATCAGCTGTCGCTTCTTCATTTTTATAATATCCCAACATCACGTTAGCCCCTTTCACGAGGATCTCACCCACTTCGTTATAGGGATCATTCGAATCGATGCGGATTTCTATCCGGTCTACCAGTCTGCCGGCAGAAGATTTTCTGAAACTATTCCATGGTTCGTACGAAATCAGCGGCCCACATTCGGTCATTCCATAGCCGATCGTAAAAGGAAATTTGATTTTTCTGAAAAACGATTCTACCTCGTGATTCAGGGGAGCTCCACCAATCACAATTTCATGAAAATTACCGCCAAATACATCAATAAGGCTGGCCCGTACTTTTTTATAAAGTAGCAACTGGATACCAGGAATTTTTAGTAAAAACTTCACTACAGGTTTTTCTAAAGCCGGAAGAATCCGTTTTTTATATATTTTTTCGATAACCAGCGGAACAGATAGAATCAGTCGTGGTTTTATCTCCTGGAATGCTTTGATAATGAGCTGAGGCGTTGGTGCCTTCGAGAGGAAAGTAATGTGGCAGCCAACTGAAACGGGAAACAGAAATTCGAACAATAAGCCGAAAACATGCGCCATAGGCAAGAAAGAAACAATTTGATCGCCGGCTTTTAAGGGCATATGTTCCTGGGCATAGATAAGGTTCGATAGCAAGCTACGGGCCGGTATCATGACTCCTTTGGTAAATCCCGATGTTCCGCTTGTATACGAAATAATGCACAGTTCTTCAGCATCAAATTCAGATAGCACATAGTTCCCGGGTTCAGCCAGCCCGGCATATTCAGTCGTAAAGCAATTTTTCCAAAGTTCTTTTTCTTCAGGTGATTTAAATGAAAGTGCAGAGAAGTTGTTCAGGCTTGCTACACCCTTTATTTCCGGTATTTTATCTTTGTCCAGTTTGTCAAAAAGCGTATCGGAGGCAAAAAGGAACACCGATTCGGAATGATTGAGGATATGCAGAACGTTATCTGGATTAAAATCAGGTAAAATTGGAACAGTTACACCGCCATAACCTGAAATAGCCAGAAATGTAATCGCCCAATTGGATGAGTTACGTCCAAGTATGGCAATCTTATCACCTTTACGGATCCCAACTTCCCGGAAATAACAATGAATCTGACGAATCTTTTGCGCTGCTCCTCCATAAGTAGTTGTTGCTCCATCATAATCAGTAAAGGCGGGATTTGACCAATTCTCCCGGAAACTTTGTGCATATAACCCAATGAGTTTATCGTGATCCATAAGTTTTAAATACTTCAAATTTCAGGTTTTGACAATTCAACTGAAATCTTACAAATTTACTCAAACATCTTTAATAATTTGCATCATTTGGTATACTACCTTGTCAATAGGCTCAATACAAATCATACCCATCGCCATAAAACAAGCATTATTGCAGCCAATGATATATCATAAAGGTTTTGTAACCGATTTAAATCATTATTATTGACAAAATTGATGAAATAAGTTGTGATATTTCATCATTATTAAAGTTTTGCAAAAAGGAATATATCTCATTTTTTTCTCTGCGCTTTATTGTTATTATTGTCAGTTATATAATCGGTTAACATACTAAAGTCATTTTAATACATGAAAAACATTAAAAGAGTTGGAATCATCTTTATTTCAGTCCTCATTTTATCTGTCGGCACGTTGCGTGCTGACGAAGGTATGTGGATGCTTTCCCTTATTCAAAAGCTGAACATCAAGAAAATGTCAGATATGGGATTTAAAATTTCCGCTAAAGATATTTACGACATTAATCACTCGAGTTTAAAGGATGCAGTTCTACATTTTGGTGGTGGCTGCACAGCTGAAATAATCTCCAAAGATGGTCTCGTACTGACCAACCACCATTGCGGTTATGGTTCAATTCAAAAACTGAGCACTGTCGACCACGACTATCTGCAAAATGGCTATTGGGCAATGAATCGAAATGAAGAACTTCCTTCCAAGGGATTGACTGTAACATTTCTTGACCGATTTGAAGATGTAACCCAAGCAGTAACTGATGCTACGGCTAGCTTAACTGATCAAAAAGCAAAAGAGGAGGCTTTAAGAACAATATCCAATCAGCTGACAACAAAAGCTGTTGGTGCGAACAAATACCTTCAGGGCAGGGTTGTCTCTTTCTTTGGCGATAACCAATATTATTTGGTAATCACCAAAACCTACAATGATATCCGTTTTGTAGGAGCACCACCTTCCTCTATTGGCAAATTTGGAGCAGATACCGACAACTGGATGTGGCCACGTCATACCGGAGATTTCAGTATGTTTCGTATTTATGCAGATAAAGATAATAATCCAGCAGAATTTTCGAAGGACAATGTTCCTTATCAACCCAAAAAATTTCTGACAATTTCTCTTAAGGGGGTAAATCAGAACGATCCGGCAATGATCATTGGTTATCCGGGAAGAACCAACCGTTTTATGACCTCATATGAAGTGAAGGAGACCAGCGAAATTACAAATGCAGTTACAATTCTTGTACGCGGAGTTCGTCAGAATGTATTAATGGCTGATATGTTAGCTGATCCAAAAGTCAGGTTACAATATTCAAGTAAATATGCAGGATCGTCCAATTTCTGGAAAAAAGCACTTGGCATGAACGAGACCTTCGAAAAGCTAAAAGTTTACGATAGAAGAGCTGCCGAAGAGAAGACCTTCTCCGATTGGGTAGCAGCTAATCCTTCAAGAGTTGAGAAATATGGCAAAGCAGTGGATAATGTAAAATCGGCTATTGAAGGTAGAGCTAAACTACAGGTTCTTGTGAAATATTACGCCGAAGCACTTAATCCTATTGAACTAACTTCTGCGGCACTTCGTTTTAGTCCAAAACCTGAAGCGGATTCGAAAGACGCAAGAGGGAGCAGGCCAACCAATTCAATTACTCCTGCAGATTTTTACAAGGATTATAATGCAGCTACCGACAAAAAAGTTGCAAAAGCTTTGATTGCACTTTTTAAAGAAAAAGTATCTGCGACCGATCTGCCTGAATTCTATAAAACTATTGATGCTAACTATCAGGGAAGCATAGATGCCTATGTTGAGGCAATGTTCAGTCAGTCGGTATTTGTATCTGAAGAAAAACTCAACGTTGCCCTTGCAGGTGATAAAAAGGCAATCGAGAATGATCCTGCGTTGGTGACCGCAAAAAGTATCTCCGATGCCATGATGAAATATAACAAGGAACTTGAACAGTTTCGTGCCTTGTATGCAAAAGGACAAAAACAGTACATAGCCGGGATGCTTGATATGAAAGCCGGACAAGCCATCTATCCTGATGCGAACTCCACTATGCGGATGACTTACGGTAAGGTATTGAGCTATTCTCCCAAAGATGGTGTGATCTACGATTATGTGACTACACTTGATGGAGTCATGCAAAAAGAAGATCCAAAGAATTGGGAATTTGTGGTTCCTGCCAAGCTTAAAGACTTATATAACCACAAAGATTTCGGACAATATGCTTTAAAGGATGGCCGGATGCCTGTCGCTTTCCTTACCAACAATGATATAACAGGAGGTAATTCCGGCAGTCCTGTAATGAATGGCAAAGGAGAGCTCATTGGTACTGCCTTCGATGGCAATTGGGAATCGATGAGCAGTGACATCATCTTTGAACCGTCGCTCCAGCGTTGTATCAATGTTGACATTCGATACACCCTCTTTATCATGGATAAATTCGGCGGAGCAGGTTATTTACTCAACGAAATGAAGATTTCCAAATAAAGAGGACCTGCAGTTTTTGCCTTTCGGAATTTAGTTTTTACTTAAGAGCTAACCTCAACATAGATAAAATGTTGAGGTTAGCTTAATCCAGAAATTCTGCATTATGGTCAAAAAAGCAATGCGAATAGATATCTGTCGCATTTCTAAACTCAAAATCCAACAATAAATTGCATTAAAATATCACGAAATTTACATCTCGTATAGCCTTATTCGGGATTTTCTCCTCACTTAAATTATAATTTCACAATGCTTCCGTCAGTGTTTGTGTAATCTTTCTGTAATCTTTGTGTAATGTTACTGTAATAAATGATACAGAAAACATATAGTAACCTTACACAAAGATTACTTAAACTAAGAAGAATATAGGGTGATAACATGTTATAATTATTTTCTTTCAATATCAGTAAAACTCTTAATTATTATTTTAAATATTTATCTTTGGTAAGTAAAAATCTTACTGTTATAAGAAAAATGAATTCAGAATCTGAAGTCTCCCGAAAGATGAATTTGAACAATCTAACTTTATCTTATTCCGGCGAAATGGAAAAATCCTTCCGGAATAGATATTTTAAGGATAATATTTCCCAGTTAGGGGTTTCTAATTATTGCTGCCGTTTCTTACTCTCCTGATTTCAAATCTAAAATTTACAATAGGACTCTTTGCGGATAAGCATTATTTTAATAAACCAATACTGTTTTCGTGATTAGAAAGTGAAGGCAATTGTAGGGTGAGAAAAATATTTTAAGTGGGTTCGATAATGATATTAAAGATTGATATTGTTTGTCGTTTTTAGTCTTTTTAGGAATCCTGTTTTCTGCAGATTATTAAATTATTCTTTGGAATTATCTGGTCATCCTATTATTATTTAAAAACAGCTGAAGATTTTCAAATTCGTTACCGATCAGCTTATAACCATGATTGTATAAAGCCAAACGTTTTTCATAGCTCTTTTCAACACGTCCGATAGAAAATTCAGGAGAAGGTGCTATAATAAATAATTTTCCTTTCCGCTCCATTTGCTCACAGAAATCAAGTGTATCATTGTATTGTTCATTTCTTTTAAGCAATGTCTCCAAAAATTCAGGATGTTTTCTGAAAATAAGTTTTAATAGAAGTTTCCCACTCATCTTTCCTTTTCGGTAGCCCCTTGGACGAGTTAAAACAACTACGGCATTGTTATGTTTTGTTAATGCATATTTTGCAGGAATGGAATCCGAAACACCACCGTCAAAAAACAATTTACCGCCTATATCAACTGGTTGTGAAAGAAGTGGAATGCTTGAAGATGCCACCAGAGCTTTGCTAATGCCGATATTTGAAATATCTTTTTTTGTAAGAATAACACGTTCACCTGTACTCAATGATGTAGTTATAATATCAAATTCTGCAGGATTATTAAAAAATGTATTTTCATCAAAAGGAGCAAGCTTGTTTGGAATTTCTTCAAAGATAAACTTCATATTGAAATACGATCCCGTTGTAATAAGATGATGCAATCCCATATAGCGATTATCAGAAGGGTATTCCACATTTACTTTCCGGTTTCTTCCCTTTTGTTTCGACTGATAGGATGCACCTGTACACGCTCCCGCTGATACCCCAATCACCCGGTCAAAATTTAATTTCTTTTCAAGAAAATATTCAAGTACTCCGCCTGTAAACGCTCCGCGAAGACCACCACCTTCGAGTACAATGCAAGAATTCTTCAAATCAACTGCGTTATAAGATTTCAGCATAAATTTAGAACTAATGATAATTGTTTTTTATAATTCAATCCTGCATATGTAAAAAATTATCCACATACAATGCTGTTAAGTATTTGATTTTATGTGGATATGTCATAACATGATCATGCAATCCCTTGGTTTTTAAATGAAGGAGTAATTGATATCACAATTGATTTCCTTCCAGATACTTCATTATTAAATCAATACTTTTATCAAGACCTATTTTACTTGTATTTATAGAAATATCGTATTGTCTTGCATCAAGCCATTCTCTGTCTGTAAAAGCCTGATAATATTGCGATCTTTCTTTATCGCTTTGGATAATCATTCGTTCGGCAATTTGTTCCGATACTTTAAGCAACTTCTGAATTCGTTCTCTTCTAAAAGGCAGATCGCCATGTAAAAATATGTCGAAATGATTCGGATGTTTCCGAAGTATATGAGAACCGCATCGACCAATAATAACCGATGAACGTTCTTTAGCTATATGCTCGATAATATCTGACTCAGCTTGAAATAACTCGCGATCTGTTGGAAAAGTAATTTGGGGGGGGACATATCCATCGGGTAGCCCAAATCCATATGTCTGTATTATCGATTGCCAAAATGAAGCTTTTTTTTCCTCGTGTGATTCTAAATCCTCCTCTAATAATGAATACTGTCTGGCGACCTGGCTGATGATTTCACGGTCTGCATAAAAGATATCCAGGTTTTTTGCCAACTGCTTTCCGATATATGCACCGCCGCTCCCCAACTGGCGACTGATTGTTATTACAAACGGTGAATTTACTTTCATTTTACAAATCTCCTTTCATATTAGAATTATTTGAATATCAAATAATTATTTGCCAAAAATAGAGTTGCCTGTGTGAATATTTAAACAGCACTTTTTATATTGTGAAATTATAAAATTATTGTCTTACCGTTTATCAATTCAAAATTATCTTTTATGTTTTCAATAATAAATCAGAACAATAAAAACATTCGAATATAATTTGCCCTCCTAAAGGTTTATCAAACAATATAAATTTAATTCCCAAAACCTTGAGGATTTAAAAATACCTTATTCTATTTGAGATAAATGTTTGATTTATTGTTTGCGCCTGCCTGATCACAATCATTATAACCACTGATTAGACGCATGATGAAAGATAAAAAGAATACATTTTTGTCGTTAAAATAGTTTGTTCCATATTTTAATGTATATTAGTGTCCAATATTTCAAACAGGAGATAAAATGCGTCATTTAACTCTAAAAGATGTAAGTAATCATGTTTGTAGAAAATAAAAGACCATTTTCTTAAATGGAGCAAGGATTAAGGCTTTTGAAGAATTACAGGATAACTGAGCACATGGCAAACTTCAATTGAAATATCATTATATTAATCATTAATAAAAACTAAACCAATGCCGGTAATTACATTTGATGGTCCTTTTCTTTCGCCAGATAAGAAAGAACAAATCGTAAAAGAGTTCACCCAATTAGCAAGTGAGATCACCAATATTCCAAAAGAGGCTTTTGTCGTTTTTATAAAGGAAAATCATTATGAAAATATGGGTCCGGGAGGAATTTTAATTTCAGAAAAGCTTAAAAATGTAAATATACAATCTTAAAAGGGAGGAAAACCATGATCTTAAATGGGAAAATTGCACTCGTAACCGGTGCAAGCAGAGGAATAGGTGCAGCAACGGCAATAAAACTTGCTCAACATGGTGCAATAGTTGCAGTAAATTATAATAATAGCGAAGAAAAAGCTAAAGGTGTCGTTGATACCATTGTAAATGCGAATGGTTCTGCTATTTCTGTAAAGGCCAATATCTTTGATAAAGCTGAATCGGAACTGATGGTTAACGAAGTTGAAAAACAGCTTGGCAAAATAGATGTTTTGGTATTAAATGCGGGGGCTAATTTTAAAATGGCTTCATTTATGGAACAAGGCTGGGAAGATTTTGAAAACAAAATACTTAGAGAAGTGAAAGGGAGTTTCTGGACAATTAAAGCAGTTCTTCCTTCAATGATGGAACGCAAAAAAGGTTCCATAATTATCATTTCCAGTAGTTTGTCCAGAAAGCCTGGTTTTGGCTTTTCAACCCATACTACTGCGAAATCGGCATTGGATGGATTTGCAAAAGCATTAGCTTTTGAATTTGGGCCTATGGGAATAAGGGTAAATGTTATAGCTCCCGGGCTAACGCTCACCGATGCAACAAGTTTTATGCCTCAAGACCAAATAGATGCAGCTTCAGGTTTCATTCCATTAAGGAGAGTTGGCATGCCCGAAGATATTGCGGGGGCTGTGTTGTTTTATGCATCTGATGAATCCAGATATATAACAGGTAATTATCTTCCTGTTAATGGTGGTCAGATAATGCTTTAGTTCATTAAAATAGAGGTATTTGAAGCTAAATAAATGAAGTTTATCTACAAGATTTTCTTCAAAGACGAAATGAAAATCGCTACTCTATGAGGGCGATTTTTATTTTTAATCTCCAATAGTAAGTACTCAAAATTAAATAGGGTCACAATTGCGAAAGCCGAATTAGGAGCTTCTAAACACAATCTCCAATACATACATGCGACATACTCAATAAAGCATGATACGAACCTGGTATAGGGAAGACATGGAGAAAATCCGGTTAAAGCATTATATCATTAAGTTAGTAAACAATGCTACATTTTTTGATTCGCATTACTTAAGTTATTGTTGCACATTTGTTTCTGATAGTAAAGATGGTTTAATTGGATTTGCCTACTTCTCGTATCATTTCTTTAAACGGAACACCATCAATCATCAGATCTACGCTTACAAATTGATTTTCCTTTATTTTAATCGTCAGAAAGTTGACTTTTAACGTATCGCAGAGCCCGTTTTTAATTACCGATTCAACTTTTTTGTTTTGAGTGTCCTGGATATAGTACTGATTAAACGGATATGATATATCTAATCTGGTAGAATCTTTCCAGTCAACATTTACTCTTGCCCGAACCCAGTTGTTGCTATTAGGCTTAATAAATGCAACCGAAAGAATCTTTGCAAAACCTGCACTATCCGTGGTAAATTCAACATAAGCATTCCGGGTATTCTCCCATTCATTTTTATCCGCTATTTTAATATGGTCCTCCTTGAATTTTAGCCATATAAATTTACCACTAAGATCTGATCCGATTCCATTAAAATTCGGATTTACCCTGTTTTCTGTTTTGAATTTGAATTCAGAGCCCGTTGCAGCATAACCGGCCTGTTTGCTGATCATCTGGTAAGGAACAAAGAGTTGTGCCAGGGCGACAACGATAAATGCGATCAATAACAATGTTTTATGCTTCATTTTCGTTTCTTTTTTTGATCATCAACCAATTCGTTGCAAAAAAGCCGATGCCGACCAGGACAAACAAGATGCCTTTTACGACAAAGGTTAAATCAGAATCAAATGAGCGGCATATCGCCAGTAATGCAAAAATCAACATCCCAAGGTTGATTATTCCAAGATGAGTATGTTTAGCTCCTTCTTTAAGTAACATCAGACCAAAAATAATGACAAGAAGATTTATAAGGATGACTGATAATGTGGTTACCTGTGCCCCAAGGATAAAAAGAATAAGAAACAATATATATGTAACATCAATGAGCTTCCATTTCGCCCAATTTTTACCGTGGTTTTGATTGTAAAGTAAAATGGTAGCCAAAACAAACAAAATAAAACAACCTGCAAACTCGGGGGTAGTCATTATATTTGAAATTTGATAGACATCCTTTGCCAGGTCCTTCCAATTGGCTTTAAATGACATAACAAGAAGTGAAATAATGGTCCCCGCAAAACCAAAAATAAGATATCCGTTTTGAATAAGAGGGCGGTTTTTGAAAATCGGGCGCTTGCCGATGAAATAAAATATTGCGAACATGAAAATGTAAGCAGGGTACATGAGCATATGCGCACGATGGGTAAGAATAATTAGTGTCTGTGTTAGGATATATGGAACCATCCAGTGGTGCAGGATAAGCAAAATACTTGCCGGAGCTTTTCGAAATAGTTGTAAATAGTGGGGCAGGGGAAGCATAAAAAAGATCCAGAAAAGGTATTCTTCATTCGGGAAAGCGCCATTATTCATGGCCGTTAAGCCGTAAATCATGCTCATAAATAGGTAAGCCAATGAAAGTACCGAAGCGTCGAGTAAATAAATTAAAGGTACGGTAAGCGTCATCCATGCCATCAGGAAAGTACTTGCATCGCCGTTGATGTGGTAAATCTGGCTGACGAGGGATAAATTTGCACCTACGACAAAGAATAGCAAAAGGGCCGCGACTTCTCTCCACACTGCTTTCCCTATTTTCTTCAACATTACATAAGCACAGAAGAGTTGCGGAATGATCAACAAAAGAAAAGCACAGGTCGTTTTGGTAAATTGTGGGAATTGATCCCATTGGTTGGCTACGATAAACATCACCCCGGTTCCTACGAGAATGGTTCCGAGTATACCGAAAATCAGTAATTGACGGTTCGGAGAGGTTTCATGTTTTCTTTTGTAAAATTCGGTAATTTGCTGTGCTGTGTCGTTAGTAATGATGTTGGCACTTACAAGTTCGGGAAGATCTTTTAGTAAACTCATATAACAAAGAATTTAACTTCATTAATACCAATATAATTGATTTAAAGAATATGTGGTTATACAGCTAAATATGCATATAATATAGACGATACAATGTTAAACATCGCTTGAAAATGATGGAAATTTGGGAGTTAAACTTTCTTCGATGAGAGCTTCACTCACCGTTGGATACTGCCAATATTGCAATACCCAGTGGAGAAACCATCGATTTCATCTACGACCTGAATTAATCTGATGAATCATTAATCAAATGCGCAATGAAGCCTTTCTGAAATTAGTGTTATAGGTTTTGAAGTCGTCGTATTTTGATTAAATCATCTTGTCGTCGAAGTTACCGTCAAAGTAGAAAGCCGTTGGAATAATCCGACGGCTTGCTGCTCTCATTTAGGGCTGTGACAATTGTCCATATACCACGAAATAGTATGTTCACGCCCGGCTATAATTTCTTCCAGGATTTTGTGATCATCCCATTTACTGCGGTAACTGCAGCTCTGATCTAAAGCATGCGTTAATAGTAACCATTCCTGCACAGCTTTCAATGTTAAAGCTCCCTTAAATGACTTTAACGTTTCCAAACATTTGGGACCAACGGTTGCAACATTGTGCTCTTCGCGCTTCAGAATATCATGCGTTGTAAAAACATGATCCTCAACCTGGACAAACTCATTTTCGTCAAGGGTAATGCTGAATCTGAAAATTTTTTTTGCCATGGCTCACCTCCATTTTGATTATTTATATAAAAATGAAAAACGAATTTTAATGCAAACCACAATAACAATTAGTCTCTAAA
>Ga0209697_10006004_pt1 | contig 14866 bp, 5 predicted proteins | sample AliMusrvi5mmetaG_FD_184115 | JGI IMG/M metagenome (GOLD analysis project Ga0209697, IMG submission 184115) | Freshwater lake bacterial and archeal communities from Alinen Mustajarvi, Finland, to study Microbial Dark Matter (Phase II) - Alinen... | ecosystem: Environmental > Aquatic > Freshwater...
GCTTTGCCGATAATTACATTTACAACCAATCCAAGTAGTGGATCAATCTGTGTTGGAGATATTGCAAGTATTACTGCAAGTGGTGCAGATATTTATGTTTGGAGTAATGGATTAGGTTCTTCAAATCCATTAACTGTTAATCCAACTACAAATACTACTTATACTGTTACTGGTACTAATACTTTCGGATGTTCTAATACAGCCACTACAGTAATTACTGTAAATTCATTCCCTTCAATAATTATTACTTATAATCCTAGTAGTGGAATAATATGCAAATCACAAAAATTAGCAGCTATCTATGCCAACCCAACTGATGGTATTAGTTCATATAATTATTCTTGGAACACTGGAGGAAGTTCATCTTCGCTTACAGGACTAACTCCTACATCTTCTACAACTTATACTGTAACGGTGACAAATACAGACGGTAGTTGTCCAATTACAGCCAATGCTGTAATTACTGTCAATACGGCAGTTCCATCGGTTACAGTCAGTCAACTTACTTCTTTTGTTTGTAATGGTAATATGACTACATTAACCGCTAATCCTACTGGTGGCTCCGGAGTTTATTCATATTCATGGAGTGCTGCTTTGGGTTCAACACAAACGGTTAATGCTTCACCAACGACAACAACAACATATACAGTTACGGTTACAGATGCTAATACATGTACAACAAAAAATACTGCAACATTTAAAGTGCTGACTGTGGCATCAGCTACCAGTGCTGCTACAATCTGTAATGGTGGTTCGGCTACTTTAAGCGCTACAGAAAGCGGAGGAACATCGCCATATACTTATTCATGGTCTTCCAATCCTTTAGGATATACATCTACTTATTCAACAGCAGCTACAACTGTTACAAATTATGCTGTTTATCCAACAATAACTTCAACATATACCGTTACCACTACTGATGCGAATAGTTGTTCGGCAACAAGTTCTGTTGCTGTTAAAGTAGTAACTGTGACATCTACTGCAAATACTGTTGTTTGTAATGGTAGTTCATTTACATTGAGTGCTGCTTCAGGCAACAGCACAGCACTTACATATTCATGGAGTTCCAATCCTATTGCATTTTCTTCAACATTATCAACGCAATCTGTAACACCAGCATCAGCTACTACATATACTGTTACTTATACTTCTACAAGCGGATGTACTGCTACAAGTTCAACATCCGTAAGCATAAATTCAATACCAGTAATTACTGTTAATCCTGCAACAAATGTATGTAAAGGAAGTACAGTTTCGCTATCATCTACCAGTGGTGATAGTTATGCTTGGGCCTCAAATCCTGCAGGATTGTCATCTGCATCATCTACTCCAACTGTTGCACCTACTGCTACGACAACTTATACTGTTTCAGTTACTACGAGTGGAAAAAGTTGTTCTGCAACGAACAAGGTAACTATTTCAGCTTGGACTCAAACAAATTCTCTAACTGTATCTCCAAATCCAGTTTGTAATGGTGTAACTGTTGCCCTTGCTGTTACTCCAGTTGCCGGTTCTACCTATGTGTGGAGTTCCGGTTGTGTTGGAACTGCTTCATGTAATGTTATTCCTGCAGTAACTACAACTTATACTGTCACCATTACAAAAACTTTAACAGGAACATGTATCGCCGGGACGATTGTTACTGTTAATCCTTTGCCAACAGTCACGGCTGGTGGAGGTGGTTTAATTTGTAATGGAAACTCATCAAATATTACAGCCAGTGGTGCTAGCACATATAACTGGAATTCTAACCCATCAGGATTTTCATCTACATCATCATCACCAACTGTTTCACCAACGATTTCAACAACATATTTAGTTACAGGTTCAGATGGCAATGGTTGTTCAGCTACAAACAGTGCTTCTGTTCTAGTGGATTCCCCAACGATGACAACTACTGGAACATGTAGTGGAGGAAGTTCAGCAACGCTTTCAGCATCTGGAATGAATACGTATTCTTGGAGTAATAGCTTGGGAACAGGACCATCAGTAATAGTAAGTCCAACAGTAACTACAGTCTATACGGTTACAGGAACTGACGCCAGTTTATGTACATTGACATCTACAATTACTGTTCTTATGAGCCCTTCATGCTCAATATTACCGGTTACATTGCTTTATTTCAGAAATGAATGTGCGAATAATGTGAATGAATTACAATGGGCAACGGCTACTGAAACCAATAATGATTATTTTACAATTCAGTATAGCAAAGACGGATATTATTTTGAAGATATAAAAAAGATTCTAGGTGCTGGAAATAGTAATAGAATCATAGAATATAAGACAAATGTGTCAACTGAAGATAATGAGATTTATCCTGTTTACTATCGTCTGAAACAAACAGATTATAATGGTACATACAGCTATTCTGATATTATAGCTTTTAATGGATGTTTGAAAGATTTTTCTTTTAGAATTATTAATAATGGAAATACTTTTAACAGAGATTTATTTATTAAAATAATCTCCAATGATACATATCCATTAAATATTTCATTATATGATTTTACAGGACGTTTAGTTGAAAATAAAGTACATATTATAGATAAAAATATTCATATAGTTATTCCGAATCTTTCATCAGGAATATATATACTAAAGATTACTAATACTTTTAAAAATTATATGGAGAAGATTATGGTTAGATAGTTAGAAGTATTATGAACAGAAGGGTCGAGGAGTGCAGAATCAATTAATAGAAAATTTATAAAATAAAAATGTTAAAAAAAGTATTCGTATCATTTGTCTTGTTTTTCGGAGTTGTTTCTTGTGGATTTACTCAAGCAATTATTGAAAATTATCAATCGCACCAAATAAATGGAAATTTATTAATTATAAAAACAGTTAATAATTCTTATTCTGTTCAGGCTTATTCTGAAAATATTATTCGTGTTGGGTTTTATCCTGATACAATGTCTGTTTCTAATACTTCTAAAGTAGTTGTAATGCCGGCTGGAACGCTTGGTGCTATTACTGATGAGGCGAATGATCTAATTTATCAAACTGCAAATACAAAAGTGTGTATTCAGAAATCGCCTTTAAAAATGTCCATTATTTACAAGGGCGATACGTTGTTAAAAGAAAAAGATGGATTTTATCTTTCAGGAATGCAAACGTATTTGAGCTTTAATTGCTCTGCTGATGAAGCCTTTCATGGCACAGGTTCCAGAGCTTTAGATTTAAATTTGAGAGGAAAAAATCTGGCAATGAACAATCAGGCGCACTATGGTTATACTAAAGGAACTGCTAATTTAAATGTTTCAATTCCATTTATTGTATCGTCAAAAAAATATGGAATTTATTTTGATCATTTGTATCCGGGAGCAGTGCAGTTAGGCGTTTCAGACAATACGATTTTATATCAGACGAATCAGATAGGATTATCTTATTTTTTTATAGGCGCTGATAATATGCCTGAATTATTAGATAACTACACGAATCTTACCGGAAAAGCACCAATTCCGCCACGTTGGGCATTCGGTTATATTCAATCAAAATATGGATATCAATCTCAAACAGAAACAAAGAATATTGTTGCAAAAATGCAAAGCGATAATTTTCCAATAGATGCTTTGGTTTTAGATTTATATTGGTTTGGTAGTGCTAGTTCAATGGGGAATTTAAATTGGGCTACATGGAGATTTCCTCAACCAGTTACAATGGTATCTGATTTTAAAAGTAAAGGGGTGAAAACAATTTTAATTACTGAACCTTATATTACAACTGCCTCAACAAACTATAATGCTGTTATCAATAATAATTATGTTGGTACTGATTCTCTTAACAAACCTTATGTTCTTAGTAATTTCTGGGCTGGAGCTTCAGTGTTATTAGATATGATGGACACACTTTCTCAAAATTGGATGTGGGGATTTTATAAAAATAGAGTAAACGAAGGGATTTCAGGGTGGTGGTGCGATCTTGGCGAACCTGAAACTCATCCATCTGATATGTTTCACAAAGGGAAACCATCTGCTGAGGTACATAATTATTATTCGTGGGAATGGTCTAAAATGTTACAGAAAAAGTATGCACAAGATTTTCCTGATGTGCGATTGTTTAATTTAATTCGTTCGGGTTACGCAGGAATGCAGCGTTTTGGCGCTATTCCATGGTCTGGAGATATTCAGCGTAGTTTTTCAGGAATGCAGGCGCAAGTGCCTATTATGGCAAATATGGGATATAGTGGTGTTGGGTATTCACATTCTGATTTAGGCGGATTTACTGGTGGGTCGCAAGATAATGAACTTTATACACGATGGTTGCAATTAGGAGCTTTTAGTCCAATTATGCGGGCGCATGGCGAAGGTCTTCCAACGGAACCTGTGAATTATCCTGATCCTTACAAAAGTATTGTTCGCTCATTCATTCAAGAAAGATATAAATTATTGCCATATAATTATTCTTTAGCTTTTAAAAATGCCTTAACTGGTGCCCCTTTGGTTCGCTCAATGGATTATTATTATCCTGAAATTGCAGCTTATAGAAATATTAATGATCAATATTTTTGGGGCGAAAATATTTTAGTCGCACCCATATTGGTTAAAGGTGCAACATCGCGTTCAGTTGTTTTGCCAGAAGGAAACTGGGTGAATTATTTTACAAATCAGAAATATTTGGGGAATGATACAATCACTGTCAGTGCACCAATAAATACAATGCCGGTGTTTGTAAAATCAGGTAGTCTGATACCTCATACTGATTTGGTAACTACTACAGATAACTACAAAGCAGACAATTTTTCTGTTTGGTATTATCCTGATGAAGCCAATCCTGCCAGTAGCTACGCAATGTATAATGATGATGGAGTTAATCCGAAAAGCTTAAAAAATAATGAATATGAAATTATAAATTTTATGGCAAATTATCATTCTGATTCTACTTCAATTCATGTTACACATCAAGGTAGCTTTGCAACAATGCCTACTTCACGTAAACTTGAATTTAGAATAAAAAACATAAATCAGCTTCCTGGCTCTGTAACCGTTGATGGAGCTTCTGTGCCCATTAATTCAGATACAATGAATTATAATTCAACTTTCCCATCTGCATATTTTGATACAACAAAAGCTGAAGTTTATGTTCATACGAATTGGAATAATTCAAATCTTGATATTGTCTTAAAATCGCTGGTTTTATCTACCAATAAGCAGATAAATAAGAATGGATTAAAATTGAATATATATCCGAATGTCGTCCAAAATCAAGCAATTATCGAATATCAGATTCCGAAAACTGACATGTATCGTATGGAATTGGTGGACAACCGAAGCATAGTAATTAGTACATTATTTAATAAAAATATTACCGAAGGAAATTATAAAATTGATTGGTCAAACAGTCATAATTTATCTTCAGGTGTCTATTATATGAGATTGATTGGGAAAATTGGAACTATTACTAAACCGGTTATTATTTCAAAATAAAAATAAACTAAAATTAATAGAAAGCAATGTTGAATTTTGATGCAGTGATTTTTGATATGGATGGCGTGATTACTAAGACAGCAGTGGTGCATTCACATGCCTGGAAAAAAATGTTTGATGAGTATCTTCATTTCAGAGAAAAAGAATACAATGAACCTTTTAAAGAGTTTACACATGCGGGAGATTATCTGGCTTATGTTGATGGACGTCCACGATACAAAGGTGTTGAAGCATTTTTAAAATCAAGAAAAATAAATATTCCTTTTGGCGATCCTTCTGATGAAGCGAGAAAAGAGACTGTTTGCGGTTTAGGAAACAGAAAAAATGAATTTTTTAATAAGGTGCTTGATGAAGAAGGCGTTGAAGTATATGATTCTACAATTAGATTGATAAACGGATTATTGAATAGCGGCGTAAAGGTTGGTGTTGCTACATCCAGCAAGAATTGTGTGCGCATACTTGAAAAAGCAAAAATTACCGATTTGTTTGAAACACGCGTGGATGGCGTTGTTTCAGCGGAATTAGGGTTGAAGGGAAAACCGGAACCTGATATCTTTACAACTGCAGCTGACAATTTAGGTGTTAAATATAATCGTGCTGTTGTTGTAGAAGATGCTGTTTCAGGGGTACAAGCCGGTTCAAAAGGGAAGTTTGGATTAACATTAGGTGTCGCCAGAGAAGACAATATTGACGAATTAAAGAAAAATGGTGCTGATTTAGTTGTTGAAGATTTATCAGAAATTAGTATAATTGATATAAACGATTGGTTTGCTAAAAAGCAATAACAATAGGCATTACAAAGAATTTCTTTTTATAAATAAATATATAAGTTAAGATGAATAAAAACCCATTATTAAGTTAAGATATGAGTACCCTTTGGAAAATAAGTACAGATAAATTTGTAAATGAAAAAGAAGCAATCATGCGCAGTGGTAACGTTTACCAGATTGCGAATGGATACATGGGATACCGCGGAACGCTTGACGAATTCGGACCTGATGAATTAGTTGGAATTACGCTTGCCGGAATATTCGACCGAGTTGGCGATGCATGGCGTGAACCTATTAATGCGCCTAATGGCGGTTATACGAAAGTTTCGCTTGATGGTATTGAAATTTCTGCATTAACAACAACTATAAAAAATCATAAACAATCTCTAAACCTTGAAAATGCTGTCTTTGAACGTGAAACAGATTATGAATCGCAAGGGAAAATTCTAAATATAAAATCGTCAAGATTTTTAAGCGCTGATAAACCAAATTTAGGTGTAATTAAATTTAGTGTTTCATGCGACAAAGCTTCAAAAGTCAGTATTAGCACAGGAATTGATTATAATATTTGGGATTTAAATGGTCAGCATTTATTAAAATTATCTTCTGAAAAAAATAATGGAATCCTCGTTGTGCATGGCATTACGAATGAATTATCAAAGAAAGTAACTGTTGCGGAAACTGCTGAAATTAACTTTGGTAAAGAAGCTCATTTAATAAAAGACAATAGAAATCTTAGGGTCATTGACCTTGATGCAGAAGCTGGAAAAATCTACACTTTTTACAAGTTTTTTACAGTATTCACGGACAATGACCCTATAAAGATTTCTGTAACAGAAGCAGCAATAATAAGTGTTTCAGAAGCAAAAATAGTGGGATACGAAACATGTTTGAAAAATCATAATGCGCAATGGGCAAAGAAATGGGAATATTGCGATGTTATAATTGATGGCGACGATGAAGCGCAGCAAGCCTTACGTTACAGTATTTTTCAACTATTAATTGTTGCTCCGGTAAGTGGCAGTGGAAACTCCATTCCTGCAAGGGCTTTGTCAGGACAAGTGTATAAAGGCGCTATTTTTTGGGATACTGAAATGTTTATGTTCCCGTTCTTTTTGTACACATATCCTGAAAAGGCTGTTGAACTGATGCGTTACAGAATTAAAACGTTGGATGGTGCGCGTAGAAAGGCACAGACAGAAGGTGTTGGTTTTAATGGCGCATACTATGCTTGGGAAAGTCAGGAAACAGGTGATGATGCTTGCACATATTTTAATATTGGTGATCCAAATACAGGACGAGATTTGCGTACACACTTTAGAGATAAGCAGGTGCATATCAGTGGAGACATTGCTATTGCTATGTGGGAGTATTTTAAATTGACAGGTGATGATTCGTTATTGTTAGAAGGTGGTGCAGAAGTTATTTTGGAATGCGCTCGTTTTTATTTTTCGTATGCATATTTTAAAAAAGATAAAAATCGTTATGAAATCCTTGATGTGATTGGTCCTGACGAGTATCACGAACGTGTGAATAACAATGCGTTTACAAGTATGGTTGCAAAAGCAACATTTGAAATTGCAAATGCTACGGTAAATTATTTAAAACAAAATCATCCAAATGAATTTAATGCACTTGTTAAGAAAATTAATATTGCTGATGAATTGCCTATGTTTGTTGAGGCAGCAGACTTATTGTATGTTCCTCAACCGAATGAAAAGACCGGTGTTATTGAACAATTTGATGCTTATTTAAAACTTAAAGATGCAACAATTGCAGAATTAAAATCAAAGATGATTCATCCGAATGAATATCTTGGAGCTGGTCAAGGACTTGCTGTTCCTACGAAAGTTATAAAGCAAGCTGATGTGGTCATGATGCTGAATTTGTTTAAAGATCGTTATTCAACAGAAATAAAAAAAGCAAACTGGGAATATTACGAACCACTCACTGAACATGGCTCCAGCTTAAGCGCTTGCGCTTATGCAATGGTTGCTGCTGAATTTGGCAATATTGATTTTGCATATAATTATTTTATGAAAACCGCAAAGATTGATATTGAAGCGAAGTATCATGTTTATGTTGGAACAATTTTTATGGGAGGTTCTCATCCTGCCGCAAATGGTGGCGCTTGGATGACTGCTGTGTTTGGTTTTGGCGGAGTGAGAGCAACAGCAGAGTATGTGATTATTAACCCACGACTTTATAAAAAATGGAATAAGCTTCAGTTTAACATGATTTATAAAGGAGACAGATTTAATATTAAAATTTCGCAAAATGATGTTGAAATAATTGCTGAATCATCAAATAAGAACAATCATACTTTCATTGTTTCCGGACAATCAATCAGTTGTGCGCCAGATCAGACATGTAATGTTAAAATATAAAAAATTAAAAAAATATAAATTTATTAAACAAAAAAATCTAAATGAAAAATAAAGAAAAATCATTCATGTTAAAATTTGGTTACACGATAAATTTCAAAAAGTATTTATCTGAAAATCTATTTAGAACTTTTATTTTAACCTTATTATTATTTGTTTCTATTCCAAATTTGCATGCCCAACGTGGTTTCTTTGATGCGCCATACACACGTTATGAAGCTGATTTGGCTACATTATCAAATGGTGCAGTTGTTACAACTAAATCATATAAACAATCCGATTTGCAATCTGAAGCTTCTGATCAAATTTGTGTGAATATGCCCAGTGTTAATGCAACAATTGCTTTCACAATAACAACTGCGGCAGATGGACTGGTAATAAGATACAGCGTTCCCATGGGATCAACTGCAACTATTGGAGTTTACAATGGAAGTACAAGATTAACAGGGTTGAACTTAACATCAAAATGGTCGTGGGAGCATCTTTGGGACAATGGAAATCCAAATAATAATGGTGTTGTAAATAAAAATTATAAAAAAAGATTTGATGAAATTCGTTACAAACTTCCAAGTCAAATCTCTGCAAATGGCACTCTTCGTTTAGTTAATGAAAGTGGTAGTCCGACGATTGATTTTATTGAAATGGAACCGATTCCCGCAGCAGTTACAGCTCCAGCCGGTTCTGTAACATATACAGGCAATGGTAGCGACCTGCAGACTTTTATTAATAATAATGGAGGTAAAACTATTTTTATTCCTGCTGGAGATTATAGTGTGACGACACAACTTTATTTTGGTGTCGCAAATACAAAATTCCAAGGCGCCGGTATGTGGTATTCTCATATCAATTTTACAACAATAGCTCCAGGTAAAGGAGGTCTTTGTTCAAATGCTACAGGAGTCAGTTTTGCCGATCTTTATTTAACTACCGATAATAATTCAAGAAGTAATTCATACAAAGGATTGAATGGCGTTTACACACCAGGAACTACAATTAGAAATTTGTGGATAGAGCATTTTGAATGCGGTGCTTGGATTGCTAATTATGGCGGCACAGGACCCGCAAATGCCGACGGATTCACAATGTCTTATTGTCGTTTTCGAGATAATTATGCGGATGGAAGTAATCTTTGTAAAGGAACATCTAATGCTATTGTAGAGCATTGCGATTATAGAAATAATGGAGATGATGATATGGGTATTTGGTCTGCAAATAATCAAGAGTGTGTAAATAATACTTTTCGTTATAATACATCAGAGAACTGCTGGCGTGCATCAGGTGTTGCTATTTACGGCGGTCAAAATAATAAAGCCTACAACATTTTAATTAAAGATAATCTTGAAGTAGGTATTCGTATTAATAATGTATTTGCTGGTTCACCTTTCAATGCTACCGGATTGCATGAATTACATGATATAACAATAATCTCATGTGGTACTTTTAATGATCTTTTCAATAATAAAGTTGGCGCTATAGACCTTGTTTGTTCTAATGTTGCCGGCACTCGAGTTCAGAATGTTAAATTTTATAATATTGATATTATTGATTCTAAAAATGATGCCATATTTTTCAGTAAACAATCAGGTGATGGGTTTTATAATTTTACTTTTGAAAATATTACAATAAACGGAACAGGAAAGGAATACCCAAATAATAATTTTAATAATACAAATACAGGGAGAGGATATTTTGTTCTTTTTGCTGGGGCTCCAAGTGGGAATGGAACGTATTGCGCAATGACCTATACTAATCGAGGTGGAAATGCAACTATTGATGAAAATAAAGCTGCAATTGGTGCTTTTTCTTGGACAGCTACAACAGGATGTAATCTGGCAATACCGGTAACTGGAGTTTCTATTACTCCAACGACAAAATCTATTGCAGTTGGTGAAACGTTCACAGTTGTTGGAACAGTTACACCTGCAAATGCAACAAAACCAACAGTAACATATTCCATAGTTGCAGGTGGAGAAACTTTTGTATCAGTAGGAGCAGCAAGTGGATTGGTTACTGGTCTGGCTGCCGGAAATGCAATTGTGAGAGTTACTTCTGCTGATGGAGGTAAAACAGCGGATTGTGCGGTAACAGTTTATAATATTGCTGTTACTGGTGCAACCATTACACCTACAACTAAAACTATTGGTATTGGAGAAACATTTTCTGTTGTTGGATCAGTTGTTCCATCCAATGCTACAAACAAAGGGATGACTTATTCAATTATTAGTGGGTCATCTTTTGCATCAGTGAATTCTACAACAGGCTTGGTTACTGGCATTGCAGCTGGTACTGCTACTGTTAGAGTGACAACTTCAGATGGTGCAAAAACAGCTGATTGTGTAATTATAGTTGAGGATTTCCCGGTAACTGGTATAAGTATTTCTCCAACATCAGAGTCAATAGGTATAAATAAAACATTTTCAATAATTCCTACTATTTTACCAAGTAATGCAGGAAACAAAACAGTTATTTATTCTGTTGTTAATGGAAATAGTAATGTTTCAGTCAATCCTACTACTGGCGTAGTTACCGGCTTAGCTGTTGGAACAGCTACTGTTAGAGCTACCTCAACAGATGGAGGAAAAACAGCAGACTGTATAGTAACAGTTTATGATTCGCCAACATGTGTTGCTCCTGCGATTGTTTATACTACAACATCACCAATAATAGACCAGATTATAGATTCTGTGTGGGCAAGCGCTCCATCAAAAAATATTACCATATCAACAAGAGATACAATTCAACCAGGATTTTCTGCTGTTTGGAGGTCTTTGTATACAAAATCTAATTTGTATTTTTTGGTAGAAGTAACTAAAAAAGGAACTCTTTATAATAGAAATGGTAATAACTGGTGGAATGATGATGCAGTTGAAATATTTATAGATGGTGATAATAGCAAAGACTCAATCTTTGATGGTCAAAATGATTTTCAGTTTGGATTTAGATATAATGATGGGACAATAATTCATATTGGTGGTACAAATCCGATAAATAGTACAAATGGAATTATTTATAAATTATATTCTACATCAGTTGGGTATAATTTGGAAGTGTCTATTCCATGGACAACTCTAAATACAACTCCTCTGAATGGCAATAAAATTGGATTAGAAGTGGGTGTTGATGTTTCATCAGGAACCACTCGTTTAACTCAAATGATGACATTTGATAGTACTGGTTTAGCTTATAAAAATCCAAAGTTATTTGGTTCTGTTGATTTAAGCCAATGTAGTTATTATTCTTCAGCAACAGTTACACTTGGCAACCTAACAGCAATATATGATGGTACACCTAAATCTGCTACTGCAACCACTTCTCCAACTGGATTACCTATAGTTATTACATACGATGGTTCCACAACAGCGCCTACAAATGTTGGAACTTATTCTGTCGTTGCAACTATTGATAATCCTTGGTATCAAGGTAGTTCAACAGGAACATTAATAATTAATAAAGCATCTGGAATTAATTCAATTATAGAAAAAAATATTTCTATTTTTTCTAATAAAGGAATAATAACTATTAACGGAATTGAGGTTGGAAAAAATATTTCAGTATATAATATGCTTGGAAGTATAGTGTTTAATAAAAAAGCCAACGATAATATTGAATATATTTCTTCTTTAGAAAATGGAGTATATTTAGTTTATATTGAAGGACAGGCAAGAGCGCAAAAAGTAGTAGTTGTAAAATAATTTTAATTAAAATATCATTCAACCATAGTTATAAGATTTATGGGACACATTGCAGATAAATACTTTAAATTAGATCCTTGGGCTATTGTGGAAGAAGGTTTCGACCCCGCGCATGGTAAAGTAGCAGAGTCAATTTTTTCATTAGGAAATGAATATCAGGGCGTACGCGGCTACTTTGATGAAGGTTACAGCGGGCCCAAGCACGTGGGCAGCTATTTCAACGGTTTCTATGAATCTCTGAATTTTAAACATCCCGTTGCATACAACGGGTTTGTGCTCACCGGAGCCGATTTGACCAATTCTGTTGACTGGCTATACACTCGTCTTGAACTTGACGGGGAAATATTAGACTTGGCTAAATCGAAATTTTTTGACTTTAAACGTATCCTTGATTTGAAAACAGGCGTTCTTACTCGTTCTTTCGTTTGGGAAATCGCCAAAGACAAAAAGTTGAAGCTGACGTTTGAACGCTTTACAAGCCTTGTCAATACTCATTTGGGAGCTCAAAAAATATCACTTGAGCCATTAAATTTCAACGGCGACATAAAAATTACCGTGGGTTTGGATTTTTCCATTCACGCCGAAGAAAAAACAAATAACTGGACGGCGCCTCGCAAAGAAAAAATAGGCGATACGTTTGCTATCCTTGGCGAAACGAAACTCGGTAAACGCTACCTTTTCAGTAGTTTTCGCCTTGAATTTGACGGCAAAGCTCCAACAAACCTGCCTTTGATTGAAGATAATTTATTGGTAGCTACACAATTTACATTGTCGCTGGAACAAGGCAAAACTACTTCTTTTCGCAAAATGGCGGTAAGTTATGCTGGCAAAGTGCTGGGGAACAGCAATGATGCTTGGACAAAAATTTTCAAAGTAAATAAAAGTGTGAAAATTGATACCAGCGAAACGCCGAAAGATATTAATGAGTCTGCCGAAGTGGTTTGGCAAAAAGGCGTGGAATTAGCAAAAGAAAAAACATCATATTTCGACGCGCTCTCCGAACACAAAGCTTTTTGGGCTAATGTGTGGGATAATCTTGACATCGCCATTGAAGGTGACGATGAAAACCAACAAGGCATTCGTTACTGCATTTTCCAACTACATCAAACCTATCACGGCAGTGACCCTACGCTTAACATCGGAGCCAAAGGCTTGACTGGCGATGCTTATGGCGGCAAAGCGTTCTGGGATACGGAAGCGTATTGCTTGGCATTCTATATTTTCAATAATCCGGAAGCTGCAAAAAACCTTTTGGAATTTCGTTATTCAACACTGGAACAGGCGCGTATTCGTGCTAAAGTGCTTGACTGTGCAGGAGCTGCTTATCCCATTGCCACAGTCGATGGTTGGGAAAACTGCGAACTTTGGCAGCACGCGAGTTTACAGATTCATGTCAGTGGCTCGGTAGCTTTTGGTATCGAAGAATATGTTAACCTTACGAACGATACTGATTTCCTTTATGGACACGGTATAGAAATGTTACTCGAAATAGCCCGTTATTATGTCAGCCGGGCGCAGCAAGACCCGCATACAGGAGAATACGGCTATTACGGAGTAATGGGTGTGGACGAGTTTCATATAATGGTAAACAATAATTGTTTTGTGAACTATCTTGCCAAAAAATCTATTGAATATACCCTGAAAGTGGCTTCCGAAATGAAAAAATCGGCACCTGAAAAATGGATTTCCCTTACTAAAAAAATAAATTTGCAGAATAGCGAACTTGAACAATTTTCTGTAGTGGCAAATAATATGAAAATGTTGCAAAAAGAAAATGGTGTCTTCGAGCAACACGACGGTTTCTTTAACTTGCCTCACATTGATTTGAAGAGCATAAGGAAAAGCGAATTGCCGTTGTACGATTTCTGGGCGTACGACCGTATTTACCGTACAGATATGGTAAAACAACCCGATGTGCTGATGTTTCTCTTTATGTATGCGCAGGATTTCAGTCGTGAAGTGAAAAAGGCGAACTACGAATATTACGAGCCGATTTGTATGCACGAATCCTCATTGTCGCCGTCCATTCACTCGGTTATTGCTTCAGAGATCGGCAAGCATGAGGAAGCAGCGAACTTTTTCGGTTTCGCCACACGTCTCGACCTCGACGACTACAACAACAACACCTACCAAGGCTTGCATACAACTTCCATTTCTGCAGCATGGACAAATATAGTATTTGGTTTCGGTGGTATGCGTGTGTTTGAACCCGTGTTAAGTTTCAGTCCCTCAATCCCTAGAAAATGGGAAAAACTGTCGTTTAAAGTGATTTATCGAGGCGCTGTAATAACTGTTGAAGTTGGAAAAACAAAAGTTAACTTCAAAACGGACGGCAAAGCCATCACTTTGAAAATATACGATAAGGAATATACTGTTGACGGAAAAGGCGTTACGGTGAATATACCTGATTTTTACGTATCAAAATAAATTAATAATAACCTTAAAAAAAATCATATGGCAAAACTAAAACCAAATCTTACATTCTGGCAACTCTGGACGCTCAGTTTCGGATATATTGGAATACAACTTGGGTACTCCATTCAGGGGCAGACCAGTAGAATTTTCTCATCTCTCGGCGCACATGATAATGC
>Ga0209697_10006005_pt1 | contig 14865 bp, 8 predicted proteins | sample AliMusrvi5mmetaG_FD_184115 | JGI IMG/M metagenome (GOLD analysis project Ga0209697, IMG submission 184115) | Freshwater lake bacterial and archeal communities from Alinen Mustajarvi, Finland, to study Microbial Dark Matter (Phase II) - Alinen... | ecosystem: Environmental > Aquatic > Freshwater...
AAGTAGTCCTTGAGGGTGCCGAGGCGGGCGCGCTGGGTACTGACGCCAAGCGGCATGCCGTTTTTCTTGCGCCAGTGCCAGAGGTGACGCTGGTAGTTTTCGAGGATGGGCTTGGTGATGGCCGCGGGGTCGGTCAGGTCTCGGTCGATGGACCAAAGCAGGAAAACCTTGAGAGCGTCGCGGCGGCCCTCGATGGTGTCAGGGGTGGCTGAGTTCGGGAAACTGTGGCGTGAGCGCAAGGTGTCGCTGCTGGATACACGGCCCAGCACGATCCTGAAGATCGAGCAGAAGGCAGTGCCCTAGCCGATGGTGGCGACGGACTCTCTCGATGGCTCAACGGTCTATGTCCACGTGTTGATCCCGCCGACCGGAAAATCGGTGAGCCTCCCTGCGCTCGCCGACGGCCGAAAGATCATCTCCGCCTCACTTCTGTTGGGTGGCAGCGAAGTAAACTTCAAACACTCGGAAAAAGTTGTTGAACTGTCGCTGTCCAAGGATGTAAAATCGGATCACGGTGGACACCGTGATCGTTCTCGGGGTTAAGTGAAATCAAAAGAAAGGATAGACAAATGAAACGAATACTGACAGTTGGATTGTTGAAACCATCATGGATGATGCATCAGGCGCGTCTAGCCCTTGTTGCGGGGATTATCCTGTTGTTTCTCCCTCGTGATGGGTTTTGCGCAGTCCCGGAGTTTGTTGAAAAATCAGCCACTTTTTGGCTCGATGCGGCTAGTGCGCCTTCCATGGTGATGGAAAATGACAAAGTGACGGAATGGCGTGATGCACGGTTTGATGGGCAATCCTTTGCGAAGAAGGCGACGGTTCATGGCCAGGCCCAGTTGATGAAAGACAAGGTCCTGGGAAACAAGCCGTATGTCTGGATGAGCGCCGGACAATTTTTCTCGTTTGCTGACGAGACAAAGATTCGGGCGGTCTTTTGGGTGATTCGCGCAGATGCCCCCAATGCCTTTCTGCTCGGTCGGATGGGTGGTGTGCAAGGGTATTATGATTTTCATCGGAATATTGATAGCGGCAACGGGGAGCTTTGGGATCGTAGGTACGCCGCCAATGGGTTGCTGAATGGGGCTACCTACTTCAATGGAACACGGATCGACGGAACCGAGCATGAACTGGATAGCAACTTCAACCTGATCTCCGTCGTCGCCTCTGAACCCCTTGCCGCAAATACGCTGGCGGCTGACCGAAGCGCCGCACGAGCAGGCAACATTCGTGTGGCTGAGGTTATTCTCTTTGACGCCGTTCCGACAGATGAGCAACGGATACAAGTCGAGAAATACCTGGCCGCGAAATGGGGCCTTGCTGATTACGGGAAGTATGTCGCTAAAATGCCCTTGGTATCGCCGCTTTCATCATGGCTTGAACCCGCCGCGCCTGGCAGGAACTACCCGGACGGTGAAGCGTCGCGCCAATGGGGTGTTCTGCAGCATGATTTGAAGAAGATAGATCGTTTCAAGCAGTTTGCGTCCGAGACGTACTGCGCGGACGCATTGGTGACACCGGAGGATAAGGACCCGCTGACTATTGTACTGCGTCGTACACAATCCTTGTTGAACGATATTAAATCCATGCGGAATGCCCCATCGCTTGAGTCGGAAACAAAGGCATTGGTTGACCTTGCTGCGCGGGCAAAAGCAGCCGCTGAAACCGAACGCCGTCCATTGTTTGATGAGGCTTTGCTCCTCCGTCGCAAGATCGCGTTCTCTAATCCGCTGCTCAATTTTAATGAATTACTTTTCATCAAGCGCGATTTATCACAGGTCATGCAGCATTGTTGTGATCAGTACTACGGTCAACAGCAAAGGACCGGGGGCGGATTGTTCGTCCTTTCGAATCCGTTTGGCGAATCACCCGCAATTCGGGATGTTCTAGCAGGTTCAGGACTTAAAATTGGAACACGTCAGGATATGGGTAAAGATGGGGGATCCGTTCTTTCGCCGGCACTATCGTATGACGGGAAGATGATTTCTTTTGCTTATGTGGAAGGCAAAGGAGGCCGTGAGCACATTTCGCATTTGGACCATGCGAACAACGGGCATTGGGACAAGGGCTTCTGTTATCATCTGTTCACGGTTGGCTCCGATGGCACGAACCTGAAGCAGATTACAGATGGAACGTTCAATGATTTTTCGCCGTGTTTTACGCCTGCAGGACGCATTGCATTTATCTCAGAACGGCGTGGCGGCTATCTGCGTTGCGGTCGCCAATGCCCAAACTTTACGATGTTTGATATGGCTGTGGACGGGACGGACATGCGTTGCCTCAGCTTTCATGAAACGAATGAATGGTCTCCTGCGATCACCCATGACGGCATGTTGCTTTGGACGCGTTGGGATTATGTTGACCGCCATGGGTGCACCGCTCACCATCCTTGGATTACAACCCCGGACGGGCGTAATCCGCGTCCCATTCACGGCAACTATTCCCTCCGCTACAAGCGATCGGATATGGAGATCGACACGCGCTCGATTCCGAATTCGCAGTGTTTTGTCGCGACGGGCGCGCCGCATCACGGGCAAGCTTTTGGATCCCTGGTGGTCATCGATCCGCGCGTGGCGGATGATGATGCCATGGCACCAGTAAAGCGCTTAACTCCAGATGCCGGATTTCCTGAAACACAGGGCGGTTCTCAGAGCTATGGAACCGCTTGGCCGCTGAGCGACACCTATTATATCGCGGCTTATGAACCGGCCGAGGCCAACGTTGGAGGCAAACATCTGACCTTTGGAATCTATTTGATCGACAAATTTGGAAATAGGGAGCTTATCTACCGAGATCCGCAAATTGCCTGCGTGAGTCCAAGGCCATTCCGTGCGGAGAATCGTCCGCCAATTATTCCGGAGCAACGTATTGCCGCTGTTCCTGCGGCACAGCGCAAACCTGCGGACTGGCAGGCAGAAGCACGTGGACAAGGGACAATAACCATTGCGGATGTGTATAAGAGCTACTTGTCGTGGCCCGCAGATGCCGGCAAAATTTCCGCTCTTCGAATCTGGCAGATCTATCCGGCGTCAGTGGCTACTGCGGAGTTGGCGCATTGGACAGGTATCCAGATCAAGGAAGGATTTGATTCTGACAATCTGGTGCGCACGGTTGTCGGGACGGTTCCGGTGGAATCTGATGGAAGCGCCTATTTCAAGGTGCCTACAGGCTATGAGATATTCTTCCAGGCACTCGATGAACAGGGGGCCGCGATTCAATCGATGCGTTCGGCAACAGCGTTGGTGCCGGGAGAGCAACTCTCCTGTCAAGGTTGTCATGAACCCAAGGGCACCGCGCCTGATCGCCTCTCCGTTGTGACACCCCTTGCGATGAGGCGCGAACCATCACTTCCAAAACCCGGGCCGGATGGATCGCTCCCGTTCAGTTATCCAAAGCTTGTCCAGCCTGTGCTGGATAAAAAATGTGCCAATTGTCATGCAGATACAATCAGGGATGCGAAGCTGGGAGAGAAGTTGCCGCCACGGTTGGATCGTGAGGTGAATGGAAAATATACCACATCCTATATCAATCTTGCCGAACCCTACGGCTTTGTCTCCTATGGTGCTGGACAAGATTTCAATTCGCCCAAGTTCTATCGGACGATCCCGGGGCAATTCGGTGCGCGTGCATCCAAACTTTATCAGATGCTGAAGAAGGGGCACCACGACGTAAAGCTAAGTGCCGACGAGATGGAACGGATCATCATTTGGTTGGATTCGGTCTGCCAGTTCTATGGCGTGTATGAAAAAGAGGGCGGTGAGAAGCAACTGCGCGGCGAGTTTGCTGAACCCACGCTGAAGTGAAAGAAAAGAACCCATGAAGAAGCTAACAACACTCACCCTCGCCGCCCTGCTGCTATCCCTGCCAACCGCGCTCCAAGCTGCCGACGTGACCCACTTGCGGTGCGAATATCGTGAGAATCCTCTCGGCATTGATGTGATCAAGCCGCGGCTGAGCTGGGTGATTGAAGACGGAGGGCGGGAGTTGGTGGTTAGAGGCCAGAAGCAGACGGCGTATCAGGTTTTGGTGGCGAGTTCGGAAGCATTGTTGAAGAATGATCAGGGCGACCTGTGGGACAGCGGCAAGGTGGCGTCGGACCAGAGTTTTTTAGTAGAGTATCTTGGGAAACCACTGGGGTCGTGGATGCCATGTCATTGGAAAGTGCAAGTATGGGACAAAGATGGAAAGGCTTCGGGTTGGAGTCAGCCTGCGGCATGGACCATGGGTTTGCTTGAGCCGAATGCATGGCAGGCGAAATGGATTGGTTCCGATCTGGTGCGCCCGTTGCAGGCGGCGTCGGGCCCACTGGGTTTTGCAGTGGAGGCGCAGCGTGCCGACGCGGAGCATTGGGTGCAGTTGGATCTGGGATCGTCAAAACCGATTGAGCGGGTGGTGTTGCACCCGATGCGTCACAATGATCCCGCGGCCGGCGGCTGGGTGAATGGATATGGATTTCCATTGAGGTTTCGGCTTGAGGTATCGGATGACGTGGACTTCAAGACGCTGGCTTCGGTGAGTGATCAGACGCAGGCGGATTATCCCAATCCCGGGTGGGTGCCGGTTTCTTTCGCGGCGGGTTCGATGCGAGGTCGATACGTCCGCCTCACCGTCACCAAGCTATGGCACCGAGGGGCTGGATTGCCGTTTGTATATACGGTGGGGGAGCTGGAGGTATTTTCGGCGGGAACCAACGCGGCCCTGAAGGCACCGGTCACGGCGAGTGATTCTGTGGAGAATTATGGCTGGTCGAAGGCGCATTTGACCGACGGATTGCTGCTGTGTTCGGTTGCTAAAGCGGCGGCTGAACCTGTGAAATATCCTGATGCGGCTATCCTGCTGCGCAAGGAAATCAAAATCGACAAACCGGTCAAGCGAGCGCTCGTGGCGATGAGCGGGCTGGGCTGGTCTGAGTTATCGCTCAATGGAAAGAAAGTGGGCGATGCGGTGCTGTCGCCTCAATTCTCCGACTATAACAAGCGGGTTCCCTATGTGATGCATGATATTTCCGGGCTCCTGCAGAAGGACGCCAATGCCATCGGGGTGATTCTCGGAAACGGATTCTCGGCCACGCCGAACCTGGGCTATTTGAAATGGTATGGCAATGGCGGGATGCCGCGGCTGCTTTTCCAGATGGCGATTGAGTATGTCGATGGCTCGCGTCAGACGGTTGTTTCCGATGAATCCTGGAAGTGGTCGACAGGTGAGATCACGTTCAATGACCTTTGGGTGGGTGAGCATGTGGATGCGCGGTTGGCGCAACCGGGCTGGGACAGAACTGGGTTCAAGGATTCGGATTGGCATCCGGCCCTGAGTGTCAGTCCGCCGTGCGGGGAATGGTTTGCACGCAGCATTCCGCCGATCCGTGTGCTGGCTACAGCGCAACCGGTGAAGATCGAGGGTAACAATTTCATTTTCGATACCGTTGGGGCTGGCTGGCTGAGGCTGAAAGCCAAGGGACAGGCAGGCGATAAGATCACAGTCCACTATATCGACACCCGGGCAGGGCATGAACATTTCGGACAAGAGCTGACGACGGAATTCATCTGCAAGGGCGGCGGCGAAGAGGTGTTTGAGCCGAAGTTTCTGTTCCATACCATTGACCGGGTCGTCACCGTAGATGGATTGAGAGAGACGCCGACGCTGGATACATTGACGCGCTGTGCGGCGCGCATCGATTTGCCGAGGGCAGGCAGTTTCGAATGCTCAAACGAGTTTTTGAACAGGCAGTACAACGCTCTGCTGTTGACCCAGCTTAACTACAATTACGATTACCCCATGGATCCAACCCGCGAGAAATCCGGCTGGACGCAGGATGTGATGACCATGATCAACTCGTCCGTCTATGATTTCGACACGGCGGCTTTTTACTGGAACTGGTGGCAGGATATGCGGGTGAATCAACGCGCTGACGGCTACCTGGGCTCGGTTATTCCGCTGGTGGATCGCGTGCTTGACGACTGCAATTGCGTGTGGTGGAACGGCATGATTGTTTATACCCCGTGGAAACTTTACGAGTACTATGGCGATCGATGCTTCATTGAAGATAGCTACCCATCCATGGTTTCTTACATGAACTGGCTGGCGACCAAAGCCGACGCGGACAAGGTTGTCGCCTGGGGCCTTGGGGACTGGATCGAGGTCGGCTCTAATGGAGGTCCGCAACGCACGTCTGTGGCCATCACCTCGACCTGCGGATATTACTATTATGCAACCATCCTCAGCCAGTCTGCGGCACTCCTTGGTAAAGCCGACGAGTCGGCGAAGTACGCCAAGTTGGCAGAGGAGATCAAGGCTGGATTCAATCGTCGTTTCCTGAACACGCAGACCGGTCAGGTCGGCTCGAATCCCGATACTCAGACTGCGCAGATCCTTCCGCTCTATTTCGGGATGGTGCCGGTTGAGCGGCAGCAGGTACTTGATCGTCTTGTCGCCAATATCCACGAGCGGAAGGATCATATCAGCACAGGTTTCATCGGCACGCTTCATCTATTGTTAGGACTGCCTGAACTGGGGCAGGCGGAGTTGACGCATAAGATGGTCATGCAGCAGGATTATCCCGGTTGGAATACGCTGGTAAAGGATGGGGTGCAGATGGAGACTTGGACCGGTGGTCAGGTTCAGATGCCATCGTTGGGCGGGCCGATCGGTGCTTACATGTACCAGGTGCTGGGGGGGATTCGTCCTGATCCCAAGGGGCCCGGCTTCAAGAAGATCATCATCAAGCCCGCCGTGGTGGGCGATCTCACCTGGGTGAAGACCCATCACGATTCTCCGTATGGCCGCATCGTCAGCAACTGGAAACGTGAGGATCGTAAGCTGACAATGGAAATCGCAATTCCCGTTAACACCACGGCAACCGTATTTGTCCCTGTCGCGGCGAAGCCTGGTGAGGACGGACCAGCAAAGGATGCCGCCGAAGTTACCGAGTCCGGAAAACCCGCCGCGAAAGCAGAGGGCGTGAGGTTTCTTCACATGGAAAATAACGCCGCAATTTATGAAGTCGGTTCCGGAACCTACCGGTTCCAGTCCACACTTTCGGAAACTACCAGAGATTGAAATGAAACTGGCAATGAAACGCGTGATAAATATGCTTGGCTGTAAGCAAGGAGATTCCAAGCGGAATACGATGGTTTTGATAACCATACTTGGTTGGCTCTTCGCAAATGGAGCCATTCAAGCAGATGGAGGCGAAAAGCCGAACGTCGGTGCGGACGCCGTCAACGCACGGGTGTTCAATGTTCATAAACCAGGGCCTATCCGATTATCAAGGAGCTGTGTGAATTCTGGGAAGATTCCCTGAAGGAAGGGCGGCAAACTGGTCAGCCCCGGGAGCGTCTCCCCGGAGCATGGCCCGAAAGCGCAGGGCAACTCGTATGAGCAACAACTCGTCTATGACCTCTTCACCAACTACATCGATGCATCCCTGGCTCTCAATGTGGATGCGGAATCCAGAAAATCACTGCGCTGCGCGACAGGTTGCCGCCTCGCAAATAGGCAAGTGGGGCCAGCTCCAGGAATGGATGACCGACCTTGACGATCCGAAGGAAGAGCACCGGCATCTTTCGCACCTGATCGCGGTCCATCCCGGCCGCCAGATCTCGCCCTTGACCACGCCCAAATTCGCGGAGGCGGCCAAAGTCTCGATGAATGCCCGTGGCGATGGTGCCACCGGCTGGAGCCTTGCGTGGAAAATCTGTATCTGGGCGCGCCACAGACGGAAACCGGACGCACAAGATTCTGAACGGAATGCTGAAAAGCCAGATTATGCCCAATCTGTTTGACACCCATCCGCCCTTCCAAATTGACGGCAATTTCGGCTATGCGGCGGGTGTGTGCGAAATGCTTGTCCAATCGCACATGGGATTCATCCACCTGTTGCCGGCTTTGCCGGACGCTTGGCCCACCGGCTCGGTCAAGGTTCTGCGCGCTAGAGGCAACTTTGAGGTGGACATGACGTGGGCAAACGGCAAGCTGACCTCGGTGACGCTTCGCAGTCTAGCAGGCAAGGCCTGCCAAGTGCGCTACGGCGGAAAAACGCTGGATCTGACGATGCAACCGGGGGCTGAGATCCACCCCGGCGACGATTTGTCGCGCAAGTGAAACACACCATAAAAAACGTGTTGTGCCAAGTGTTGACAGGCAAGCCGTAATTCCTAACTAACAAAAACATCCGATAAATGAAACGAAAAGAACCCATGAATAAGCTAACATCAATCACCCTCGCCACCCTGCTTCTGGCTCTGCCAACCGCGCTCAAAGCCTCTGAAACGCCGGCGACCCAACCCATTGATCGGGAGACATTGGACAAGTGGTCCTCGCCCTACCGGGGCTGGCACCACCAGCCCGATCATGTGATTTCCGCTGATCCCAAGATCCCCGGAAACGAGGAATTCAAGAACACGGACGTTCCTTGCGTCTATCAGATTCCGGGGCAACCTGACAAATGGCACATGAGTTTCATCGCCTTCAACGGCAAAGGCTATAACTCGTTTGTCGCTGAGAGCACCGACCTTGTCCAGTGGACCAACCCGAAACTGGCAATGGGTTTCGGAAAGGAAGGCGAGTTTGATTTCGGAGGCTGTGTGATCGGTGCGTTCCTCTACGAATCTTATGACATCAAGGCTCCGCGCGAATTGAAGAAACGGGATGGCAAATACTGGACGCTCTATGGCTGCTATCCCAAGCAGGGCAGCTATGAGATCGAGCCCGGCTATGAGGGTATCGCCTCTAGCGAAGACGGCTTGACCTGGAAACGGGCAAAAGAGAAATATATCCTGTCGGTGCATGAGCCGGAGGCCGGTGATTGGGAGAAGAAGTGCATCTATCAGCCATGGCTGGTTGAATATGACGGCAAATTTTACAACTTCTATAATGCCAAGGGTGGGAGCGAGCAGATGGGGCTGAGCACTTCAGAAGACCTGATGGATTGGAAACGATATGAAGGCAACCCGGTGGTCCGGAATCGTCCGGGTGGCTCTGACAGCATGTTTTGTTCCGACGGCAAGGTGTTTCGCGATGGCGATCACTGGGTGATGTTCTACTTTGGCCTGGATGCGGCTTTCAAAGCGCACATCATGGCCGCCTTTTCGCGCGACCTGCAACACTGGAGCGCCCATCCGGAACCGCTGTACAAGGCTGGCGGCAATCCCAGCGGCCTGGACAGTTCATACGCCCACAAGATCTCACTGGTTTACAACCCGAAGAATGAGACGTTCTACCTCTACTATTGCGCCTGTGGCAACAAAGGCCGCGGTATCGGGCTGATCACCAGTAAACCGCTCCCGAACAAGGAAAATGCCGATAAATAGAACGAATACTAACCGACATCTCCACCTATCAGCCCCGCTTCAAGCCACCGCTTTTGGCCTACTCCATCGGCGGCATCTGGAAATCCAATACCCTCTGTGCAGACGAGATCACCATCGAAGGAATCACTGGTGCCGGGCACCACGAATTGGCTGTCTATGTGCAGCAAGGGACGTGGCAACAGGAGCGCAGGGGCAGCGAGGGGAAAAGCGGCCTGAACGTCGTACGGGTCACCGGCCTGTCAGTCGATGCGGACAGCACCCCGGTTGCCGCCACCCCGGGAGACATGTGGGCCATGATCGTTGGGGACAGCACCACCGAGGGCAACGGGGCGAGCGAGCTTGCAGGATATTCCCATCTCGTAGGACAGGTACTCCAGACCCTGCATTACGAATATTACCTGGCAGTTACGGAGACACACCGCGAGACGCGGTATGCACGGCCTGCGGCGGGGACGCCGCAGCTACTTGGAGCCTCATCTATATAACACGCCGACCGTTCCTATTTTTACCAACCGTGCCATCACGGCGCAACCTTTCCACACGGACAAGCGTGGCCTGCGCTCTACGAAATCAAGATCAGCGCGGTTTACAACCGGGCAGCAGCGATTCAAACTGAGCCCGCATGACATTCTTTGAAATACGCAGCGCCACCGTTTGGCGCGGTGATACCGTGGCCCTTAAAGACTTCTCTGGGCTCTTGTTCACCAACCGGAGGTGCGGGTGTTGGATGAACCTTCGACGGCGCTCGATTTCGCGGCCTCGCTCCACTTGATCGTGACGCTGCGCCAATTGCTTCGGGAAGACCGCACTCTCGTGTGGGCTCCCACCATCCGGGAGAAATCCCGCCCGAGGTTGACCGGGTGGTACTGCTCAAAGACGGGCGCATCTTCGCAGATGGACGGAAGCGCGACGTTCTCACCAATAACTCTACTTTGTCATTTCATAATGCAAGCTATTGATAATAAACGAGTTATGAAGATTTTGGAATTAGTTCCAACTCCTTGATAATCAAGTAGTTGGAAGTTGAAATGACAAAGTAGAGATAAGGGATCAAGAATCTGCTAATTTGCCATTCATCCCATCTTCCTTTGCGCCTTTGCGCCTTTGCGCGAGGCAATCTTTATACCCCGGCACCTTTCACAACGGCTGCCTCACTGCCAATCCATTCATCCTGGTTAAGAGTTGTCTCGCTCAAAGGCGAAAAGGCGCAAAGTTTTTTAGAATCAAGAAATCCCGATTCATTTGGCAAACCGTATATCGGTGATTGCCATATCCCTAAGGCGCTGGGGCCACTCGATGAAGTGAACCTCAAGGTCAGCTGGTCTGACGGCTGGTGTGATGTACGGTTCCTGTGACCTGCCGCTGCGCGGCTCGGTCGCCGCTGCGCGGCCCGGTAGCCGCTGGCGCGGCTCGGTGTTTCGGTGAATCAGTAAGAGAAAAGCGAAAGGCCCGGTGCGCAGCGACTGTTTCTTTCTCTCTCACCGAAACACCGAAACACCGAGGTTACCGAGCCTCGGCCGAGAAAGCGCCGACACATAAAAAGTTAGATGTATGATTGCAACTCCGAAAGCCAGTATCCCATGATATCACCAAGTCTAAACAGCACGATCCATCAGGAAAATTTTATGAATGCAACACGAAAAATGGTAAATCGGACACGATTGGCCTCTCGCCTCCCCGGCGTCCTCATCGCGGTGTTAGCCGCAGTTTCAGCCCGCGCGGAGAATACCATTGTTGGCGATTGGTCCTTTGCCAACTCAGCCAATCCAGGTTGGTCATTGGAGCGAACCACCACCCTCACCCCTGCGGGTATTCAAATAGGAACACCGGGTGCGGGGGGAGGGATCATGCGCCACGGCGCACCCAAGGGTTTGAGTTTCATCAACTCCGGGGTGGAGATGATCTTCATCGGAACCACCACCGCCAGCAATGGCGACGGCGTGCAATATCTCTCGTTGGATAACTCCGGCTATCGGTGTTGCTTTGGCCTTGGAGCACCACCCGGACCGGGCAACTCCGTCAGGGACGGGGCCGCCTGGCTGAACCAGAACTACAACCGAACCGGGGGCGAGAATCTAACCCGAACGACGGTGGCCAATTCAGACATTCGACTGCTGGGGCGCCACTCCATGGCCCTTGTGCGCTTTGACGACCTGACGCTGCACGCCTATGTGGACGGTGTCGAGATCGGCAGCCGCACGACTGACGACACTGGCGGCATTCAGATCTCCAGCATCGGTGTTGGCGATAACAACTTCAATGGCGTCACCTATTTTCCGCTAGGCACCGTCGTCGAGCGACTGCGTGCGTTCACCTTCCCCTCCGGCGGATTCGAGCAGAACCAATTGCTGCTGGGGCGAACGAACCAGCCCGCCACGCCAGCGGGATTGACGGCCTCGCCGGGCAATCGATCCGTGTCTCTGAGCTGGAACCCGGCGCCATACGCCAGCGGCTACAACGTGAAGCGGTCTCTGGCCAATGGCGGCCCGTATGCTGTCGTTGGCACTACCAAAAGCCGGGCGTATTCCGACACCTCGCTGGTCAACGGCACAACCTATTACTATGCGGTTTCCGCCACCAATTCCGCAGGCGAGAGCGCGAACTCGGCAATAGCCAGCGCCACCCCTGCAGCGCCACCCGTGCCCGCCGCACCAGCAGAGGTGGCTATCACAGGAAACAACTCGCAGGTGAGTCTGAAGTGGAACGCGTCCACTGCAGCCATCGGCTACAAGGTCATGCGCTCGCCGACCCAAGGCGGGCCCTATGTCGTGATCGGCAGCACCGCGGAGACGGCCTACACGGACACTCTCGTGGCTAACGACACGACCTATTACTACGTGATCTCGGCGGGCAACAGGACGGGCGAGAGCGCTCATTCCGCGGAGGTCAGCAGCCGGGTGCTCATTCCGACCTGGAAACACTCCGCTTCCCTTTTCATTATCACTACGCCAGACGGGGCGAATCTAGCAGCTTCGGCCTCGGAGACCAACTTCCCGGTGTTGGTCCGGCTGAATTCCGACTTCTTTGACTTCAGTCAGGCCCGGAGCGATGGCGGGGACATCCGGTTTGCAACAACCGATGGGACCTTCTTGGCGCATGAGATCGAGCAGTGGGATCCGTCCGGTGGAATCGCCGTCATCTGGCTGCGAATTCCACTCATTCAGGGCAATACCAAGCAGGAAATCAAGATGCGTTGGGGCAGTAACGACGCTCTCAACGCTTCGAGTGGCTCCGCTGTATTCAATGCCGACAATGGATTTGTCAGCGTCCTGCATCTCGACGAAGCCGTGACGGATTCAGTCGGCTCTACGGTTCCCGTCAACGTCGGCACGACAGCTGCCGCGGGAGTGGTCGGCCAGGGCCGGCACTTCGTGGCGGGACAGGGGATCAACTGCGGAATCGACCTATGGAATTTTCCTGCCGAATCCAACCCGCATACCACGGAAGTATGGTTCCGGGACAACGCGACCCGTAACACCCTGCTGGGCTGGGGTCTATCAATACCCCAAGGCATGGTGGCGATGCAGATGGCCAGTCCGCCACGTCTTAACATGAATTGCTGGGGGGGAGGAAATGTTGTCGGCAGCAGCACGATCGAGCTATCTCAATGGTATCATGTGGCCCACACATATAAGATCGGCGAGGCACGGCTCTATGTGAATGGCGTGCTTGATAACAGCAGCACGGCCGGTAGCATGAGCATTCCCGCTCCCGCCCAAATGTTTGTCGGCGGCTTTGGAAACCGTTACGACTTTGCCGGCGACCTCGACGAGGTGCGCGTTTCCAATGTGACCCGTTCCGCCGACTGGATCAAATTGGAGTACGAGAACCAGAAGCCGACGCAGACACTGGTGGGTATTCTGACGAAACCAGGGGACGCCTTTGCGGTTTCACCTGAACGGGTAAGGGTTGATGAGGGAAAGAGCGTGACCGTTAGCGCCCAAGCCGGCGGTGCCCAGAAGGTTTACTGGACTCTCAAGAAGGACGGTGTGGAATCCGTCGTCGCCGTGGACCGGTTTTCATATACTCTGGATGCCGGGCGCGTGACAGGCGATCAATCATTCACCCTGCAGTTCAAGGCGGTGTATGCCAATGAAGTGAAGACCAAGGACATACCAGTGACGATCCATGATAGCATACCCGATCCGGTATTCACCCTGAAGACGCCGACCCAATGGAATGGGCGAGATACGATTGAAGTCGTGCCGGACATCAGCAACATAGCTGCGATGAAAGATCAAGGTGCCGGCGAATTGCGCTACACCTGGACGGTCTCGGGCGGGGCCGTGATCAAGGAGATTGCGCGAGACAAGTTGATCCTCAAGCGCTCGCAATACAGTGGTCCGCTTACCGTGAAAGTAGCGATTGATAATGGCGGGTTGGCCTGCGCAGGCACCGCATCGATCATGGTAACTGAGCCGCATGAAGATGTGTGGGTCCAGCGGATCGCGGAAAAGGACGAGAAGCCCGAGGATGGCCAGTTCTATGCACGTGATGACAAGAACGAGGGTACGATCTATTTCAACGGAACGCTGTCAAATGCTACGGAATCAGTGTTCCTAAAGCTCTACGCTGATGACAAGCTCATCAAATCAGAGACCATGAAACCTACCCCGGAAAACTCCTATGCGTTCACGGTCAAGATCCAGGCCGGCTTGATCAAATACAAAGTCGAGTTCGGAACAAAAACCAGCGAAACCGTGACGGTTCTGCAGACGGTCAACAACTTGGTCTGCGGTGACGCCTACTTGATCGACGGCCAATCCAACGCGCTGGCACTTGATACAAATGAACAGTCGCCCAATGTCACCAGCGAGTGGATTCGCAGCTATGGCGGACCGACCGGACGAGGCGAGGGCGGTAACGGCAAGAGGCCAAACCTGTGGTCCTGCCCGGCATGGAGGCCGCATCCGGGATCGAGCGATTACCTCGGCTGGTGGGGCATGGATCTCGCAAAAAAACTCCTGGAAAGCAATAAGATGCCAATCTGCATCATTCAGGCCGCGGTGGGCGGCACCCGGATTGACGAGCACAAGCGCAATGAGGCCAATCCCGTGGATCTAGCAACAATCTACGGCCGGATGCTCTGGCGCGTGCAACAAGCCCGGCTGACGCACGGCATCCGCGCGGTACTCTGGCACCAGGGTGAAGCGGACCAGGGGTCGGACGGCCCCGACGGCGGTTATGGCTGGGAGACCTATCAAAAGTATTTCCTGAACATGTCGGCGGCATGGAAACAGGACATGCCTAACATCCGCCACTACTATGTGTTCCAAATCTGGCCCAATGGCTGCAGCCAGGGCAACGGCCACGGCGACATGCTGCGTGAGAAGCAGCGGTCGCTGTCGCGGCTTTACTCAAACCTGGACGTCATGTCCACGCTCGGCATCAAACCGCCCGGTGGCTGCCATTATCCGCTGACCGGTTGGTCCGAGTTCGCACGCCTGATGCAACCGCTCATCGAGCGGGATTTTTACGGCCGCAAGGTGCCCGAACCGATCACCGCGCCGGACCTCAAGCAGGTCTATTATGCGAGCAGCGCGAAGGATGCAAT
>Ga0209697_10006007_pt1 | contig 14863 bp, 7 predicted proteins | sample AliMusrvi5mmetaG_FD_184115 | JGI IMG/M metagenome (GOLD analysis project Ga0209697, IMG submission 184115) | Freshwater lake bacterial and archeal communities from Alinen Mustajarvi, Finland, to study Microbial Dark Matter (Phase II) - Alinen... | ecosystem: Environmental > Aquatic > Freshwater...
ACGATCCCGGCAGCGTGGAGACCGAGGCGCTGATATCAGGTCGGGCGATGGCCGCGAGGATCCGGAATAGGTTCTTCGTATATGCCATGCGGGCCGGGTCCGTCCAGTCCGGACGAAACACTTGCTCCTTCACCCGCGTACCATGAAAACTGCCGTAGGGAAACCCGTTGATCGTGAATACATAAGTGTGGGTCGCGGCCAGCCACTCGCGGAAACGCCCAAGATGATCACCTTCTAGCAATTCACGTGCCGCCACAGCCGACAACCGCAGCCCGATGGCAAACGGTTCGTCCGGGCCCAGGTGGCCGCTGGCACGCAAGGAATCGCGCACCGCCAGCACATGAGACGCCAGCATCGTCTGCGTAGCCTGCCAACTTTCGGCGGGGTGGATATTGGTGCAATAAGATAGGTGGGAGGCGGCAAATTTCATAAGTCAAACAAACCGTGGCGACTGACTGAGGAACTTTCTGGGATTGTGATAGACAATCTGTTCGATGGCCTCCGCAGTGTGCTGGCGCTTCTTCATCTCCAATATGCAGCGCGGCACCGCAAGCGGATCAGACACGCCCCAATCGCATGCGGAGTTCATCCACAGCCGCTCAGAGCCATACACCTCCAACATGTCGATGGCACGGTTCGGCGAGCACTTGCTCTGCGGATAGAGCGTCATCCCCGCCCAGTAGCCGGCATCCAGCACTTGCGCGATCGTGTGTTCCTCGACGTGATCGACGATGACCTTGGCGCGATCGAGCTTGGAGAAACCTGCGAGGGATTCAAGAATCAGGCGGGTGCCCTTGAGTTTATCCTCGAGGTGAGGGGTGTGGATGAGGATCGGCAGGTCGCGGTCCACGGCGAGTTGGACGTGTTCTTCAAAGATGGCGAGTTCGTTTCGGGTGTTTTTGTTGAGGCCAATCTCACCGATACCCAGGACCGTCGGGCAATCCAAAAACTGCGGGATAAGTGCCATCACCTCGCGAGCAAACACTGGATCGTCCGCTTCCTTCGGGTTGATGCACAGCCAACAATAATGCTTGATTCCGTACTTCGCCGCGCGCTTCGGTTCGTAGTCGGTCAACTGCCGAAAGTAGTCGAAAAATCCCGCTGGCGAGGAGCGGTCGAAGCCCGCCCAAAAGGCCGGCTCACACAAGACTTCGCAACCAGCAATGGCAAGTTTCTCATAGTCGTCGGTGGTCCGGCTGACCATGTGGGCGTGGGGTTCGATGTACATGTTAGGAGTAAGTAAAAATAAAAAAAAGAAATTTCTGATGAAAATATCAGCCGGGTTGGGCAGCGCCGAGGGCCCCTTGGAAGGCCGCTTTGGGAATCGGTTCGTGGCTGTGATCGGACAAGGCGTCGAGCACGCCCCGGGCGCGGTCCGGGCGCTGGCTCAGCAGGATGGGGATGGCAGCTTGCAGCGCGGCGTAACGGAAATCATCCGCGCCGGGATGGCGGTCGATGCGATCCAGAAACGCGGCCAGATCGATGAGCTTGTGGCGGGCTTCGATGAATTGCAGGTCGAGAAGTTCCTGTTTGGTGGGCATGGCACGCATGATACGGCGGATCTTTGCCGATTCCTACCGCAAAATATCCATCAGTTCTCTAACGTCTCCGATCTACTCCCTGTCTCACCAAGCACGGCTTCCTGATAGAGCGTATCGGGACAGATGTCCTGTTCGTTCGGCCAAGTTGCCGTGCCGTATATCACGGCGACTCGGCCGAAATACTCCACATCACGAAGTTTGAGAAACACGCCGAAATCGAGGAGATGTGAACCATCGAATACTCCCATCTCTCCATTTGTTCGCTGCTCCCTTTTGTCCTGCCGATTAAGGTAGGGAAGCCAAGGACCTTCAAGGCGCCACATCTCCCCGCGTCCAAATCCTCACCCGTCGCGCCTCCCCGTCGCCCTCCCTTACCCCGGTAGCAGGGCTAGCAGAGACAGTTGAACAATGCACGGCTGAGCAACCCCACCAGCCCATTCTTCCTCTTCCAAATCACAATCCACAATCCTCAAATGATATCATTCACGCTTGGAAAAGCCACTGTAAGGAAGTGTTTGCCCGTCGCCTTTGCCGAGCGTCTTCGTTTCGCCACTGCGGGTTTCCTTGATGATGGTCTCGAACGGATCGCCATTGAAGCATACCTCGCCAAAGAATACCCACATGGACGAGTCGTCATTCACGAACATCGGCGCGAGTTTGCCGGCCGTCGTGGTGTAGCTGAGGCCACCGAGGATTTCAGTGCGTCCGCCGCCGAGGGTGTGAATGAGCGTGCCGCCACGTTCGGTTTTGTAGCCGAGCAGCCACACATCGCCGCCGTCGTTGGTGAGGTGGGTGCCTTGGTTTTCGATGTTGAGCTGCCGCGCCCAGACGCGCTGGTGGCGGAAGCGGAAATCATCGCCCACCACGTCTTCGAGGAAGACCTCACCGCCTGCACTGCGCGGCGTGCCTTGAATGGTGTGCGTCTCCATGCTGCGCAGGACAACGCTGCGCTTAGCGTTAATCTCGATGCCGCCGCCCAAGTGACTAAAGTGCTCCAGCCACACCACGGGTGTATCGCCGTCATCGATGCGGAAATTGATAAGATCGCGCTTGCCGTAGTTGACGATGCCGCCGAGCCCGAGGATGCGGCGCACTTTGCCGCGCACGATGATCGTCGCGCTGCTCTTGTAGTGGCCTGGGAAGAAGATCGTGGCCGCGCCGGAGTCCACTGCTTTTTGAAGGGCGGCAGCAGTTTTCGCCATTGGGTCTGCGCCGAAGTCATCCACGACGGCCCACTTCGCCGGGGCTTCCCACGTCGTCGGCGGCACATCTCTCACGGGGAGCCGGAGCGAGGTGGCGGACGATGGAAAAAGCATGCTGGTCGGGTGCGAGGAATACTCCCTGATGTCCGGCCCGAGGCTACCGGGCTTGTCCTCGCCGGTGATGCGATACGCGGCTGCAAAGTCCGGCGTCTGCATGTCTGCGAGGGCGCGTTTGTAGCCGGTCGTCCTCACGTCGCGCAGCAGAATGCGGCCGCCGTTGAAGTTCACGATGGCAGGAAAATTTGCTGCAGCACCGCGACCGGTGAGGGTGGCCTCGGTGAGCAGCACCTTCCCATAAGTGCTCACTGCCGGGGCCGCGTTGTCGCTCGTGAGCCCGCGAATGCTGATGCTCTGCCCTTCGTTTTGAAAACCCGTCTGGCGCTGCCCGCGTAGCGCTATGTTTTCAAACGTCTGGCTGTTGACCGCCCCCGCTGTGGTGATGCCGCGATCGAAGCCGATCACCTCACAGTTTTTCACCAGCAGCGGCCCGTTCATGTCGCGATGCGCGAGGTCCAGCCCCACCACGCCGCTCCCCTCGCCCGCGACGAATCGGCAATCGCGCACCGCGCCCGTATTATTCGAATAAAATTGCAACCCGACCGCGCCGGGATTTCGACTGCCGACATCGAAAGTCAGATTTTCGACATAATTGTGAAACCAGTCCGCGCTCCCAAAGCCGCCGCAACACATGATGGCCGCCGGTTTCTTGGCATCCGTAAAGGTCCCATCCTTCAACCGCAGCACCGTTTTTTCTCGGTCAGCCCCGCGCAGGGTCGTATTTCCCCAGTTGTCGTGCCCGCCGAATTTCTTGGGCCAGGTCAGCGTTGCTGAGACGAGATACGTGCCCTTGGGAAAAAAGAGCAGGCGATGCCATCCCACGTTTTCATTCAGCGCCCGCTGGATCGCTTCCGTGTCGTCGCTCACGCCGTCGCCCTTCGCTGAGTAAGGCGGCTGCGTCACATCCACGACATTCGCGCTCGCTGGGTAGGTTTGGGTTCCTGCGCGCAGGCCATCGCCGGCGGCAATGGCGGCGAGGAACAGAAATAGATTTCGGAAAAGGCGCATAGTGGATGCTGGATCAATCGCCCGAAGGAGGCAGTGCATATTGGTTGAGGTGAATTTACGGAGCTGATGCCGGTCGGGCAGCGGCGCCTTTATTGTTCAGCTTTTGGGGCTCCCGTGAACGGCCGACCGGAATTGTTTGGGATTTCCCGTTCATCGGGGAGCATTCAGCGCCACCGATGATTGCCTGACAAGGACAAAAATGAGACGAATTCCGCACTTGCTCAACCATCCCCGCCGACCTCCAAGAATCCCTCACCCGCCTTTGCGCGAGGCAATCTTCTCTTCAATTCAAAATCCAAAATTTCTCTCCTTTTCTCCCTCTTCCCTTTGCGATCTCTTGTGCATTTTTGCGACCATACATACCAGAATTTCTTAGCCGCAAGGAGGTGCAACAAGCCGCAAAGCGAAGATGCATCGTCTCCTCTTCGACTCAGAAATAGGCCACACCGGCCGCAAAGATCGGCTGGTGCTTGTTGCCGGGGATGTTTTTGGCGACTTGGGTGGCGGCGCGTTCGGAATGGGCCATCTTGCCGAAGACCCGTCCGCAAGGCGAGGTGATGCCTTCGATGGCGGCCAACGAGCCATTTGGATTGATGGAGATATCCATCGACGGCAGACCGTTGGCGTCGCAGTATTGAGTGGCAATCTGGCTGGCGGCGGCGAGTTGTGAAATCATCGCTGCGGATGCATAGAACTTGCCTTCGCCGTGAGACATCGGAACCGTGTGGAGGTCGCCAACCCGGGTGTTGGCCAGCCATGGCGAAAGTGTGCTGACGACCCGGGTGTTGACATAACAGGAGATATGGCGGCCGATGTCGTTGTGGACGAGGGTGGGAGCGGTGGCCGGTGGTTCGGCGCTTCGGTGTTTCGGTGGTTCGGTGATGCGCGATGCTGCATCCTCTATCGGCGATCCACTATCCATGATCCGACCGTAAGGCACGAGACCGGTTTTGATTAGGGCCTGGAAGCCGTTGCAGATACCGAGGATGAGGCCGTCGCGGTTGAGGAGCAGATCCATGATGGCATCAGCCACGCGGGGGCTGCGGATGACGGTGGCGATAAATTTGGCGGAGCCGTCCGGTTCGTCGCCGGCGCTGAAGCCGCCGGGGAACATCAAGATTTGCGAGCAGCGGATCTGCGCCGCGAGGGCACGCAGGCTTTCGTCAATGTGCGAGGTGCTTAGATTGCGGAAGACCAAGATATCAGCCTCAGCGCCGGCCTCGCGGAACGCCTTTGCGGAATCGTATTCAGAATTGGTGCCGGGAAAGGCAGGGATCACGACCCGAGGATGGGAAGTGGCGGATCGTGGATGGTGGATCGTGGATGGAGAGTCAGCGTTCTGCGATCCACGATCCATTATCAACGATCCACTATCCACTATCTTCGCCATCTCCGCTTTCGTCGGATAGACGGGCTCGAGGGTGGCGGTCCAAGCGGTCCGCAGATCGGCTAGATCGTGGTTTTCTTGGGAGAAGACGAGGGTTTGGGCTGCGGTGGTTTGGCCGACGGACTGGGCGTTGAGGGCTGGCGGAAGTGGTTCGATGTGCTCGATGAGGAAGGCAAAATAGCGGGGGCTGAACAGATCAAGACAGGCAGGCCGCCCGTCTTCCGAGGCAGGTGGGACGCCTGCTCTCCCCTCTGCGAAGCCGATGCCATTGCCGAAGGCCATTTTGGCTAGGGCGGCGGCGAGTCCGGGCTGGCCGATGTGATGCAGCGCGAGGAGTTTGCCGGCGGTGTTGAGCTGATGGAGTTGCTCGGCGACTTGTCTGAGTTGCTGAAAATCCGGCAGATCATCTCCATCGCGAGAGATTTCTACGATGGAAATCGTGGATCCAGCTTGCTTGAACTCAGGCGAAAGCGCCAGCGACGCTTGGCCGGGTGCCAGAGCAAAGGCCACCAAGGTGGGCGGCACATCCAGTTCGTTGAACGAGCCAGACATCGAGTCCTTGCCACCGATGGCCGCCAGACGCAGCGCGTGCTGGGCATGGAACGCACCTAACAACGCGGCGAATGGCAAGCCCCAGCGAGCCGGGTCGATGCCGAGTTTGGGAAAATATTCCTGCAGTGTGAGGCGGATATCGGGCAGTCTAGCGCCGGCGGCGACGGCCTTGCAGACGGCTTCAGTGATGGCATAGACGGCACCATGGAACGGTGACCATGAGGAGATATAGGGATTGAAGCCCCAGCTCATGTAGGTGCAGACGTTGGTGTCGCCTTCCAACAGCGGCAACTTTGCCACCATGGCATCGGGCGGTGTGAGCTGGTGGCGGCCACCGAAGGGCCACAACACGGTGCCGGCGCCGACCGATCCATCGAACATTTCGCCGAGGCCTTTTTGCGAACACGTGTTCAGATCCCGGAGAATCCCGATCGTGGATTGAGGATTTTGGATAGATGATAGAAGATCTCCCTGAGGGGCTTTGACGCGGAGGGCGGCGGATTGTTGGACGCCGTTGGTGTCGAGGAAGGCACGCGACAAATTAACGATCGTCTTACCGCGCCAAGTCATCACCAGGCGGCCGCTTTCCGTGACGGTGGCGACGTGCGTGCATTCGAGGTTTTCGGAGTCGGCGGCGTGGGTGAAGAACTCGATTTGCGAGGCGTCAACGCAGACGGCCATGCGCTCCTGGGACTCGGAAATGGCCAGTTCGGTGCCGTCGAGGCCATCGTATTTTTTGGGGACGGCGTCGAGGTCGATGGCGAGGGACGGGGCGATTTCACCGATGGCCACGGCCACCCCGCCCGCACCGAAGTCGTTGCAAACTTTGATGTTGCGGGCAAGTTCGGGATTGCGGAACAATCGCTGGATTTTGCGCTCGGTGGGGGCGTCGCCTTTTTGGACTTCGGCGGAATTTTCCAACGCGGTATCGGTGTGTTCCTTGGACGAGCCGGTGGCACCGCCGACGCCGTCGCGGCCGGTGCGCCCGCCGATGAGCAGGATGACGTCGCCAGCGGCCGGGCTGCCACGGAATACCTGTGATCGCGGTGCTGCTGCCACCACCGCGCCGATTTCCATGCGTTTGGCGACGTAGCCGGGATGATAGACTTCGGCGACTTGGCCGGTGGCGAGGCCGATCTGGTTGCCATAAGACGAGTAGCCGCGGGCTGCTGTCTGACAGATTTTCTTTTGAGGGAGTTTACCGGGGAGGGTATCGGAAAAGGGCGTGAGCGGATCGCCGGCACCGGTCACCCGCATGGCCTGATAGACATAGGAACGGCCGGAGAGTGGGTCGCGAATGCAACCGCCGAGGCAAGTGGCCGCTCCGCCGAAGGGTTCGATTTCAGTGGGATGGTTGTGGGTCTCGTTCTTGAACATCACCAGCCAGTCCTCACGGATTGGATTTGAAAGTGGAGAGTTCAAATTTGAGATATCGACGGGCACGACGATGCAGGCGGCGTTGACTTCCTCGGAAACCTCGAGGTTGTCGAGTTCCCCGGTATGCTTGAGTTCTCGCATGCCGATGAGCGCGATGTCCATCAAAGTGACCGGTTTGTCTGCCCGGCCTAGCATCTCACGAGTGGCCAGATAGGTCTGCCAGGCGCGCTCGGCCACTGCGCATCCGGGGTCGAAGGTGACATCCTCTATCTTTGTCAAAAACGTGGTGTGGCGGCAGTGGTCGGACCAATATGTGTCGAGCAGCCGGATTTCCGTCACACTCGGGTCGCGCTGCTCCTCATCGCGAAAATACGCCTGGCAAAATGCCAGATCCGCCGCCGACATGGCCAAGCCCAAATCGGCGCGGAGACTGGCCAATGCGGCCGGGGAGAGTTCGGAAAATCCGGCTAGAACGGCGACATCCCGGGGCGCAGTGGCGGCTCGGCGCTCACAGCCCGCCGCCACCGGGACCTCGTGGGAATCCACCGCGTTGATGACGTAGGCTTTGACGCGGGCCAACTCGTGTGGGCTGAATGAACCGGCAAGAATAACCACCTTGGCGGAGGCAACCAGCGGGCGGTCCTTGCCGGTGAGGATTTGCACGCACTGGGCGGCGGAGTCGGCCCGCTGGTCGAATTGGCCGGGCAGGTATTCCACGGCAAAGGCGGATTCATTTTCGGCTCGGACCAGGGAGTCGCTGGCAGAGTCGATTTGCGGCTCGGACAGCACCAAGCGCACAGCGTCGGCGAATTCCGCGGCGCTAAGCCCCTCCATGGCGTAGCGCTGGACGAGCCGGACGCCGGTCAATCCGGGCAGGCCAAGCGATTCGCGGAGGTCATGCAGGAGGTGGCGGGCCTCGGCGTTGAATTCGGCCTTTTTTTCGACAAAAATGCAGTTCATGGGGCGGGGTGGCTGGGCACGGCTGGGATGCTAGAATGCGCAATGGCCAGCGCAAGTGCAATGGGCCGGGCGGCGGTAAATTCTTGCACCGGGCCACCCGGCCAATCCAGTTGAGTTTGCGATGCTGTGATGAAACAGGGAAATCGTCATAAACCACCCAGCTAAGGCAACCCTCAGCTTGACGCAACCGCCTCACAGAGTACGCTGGCTGCGGAGTGCTCCGGGCTTGGGAAAAACCCGAAATATTCCGACTTCCTCTTGATTTTTTGCGTTGCAATCACGAGGGTGGTCGTCAAACTGTATTCACAAAGCATTCTTATGAACGCCAACAAGCCCATTCGTCCGTTCGCATTGCCAAAAATTAGCAAGCCCGTGAAACCCCGCGGCTTTGCTTTGATCATCACGCTTGCCCTGATGGTGCTTCTCACACTCATCGTGGTCGGCTTATTGTCACTCTCAACGGTGGCTCTGCGCACGGCCTCGCAGGGCAATGCCATGGCCATGGCGCGGAGCAATGCCCGGGTCGCGCTGATCATCGCCTTGGGCCAACTTCAGAAGACGGCGGGCATGGATCAACGGGTGACGGCGCCGGCGGATTTTGCGGGCGACACTGGCGGCGTGCGCTTGGCTGACGGCAAAGCCCCGCGCAACGACAAATCCCTCAACAGTATTGCCAACGGGTTGTCGGTTCTCAAACCCGGCACCCGCTATTGGACCGGCGTCTGGAATACCGTCACGGCCAGTGCTCCCTCGACCCTGATTTACACCAGAACCCCCAGCGCCACGGGCGTCCAATGGCTCATCAGCGGCAATGAACTGGATGCCTCCACCCCTCAATCCTTCACTCCCGCCTCCCCGGTTGCCGCCCTCTCGCCCAACGGCACGGTCAACGACAAAACCACCGCCGTGGTCCTCGTCGGCAGCGCCACCGTCGGTGCCCCCACCCCAGTGACCATCGACAACTATGTGTCCGCGCCTCTGGTGGGCGTGACCACCCCCAATCCGCTCGGCGGTGAAATCCGCGGCCGCTATGCATGGTGGATTGGCGACGAAGGCGTGAAGGCCCGCTTTAACCGCATGGCTCTGAGCACCCCCAAGGATGCGGTCACCTACCCATACCTAGCCAACCAGCGGGCGGGCTGGGAGGTGGTGCCCCCACTCACCGCCTATCCCACGCCTGCGGACTCAGCACGCCATGCCAAGCTGGAACGGGTGGTGACCCTGCCGGAAGCCAAGCTCCTCGACCCGACACTCACGTCCTCGGCCGGCACGCCAGTGGCCCTGTTTCACACCGCCACCACCGATGGCTTCGGGGTGCTGGCCGATTCACTGCAAGGTGGTCTGCGGCTGGACCTAACAGCATATCTGAGCCAGGGATTTCCCTCCACCAACAAATCGACCTTCACCAACGCGCCCAAACAAGGCGGCAACATCATTCCGAAAATCACCGACAGCGAGCAGAAAATTTCCTCTAACCTCAAGGGACCCAAGTGGGATGTGCTCAAGTCCGTTTACGCTCAGGCCAAAGCCCTCGACTCCAACAGCAAACTCACCGTCAAGGGGGCTTCCTCCAATAACACCGATGCCACCATCGCCCCCATCATCGTGGATTTGCGCCTGCTCATGGGCGTTAAAATGATCATGATCGATTCCTCCAACTACCGGCTCAACCCCTGCGGCAAAATCGCCGTCTCGTTGGCCAATCCGTATTCCTACACCCTTGAATGGAAATCCAATCTGAACCTCCAACTCATCGATGAAACATCCACCCAAACCGGCAACACCTCCCGAATCTGGGATGCCAGCGGCCCCACCCGCTTCCTCGGTCGCACCGGTGAGCCCGGCGTCTTCAACAACGCGATCTTCACCATTCCCAAGGGCGAACTCGCCGCAGGCGAAGCCCGTGCCTACACCATGAGCGGCCCGGTGAACCGCCCCGATAACGACCTGAGCCAAGTGACCGTCACGCTCGCCCCTTTCGCCTCGAGCGCGCCATCAAATTTCTCCAATTGCCTCATGCTGGGCGAACCTACCCCCAACAGCGGTGGCAAAGCCCTCGACGTGCGCGAAAGCTGGGACGCCAGCCAACCCACCGCCGAACTGCGCCTCGCAGGCAGTTCCTCTCTTCTGCGACGGCTCGAACGCTTCGAGTTGGACAACGCCTTCTATGCGTCAGTTAGGCGAGGCATCGATGCCAGCACCGCCACCACGATGCCCCAGCCATTTCCCCTCCACCTCTACAGCTTCCAAATGAGCCTGCCCGGCGCGGACTACGCCTCGCTGCTGCCCACCCCAGATTTGATGGGCACGCGCAATTCCACCTTGCGCACCTTCGCCGACTTCAATGTGCGGGCCGTGCGCTTTGCCAAATTCATCACCAGCTACGATCCGCCACCGTATTTCATGCAAAGCAGCGATAGCTTGGCCGGCCTGCCGTTCACTCCACCCGGCGGCGACACCGGTGCCGACTTCACCCGCAACCTCGCCGTCAGCCCACTCGCCTGGGGCCGCGCATCCATCGGCAATACCAAAAAAGCCGTCCTCTTCACCATCCCCAAAACCTTCGTCTCCCTCGCCCAACTCCAACACCTCGATCTAACCGCCGACGACAACAACGTCTCCATCAGCCAGCAACCCGGCAATGCCGTCGGCAATTCCTACGCCACCCCCTTTGTGAAACGCAAACGCGTCATCCAGTCACGCGTCAACTACGTCATCACCGGCGGCAATAACCCGACGTCGGACAAAACCACCGCCAACTACTATGATATCTCCTATCTGCTCAACGCCGCCCTGTGGGACACCTTTTACTTTTCCACCATCGGCGACACCTCCAGCTCGTCGCCCGTGCCTTTGAATCCGAGCATCGCCATCGTCAACCCGCCGTCCAACCCCAGCAGCCTCACCGATCCGGCAGAGGCCGCCAGCTACCTGATGATCAACGGGGCCTTCAACATCAATTCCACCAGCAAGGATGCGTGGAAGGCACTGCTGGCCGGCAACCGCTTCCTCAAACACCCGGCAGACACCTCGTCCGCCGCCGCCAATGACGCGCTCTTCCCTCGCAGCCTCGAACAACGCAGCCCCAGCGCCAGCCCGCCAACCGGTACCGCCGACGACTCGTTTTCCGGCTTCCGCCGCCTGACCAACCCGCAAATCGACGCCCTCGCCGAGGAGCTCGTCAAGCAGGTACGCCTCCGCGGCCCCTTCGTCTCCCTTTCCCATTTCGTCAACCGCGCCCTCATGGATATCGCCTCTAGCAACGCCGCTGCCCCAGCCATGAGCCGCTCCGGTGCCCTCCAAAGCGCCATCGACTTGAGCGGTACCAACATCTCCCCAGACGGCAAGAAATCCGCCCTAACCAAAATAGTTGTCAACGATGACAAGCTCAAGATCCAGATGGACGGCACCACACCCAAGGCCGACATGTGGGGCACCCGTCCCACCACCGACTACACCGATACCGAGGATGGGCAGCCGGTGTGGGGAGCCCAATCCAAGGATTTGAATCCGGGCACTGCCGCCAGCCTTTGGGCGGACCGCAACATGCTCACCGACTCCAAGCTCGTCCCGGAACAGGGCTTCCGATCCACGGGCATCCCTGGCTGGCTCACCCAGGCGGACGTCCTGCAAGTCATCGGCCCGTCCATCGCCGCCCGCTCCGACACTTTCCGCATCCGCACCTACGGCGAAGCCCTTTCCACAGACGGCAAAACCGTCCTCGCCAAAGCTTGGTGCGAAGCCGTCGTCCAGCGCCTGCCCCAGTACATCGATCCGACCAATCCGCCCACCGATCGCGCCACCACCCTCACCGCCCTCAACAAACTTTTCGGCCGTAAATTCCAAATCGTCTCCTTCCGATGGCTTTCCTCCAATGAGATCTAACATACATCCCGCCCTCCTTCCCGCTCTCGCCTGCCTGTGCTGCGCCTCCCCGGCCACCGCCCAAAAGGCCACCCAACAGGTTGCCATGAAAATCGACGTGGTCTCCTGGGGCGAAACCATCCCCGGCCTCTCCATCAAATCCGGCAAGACCGGCGCACCAGTCACCGCACTCGCCTTCCGCTACTCCAAACCCGTGACCTATGCGGGTCCTAACATCCTCGAAATCTCAAGGAATTCCGCCACCGCTCCGGCCGCCCCAGCCGCTGCAGCAGCCCCGGCCGCTGCGGAAGCACCCGCCGACCCGGAAGTTCCAGCAACCCCCGCAACCCCCGCAACTCCCGCAACTCCGGCCGCGCCGGATCCCGCCGCCACTGCCGATACGGCCGCGCTACTCAACGCGGCCATCGCCGCCAAACGCAAAGACAATCCCAATCTGGTCGCCTTGGCCCTCCTGCCTAGCGATTCCAGCCACGTCACCGTGTTGTTGGCCCCGGCGGCCTCTGGCACCTATCTAGCCTACGTCATCGACGACGACCCATCAAAGCTGCCCTTTGGCCGCATGCGCATCCACAACCTCAGCCCGCACTACATCGCCATGCGTTGCAACGGCAGCTTGCTAAGCAAATTGCACAGCAAAGAGGCCGTTGTGGTAGAACCCAAAAACCAAGAAGTCATATATGAAATGGCCTATCAGAAAGACGGCGAGTGGGTGGAGCAGGAAAACAACATCGCCACAGTGCGGGCCGATGAGCAGGCACAACTCATCGTGCTGCAAAGCGACGCCTCATTCTTTGCCTCCAATGACGGGTCGCATTCCGGCTTCCTGCAGACGGTGGTATTGCGCCGCAGCAAGAAAGATTTCGGCACCCTTGCGGAATTGGACTCAGCGGCAAAATCCGCAATCGTCGCACGCAATCAGGCACAAGAGGATGCGATGGAACGCAAAATGCACAAAAAACCCGCAGCTCCAAAATCCCCAAAAACCTCCCAGTAGCTGCAGCTTTTCGGCCTAACGAATAGCAAAATTGAGTTCGTTCCCGGAAGAAGAATTGTAACCAAAGATTCCATGGATCATGCATGAGTGATCATCACGCATCCATCCACGCATACCATGCCCGCTAAACCATCCAAGAAACGAAAATCCGCCGAGATTCCGCTGCCCCCGGCCAATGACTGGCGTACCACCGACAAGGACGAGATCCTCCGCCGCGTCCAGCGTGCTCGGGACGAGAAACACTCCATCATGAATCTCGATCCGCAACACCCGGTGTTCTCGCAGTTCCGCGTGAACTCGCCGAGCGGCATGATCTATCAGGTCGAAATTCGCGATCTAAACGAACGGGCTTTTTCCTGCTCCTGCCCTGATTTTCGCATCAGCGGCCTCGGCACTTGCAAGCACGTCGAGGCCACACTCATCTGGCTCAAGCGCCGCCACAAGGGGGACGTCCGGGCAGCCGAACAGCTTGGCTCCCACCGCATCGACGTCGTCCCCGCCGAAAATACTCTGCGCATCGAACGCAACCGAACCAACCTAACGCCATCGTTGCAAGCGCTCTTCGATAGCACCGGGCTTCTCCTCGTTGAGCCCGAGGCCGCCCTGGAAAAACTCCGCCGCCACAGCAAAATCCGCATCTCTCAAGACGTCGCTCCATTCCTTGAATCCCGCCACCGCACCGAAGAACGCCTGATCCTGCGGCGCGACTATGAGAGCGGCGTCATCAATGGCCGCCACCCCGAACACGTCACCCTCTGCCCGCTCTATCCCTATCAACGCGAGGGCATGCTCCACCTCGCCTTCGGCGAACGCGTGCTGCTCGCCGACGAAATGGGCCTTGGCAAAACCATCCAGGCCATCGCCGCCTGCGCCCTTCTCCACCACCTCGGCAAGGCCAACCGCGTCCTCGTCGTCACCCCAGCCTCGCTCAAAACCGAGTGGGAGGAACAAATCCGAAAATTCACCACCCTCACCCAGCGCCTCATCTTCGGCCCCCGAAGCCTCCGTGCCAGATACTATTCTGATAGTAACCCACCATTCTTCACCATCGTCAACTACGAACAAGTAGTCACCGACAGCCTGGACATCAACGAGCAGCTCAAGCCGGACATTGTCATTCTGGATGAAGCCCAGCGGATCAAGAATTGGGCCACCAAAACCGCCCAGGCCGTCAAGCGCCTCGTGAGCCGTTACGCCTTTGTGCTCACCGGCACACCTATCGAAAACCGCATCGACGAACTCTACTCGATCGTCGATTTTCTCGATCCTGAATTGCTAGGTTCCCTGTTCCGCTTCAACCGCGATTTCTATCAATTCGACGAAAAAGGCCGCCCTTCCGACTACAAGAATCTGTCAGCCTTGCGTGAGCGGGTACGCCCCGTGCTGTTGCGCCGACGCAAACACCACGTCGAGACCGAGATTCCCGACCGCAGCGACCGCAACCACTTCGTGAAACTCACACCGGCCATGCGTGCCGAGTATGACGACTACAAGCAGAAGGTTTCCCAACTCGTTCAAAAGTCCCTGCGCCGGCCGCTAACCAAGAAGGAGCAGGACCTGCTCATGATATTGTTAGGCATGATGCGGATGATTTGTGATACGCCATCGATCATCAAGAACCACGACTGCCAGGACTGCCCCAAGCTCGACGAGCTTGCCCGGGTACTAGACGAGTGCCTATCCGACCCGGACGTGAAGGTTCTGATTTTTTCCGAATGGGAAGGGATGTTGAAAAAGGTGCGTGGCTGGGCCGACAAGAACTGCATCGGTTACGCATGGCACACGGGCAGCGTCCCGCAACAACGCCGTCGCGCTGAGATCCTCGCGTTCCGCAACGATC
>Ga0209697_10006011_pt1 | contig 14858 bp, 13 predicted proteins | sample AliMusrvi5mmetaG_FD_184115 | JGI IMG/M metagenome (GOLD analysis project Ga0209697, IMG submission 184115) | Freshwater lake bacterial and archeal communities from Alinen Mustajarvi, Finland, to study Microbial Dark Matter (Phase II) - Alinen... | ecosystem: Environmental > Aquatic > Freshwater...
GCCTTCTTCGGGGGGGCCGGCGCTGGTCGCGGCGCCTTCTCCAACTCGGCCAGGCGGCGGTTGAGCTGCTCGATCTGGGCGGTGAGCTCCTCGACCCGGCTCTGAGAGTCCGTCAGTTCCTGGCGGGTCGATTCCTCAGGCCGGGGCAGGTACGCCTCGGGGATGCGCGAACCGGGGGAGAAGAGGTCCGTGAGCCAGCCGTCGCCGTCTCCTTCGCCTGCCAGGCCCAGGGTCTCGAATTGCAGCCGCTCCAGCAGGCCGACGCCCGGCTCCAGGAGGCTGTCCCGGACGCCGGACGCCGGGGCGGTCGCGCACAGGCCGGAGAACTCGTCGACCTCCTCGGCGCAGTGCCAGTCGGAGTCCATGCGGCCGGCGTTGTCCTCGGCGCAGACCAGGGTCTCGGGGTGCACGCCGCCGGCCAAGCCGAGGTCTTCCTTGGCCAGCGGACCCAGGATCTGAGAATCCTTGTAGACCCAGTATCTCATAGGAGGGAGGCTCCCCTAGCATAGCTTGGGGGCTGTTACATTTTCAATACGAAAAAAAGGAGGCCCCCCAGGCGTCTGGGGGGCCTCCCGTGCGCCCGGGCCCGGTCAGGACTCGCGGCCGGAGTCTTCGCCGATGCCGCGGAAATCCGCCACCGGCTCGGCCAGGTCAGGCACGCTCTCGGCCGAGCTCTGGCAGCCGATGCAGTAGCGGGCGAAGGGCAGGGCGTCCAGGCGCGGCTTGGGGATGGGCTTGCGGCAGGATTCGCAGGCGCCGTAGGTGCCCTTGTCGATCTTGCGCAGGGCGGCCTCGATGTGGTCCAGGGTCGTGCGCTCGTTGTCGGAGAGCTCGAAGAGCAGCTCCTTCTCGATGGACTGGCTGGCCTTGTCCGCGTCGTCGCCGGTGTCCTGCTCGGCGCTCTCCTCGAGCTGCTGGGTGCGCACGGTCTTGATGAGGTCGTCGCGCATCTCGAGCAGCTTGTTCTTGATGCCCGTCAGCTTGCCCGGAGCGGTGGCCGTCGCCTTCCCCGGGGCGGGCTTGCGCGCCGCGGGCTTGGCCGTCTTCTTGGTCATGGTCGTTGACTCCTCGAATCTCTAAAGCGTGACATAGTATATCGTTTGAAGTTGCGGGCGCAAGGCCTAATTTGGGCCCAGGCTCGCCACGGTCTTGCGCAGGCGCCCCACGACGGTCTCGCGGCCCAGCAGCTCGAGCATCAGGAACAGGGTCGGGCCGTCGGTGCGGCCGGAGACCGCGGCGCGCAGGGGATGGAAGACCTGTCCGGGCTTGAGGGTCTTGGCCGCGCAGAAGCCCCGGATGGCTTCCTCCAGAGGCTTCTCCGAGAATGGGGTCAGGCCCCCGAGCAGGTCCGTCAGCCCGGCCAGCACGACCTTGGCTTCGGGCGCGGAGAGGATCTTGCGGGCCTTGTCCGTGACCTCGGTCTCGCGATAGAAGAAGTCCACGCGCCCCGGCACGTCCGGCAGGAGCTTGAACTTCTCGCGCTCCAGAGCCGCCACCCTCTCCAGCGCCGGCCCGGCGGGCGTCGGGAGCAGCCCCGCTTTCTTGAGGAACGGCTCGGCGCGCTTGACGATCTCGGCGGGCGCCAGAGCGCGCATGTACTCACCGTTCATCCAGGCGAGCTTGACCGGGTCGAAGGTGGCGGGGTTCTTCTGACAGCCCGGCAGGTCGAAGGCCTGGAAGAGCTCCTCGGGAGTGAAGAGCTGTTTGGAGTCGCTGGTGGCCCAGCCCAGCAGGGCCAGGTAGTTGCGCAGGGCCTCGGGCAGGAAGCCCTGGTCGCGGTACTCCAGCACCGAGGTGGCGCCGTGGCGCTTGGAGAGCTTGGTCCCGTCCGGGCCCAGGATCATGGAGAGGTGGGCGAACTGGGGCGGCGTCCAGCCCAGGGCCTCGTAGATGCGCATCTGCGCCGGCGTGTTGGAGAGGTGTTCGTCGCCGCGGATGACGTGGCTGATGCGCATGGCGTGGTCGTCGCAGACGCAGGCGAAGTTGTAGGTCGGCCCGCCCGTGGTCTTCTGGATGACCAGGTCCGGCGCCAGCCGGTTCTCGAAATGGACCTGGCCGCGGATGAGGTCGTCGACCACGGTCTCGCCCTCGTCGGGCATGATGAAGCGCACGGCGGGCTTGCGGCCGGAGGCTTCGTGCTCCCGGCGCTTGGCGTCGCTCAGGCGCCGGCAGGGGTCCTCGGGCATGGGCTGGCCCTTGGCCTGGGACTCTTTGCGCACCACATCCGTCTCCTCCCTGGTGCAATAGCAGGGGTAGGCCTTGCCTTCGGCGACCAGCTTGCGGACCTGCTCCTGGTAGGAGGCCAGGCGCTTCATCTGGTAGTAGGAGCCGTACGGCCCTTTCTCGCGCTCGAAGTCCAGCGGGCCCTCGTCCCAGTCCAGGCCCAGCCAGTTGATGGAGTCCAGGATGGCGGTCACGGAGTCCACGGTGGAGCGCACTTCGTCGGTGTCCTCGATGCGCAGGACGAAGGTCCCGCCGTGGTGGCGCGCGAAGAGCCAGTTGTAGAGCGTGGTGCGGGCCCCGCCGATGTGCAGGTAGCCGGTCGGGGAGGGGGCGAAGCGGGTGCGGATCTCGGGGTTCAGGGTCATGATGTCGAGCTCTCCAGTAGTTCTTGGGCGTGCTTGCGGCTGGCCTCGGTGGCGGCGCGGCCGCCGAGGAGCTGGGCCACGGTCTCCAGGCGCCGGCCGCCGTCCAGGCGTTCCACGCGCACCGAGGTGCGGCCGGCGGCGCTCTCCTTGGACACGTGGAAATGGGTGGGGGCGAAGCAGGCCACCTGGGCCAGGTGCGTGACGCAGAGGATCTGCCGGCAGCGCGCCAGGGCCGCGAGGCGCTGTCCCACGCAGCGGGCCACGGTCCCGCCGATGCCCGCGTCGATCTCATCGAAGACCAGGACTCCCGCGCCCTCAGAGCCGCCGGCCGGGCCGGCGAGCACGGTCTTGAGGGCCAGCATCACGCGCGAGAGCTCGCCGCCCGAGGCGATGGAGCGCAGGGGCTTGATGGGCTCGCCCGGGTTGGGCGCGAGCAGGAACTCCACCTCGTCGCAGCCGCTGGCGGAGAAGCGCTCCTCCAGGGCCTCCACGCTGACGCAGAGCCGCGCGTGGGGCATGCCCAGCACCGGGATCTCCGCGGCCAGGGCCGCCTCCAGCTTCTTGGCCGCGGCCGCGCGCAGCTTGTGCATCCGGCCGCAGGCGGCGGCCAGGCCGCGGCGGGCGTCCGCCAGGGCGGCCTCGAGGTCCGCGATCCTCTTCTGGGAGTTCTCCAGGCGGTCGAGCTCGACGGCGAGCTCCGCGCGCTTGGCCAGCACCTCGGCGACGGTGGCGCCGTACTTCTTCTTGAGGCGCGCCAGCGCGTCCTGGCGGCCGAGCAGGGCGTCGAGGCGGGCGGGGTCGGCGCCCACGCGCCGGCGCAGCTCGCCCAGGCGGTGGGCCACGTCGTCGACCGCGAGGCGCGCGGCCTCCAGCTCGTCGCGGCCCTGGCGCAGGGACTCGTCGAAACGGGAGAGGTCCTCGAGGGTCCGCACCGACTTCTGCAGGGCCTCCAGGGCCGAGCTTTCTCCGGCGTAGAGCCAGCCGTAGGCGGAGTCCGCGAGGTTGCGGATGCGGTCGGCGTTCTTGAGCAGCGGCAGGTCGGCCTCGAGCTCCTCGTCCTCGCCCGGCCGCAGCTTGGCGGCGTCGATCTCCTGGACCTGGAAGCGGTCGAACTCGATGCGCTGGCGCCGCTCCGAATCCGACAGGCGCGCGGAGTCGAGATCGGCCGAGGCCTTGACCCAGGCGCGATGCAGGCCCGCCAGCTCCTCGCGCTTGCGGCCCAGCCCGGCGAAGGCGTCCAAAGCTTCGAGCTGGGCCGCAGGCTTGAGCAGGGACTGGTGCTCGTGCTGGCCGTGGAAATCCACCAGGCCCTCGCCGAAGGCGGCCAGGACCGCGACGCCGGCCGGCCGGCCATTGAGGCTGGCCCGGCTCTTGCCGGAGGCGTCGAGCTCGCGCCGCACGGCCACGGGCGCCGAGCCGATCTGGAACTGCTCGCGCAGCGCCGTTGAGAAATCGTCGGGATCGAACTTCCCTTCGACGGAGAGGCGGGAGGCCCCGGCGCGCAGCCAGGCGGTCGTGGCCCGCGCGCCCAGCAGGAAGCCCAGGGCCTCGATGAGGATGGACTTGCCCGCCCCGGTCTCGCCCGTGAACACGTTGAAGCCCCGGCCGGGCTCCAGGTTCAGCTCCGAGATGATGGCGAAATCGCGGACCCGCAGGCTCCTCAGCATGCCGGGCTCAGGTCTGGCCCCAGCGCAGCTTGCGGCGCAGGACCTCGAAATAGGAGTGCCCGGGGTCGAGGACCAGGCGGAAGGGCTTGTCGTAGCGGCGCACGCGCACCTCGTCGCCGATGCGCAGGGCGCAGCCGACCTGGCCGTCCAGGGAGACCAGGACCTGGGGCGCCTCGCTGGGGTGACGGGAGGTGAGCTGGACCGCGAACGGGCTGCCGGCGGAGACGATGAGCGGGCGCTGGGTCAGGGTGTGGGGGCAGATCGGGGCGACCAAAAGCACGTCGAGGCCGGGGTCCACGATGGGGCCGGAGGCGGCCAGGGCGTAGGCGGTCGATCCGGTGGGGGTAGAGACGATGAGCCCGTCTCCGAAGTAGTCGGCCACGAAGCGCGCCCCGGAGCGGGCCTTGAGCAGGATGGCCCGCGCTTGCTCGCCGCAGCGGATGACGCAGTCGTTCAAGGCCAGGTGCGGGCCGAAGACGCAGCGTTTGCCGCGCGCGACCTCCACCGCGATCATCCAGCGCTCCTCGATGAGGAAGCGGCCGCGCAGGATGTCTCGCCAGTGGCGGCGGAAGCCCGCCAGGTCGATGCCGGTGAGGAAGCCCAGATGCCCGGAGTTGATGCCCAAGAGCGGGACGGAGAAGGGTGCTAGGCAGCGCGCCGCCGCGAGCATGGTGCCGTCGCCGCCTAGAGCCAAGGCCAGGTCGGCGGCCATGAGGTCCCGGCCGCTGACTCGGCCCCGGCAGAGGCGCACCTGCACGCCTTGGCGGCGCAGCAGCGAGGCGACCTCCCGCATCATGCGCCGGGCCTCGGGTTTGGTCTCGTTGTGGAACGCGACCACGGAGCGGACGAGCTGGGTCGTTCGGGCAGGCATGGCGATCGGACCTCGGCATGGCGCCCGTCGGTGGCGACCTCGACGGCGCCGGACTGGAGACGTTCGGGGATTATACTATATTGGACCTCTCCTCTCAGGACGCGGGGTCCGGGCGCGGCGCCGAACTCGAAGCAGACCTCGTTGGCGCACAGCCGCCAGGGCGCGGGGACCCGCAGGGTCTCGCGCCAGGGCAGGCTGCGCCGTAGGCGCGTTTCAGCTCGCGGCGGCCAGTCTCCGGTCAGGATCAGGCGGTCGAGCTTGGCCACGCCGCGGTAGCGCAGGGCCTTGGCGACCGCGGCCGCCTTGGTCCCGGGGTCCACCAGCCAATGGCGGCCGTCCGCGAAGCTGACCAGCGCGGGGTGGGCGGGGGGCAGGCGCAGGAACAGTACGTCCAGCTCCGGCGTGGTGAAGCGTCCGGCCGCCGCGGTCCCGGCCCAGAGGAGCAGTCCGGCAGATGCGGCGCAGAGGGAGGCTCTCCAGCGCGGGACGAGGAGCACCGCCGCCGCCAGGAGATAATAGCTGATGATGGCTGGGGGGCTCATGGGGGAGAGGTCGATGGCGGCGCAAGGCCAGGAGGCGAAGGCCTGGCAGGTGCGCACGAAGAGCCGGGCCAGGAAGCCCAAGACCGGGCCGGAGGCGGCCCAGGGACTGATCAGCCAGGCGCCGAAACCGGAAGCCATGAGCAGGCCGGAGGCCGGGACCAGGATGAGGTTGGCCAGGACCCCGACCAAGGAGCCTCGGCCGAAGGTGCCGGCGAAAATGGGCCAGAGCATGACCTGCACGATGAGGCTGACGGCCGCCACGCAGACCAGGCCGCGCAGCCAGCGCGGCAGGTCCCGGGTGGCGGTCTGGATCGTGGGCATGGCTGTCACCAGGCCCAGGACTGCCGCATAGGTCATCTGGAAGCCGGTGTTGAACAGCTCCCGGGGCTCCCAGAGCAGAGTGAGGAGCGCGGCCAAGACTGTGGCCTGGAAGGCTCCGGACTCGCGGCCTGAGATCAGGCACAGTCCCAGGGCTGTGCCGCCCCAGAACGCCCGCGTGTACGGGGCTTCGGCTCCGACCATCAAGGTGTAGAATCCTCCGACGATGACGGCCAGGACCAGGCGGGGCGCGGGGCGCATCCTAAGCGCTGCGGCTAAAAAGACCGCCCCCAGCATGACAAAGGCCACCTTGGCGCCGGATGGGACGATGAGATGCGTGGCCCCGGCGTCCTGGATCGTGCGGTTCCAGTCCCTGCGCAGCGGGCCTTTGAAGCCCAGAGTCAGGCCTGAGAAGACGCGGGCCTCGTCTTCCGGGAGGGTCTTCTTGAAGAAGCCTTCCAGAGACTGACGGGCGCCTTCGGCCCAGGCTTTGGGCAGCCAGTCCCAAGGGGGCGGCCCCAGGATCTTGAGGGTCTCGGCATTCATGATGGCGGAGGCCCCGCGGTCTTCCAGGAACGCCCTTTCATCGAATTCCCCCGGGTTGCGGGGCATGCGGGGCGGGCGCAGGCGGCCGGTCAGCTCGACCGTCATGCCGGGCCGGAGCATGGTCCAGTCCGTGTCTTTGGGCAGGTAGGCCAGGAGCTTGCAGGGGAAGGGCCGGCGGTCGAGGGAATCCGCCGCGATGAAGACTTTCTGACCGCGGAAGTCTTCTTTGAGGGCCGAGACGACGCGGCCTTGGATCCGGGCCTCTTCGATGCGGTGATAGCGCGCCAACAGCTCCGGCGAAGGGATGCGGAAGAAGCCGCGATGATGCAGGAAGCCGAGCAGGCAGATGTAGGCGAGCAGGCACAGGAACAGCGGCCGGCGCAGGTAAGAGAGGGGCACATACTATATACGAGGCGGGGTCATTTTTGTTCCAGGGAAGACCCCATTTACTAGAATAGCGCTATGATCCGACTCGCCATCCTCGCCCTTTTCCTCGTCCCGGCCCGCGCCGGCGGCATCGGAAGTCCCGCCGGCGCCGCGGAGCTCAAGCTCAGCCAGGCCGACGCCTCGCGATTCGCCAGGCTGGCCTTGGCCTGCGTGCGCAAGGAGTACCCCAACAAGCCCGACCATGTCATCAAGGACGCCGCGGACGTGCGCGGCCCCAGGTCCCAGCACCCCGCCTTCTACGGCTGCTACGACTGGCACTCCTGCGTGCACGGCCACTGGCTGCTGGTGCATCTGCTCAAGGAGTTCCCGGACCTGCCCGAGGCGCAGGACATCCGCGCCGCGCTCGACGAGGACCTGACCCCGCAGAACATCAAGGGCGAGCTCGCCTATCTTGAAGGCCCGGAGCGCAAGAGCTTCGAGCGCACCTACGGCTGGGCCTGGCTGCTCAAGCTCGCCGCGGAGCTCCACTCCTCGGGCGACCCCGACTGCCAGCGCTGGTTCGCCGCGCTCAAGCCGCTGGCCGACGCGCTCAGCGTCCGGTACGCGGAGTTCCTGCCCAAGCAGACTTATCCCATCCGCGCCGGCGTGCATCCCAACACGGCCTTCGCTTTGGCCTTCGCCCTCGACTACGCCCTCGAGGTCGGCGACCTCCGCTTCGCCGTGCTTCTGGTCCAGCGCAGCCAGGACTACTTCCTCAAGGACCGCGACTACCCGGCGGCCTGGGAGCCCAGCAGCGAGGACTTCTTCTCGCCGGCCTTGATGGAGGCGGACCTCATGCGCCGCGCCTTGAAGGCCAAGGAATTCCCGGGCTGGTTCCACAAGTTCCTGCCCAGGCTGCCTCCGAACATCCTGACCCCGGCCGCGGTCACGGACCGCTCCGACCCCCGGCTCGTGCACCTCGACGGGCTCAACCTGAGCCGCGCCTGGGCCATGCGCGACATTGCGGCGGCTCTGCCGGCCAAGGACCCGGCGCGCCAGGTCTTGGCCGAGGCCGCGGCCCGGCACGCGGCGGACGCCCTGGCCAACGTGGCCAGCGGGCACTACGAAGGCGAGCACTGGCTGGCGACCTTCGCGGTCTACCTGTTCTCCACGCCGCAGCCCTGAATCCGGGTCAGCCGAGCCGGATGAAGCAGATCGGGTCGCCTACGATCGCGGTCGGATAAGTCTTCTTCTCGACCCGGCACGCGACCCCGCTGCGCTGGCACCACTCTTCGACCCAGATCGCTTCCTCCACGGACGTCGTCACCAGAGCCGGCAGGCTCAGCCGCCGCAGGCACCGGTCCGCCAGACGCCGTACCGCCAGCCGCTGGGCGGAGAAGGCCGCGCACCGGAACGCCCGGGGATCGGCCCGCCCATACGACAGGAGCGACAGGTCCGGGAACTCCTCCGGATCGTTGAGCACGCTCACCATCCAGAGATGGTCGAAACGGCCGCGAGCCGAACCGGCGTCAGACGCCCGCCAATCCACCGGCAGCGCCCCGCAGGCGCGCCGCAGAAGGCCCACTTCCTTGCGGCGCAGATTGAAAGCCGAGACCCGCCGGCCCAGAGCCGAGGCCTCCATGACCAGGGCCGGGATCTCGGCTACGCCCGCGCCCACATACAGGCTGCTGCCGCCCGCGCGCAGGCGCGGCAGGAGAGCCGAGGCCGCCTGGATCCCCAGCCGCCGGCAAGGCTCGCGCATCGCGCGCCAGAACGTCTCTCCGCCTTCGTCGCAATACACCCCGGCCAACGCCGCGTAGTCCAGCCGGGAAAAGATCGCGTCGATCTCGCGCCGGTTCTTAGACGAGAGCGCTTTCATGGCCGGCCTAAGGCAGGGGCGCGCGATGCAGAGTGACGCCCAGACGCTTTCCTTTGTTGGGCGCGCCGCCCCTTCCGGGATCGGAGAACGCCTGCCCTCCAGGGACGGCGCGCCCTGGCGCGCCGCAGGCCAGCACCGGGAAGGGGGAGAGATCCTCCGCGTTGAGCGATACCGTGCAGAGCGCCGCGGCCGCGCCGGAGAGCTCCACCTGGACGCTGAAATAGCGGCCGGGGCAGTCGGTCTCAGCCGTTCCCTCCGGAGACGACACGCCCTGGCGCGTCGGCGGGCAGAGGGCGTAGAAGTCCGCTTGGACTTTCAGCGTCCCGCCCGAGACCGGATATTCGCGCGTCAATCGGACCGTGCGGAATTCGCCCGGCTTCTCCGGCAGCGGCAGCGCCAGCTCCACCGGGTCGTTCTTGACGATCGGCGAAGGCAGGCCGCAGTCCGGCGCGCCAGGGCGCGCCGTCCCTGAAGGGCGGGCGTTCTCCGATCCCGGAAGGGGCGGGGCGCAGTCCTGGCTCCAGACGGAGAGCAGGCCTCGCAGCGGGACCACGGCCTGGCCCGGCACGGCCCGGGGCTGGGGCAGGTCTTTGAGGTCCGGCGCGGGCCGGCCGCTCTGCGCGGCCCAGCCGGAGAGCAGCCGCGGCCAGTCCACGGCCGGCGCGGCGGCGTGCGCGGCCGCGGGCAGGAGCAGGGCCGCCAAGAGCAGAGCGCGCATGTCAGGCCGCGTACTGCTGGAGGACCTTGAGGACCTCGACCATGCCGAGGGTGTCCTGGCCGCAGTACTCGCGCAGGGCGGCGAGGGTCTTCTTGGTCTGGGCCGCGCCGACCCGGCCCGCCATCAGGGACTCGTAGGCCAGGAAGGCCATCTCCCCGTTGCCGATGTCGAGGTTCTCGTAGCTCATGCCGGGCACCAGCGCGGGCAGGACCGCCTTCATGGAGGCGCTGCCGTGCATGTCCGGATGCAGGAAGAGGCTGCTGCGGAAAGGCACGATGAGGTCCCAGAGCCGCTTCTTGATCCCGGCCAGGGCCTTGGCCTGCTTGGGGAAGGCCGCCGCCAGCTCCGCGAGGCGGCCGCCCTCGAAGCTGGCGTTGTAGACCACCACCGAGCCCTTGGCTCCGATGCGTCCGACCAGGAACTCGGCCAGGCCCGGCCGAGGATCGGACTTTGGGTCGCCCAGGGACTCGAAATGCGCGGGCTCGGCGCCGGGGCGCTCCTGGACGTGGAGCGAGGCCTGGAACGGCAGGGCCTGGAACGGCCGCATTCCGTCGTAGGGCGGGACGACCAGGTTCACGGTCTCGAAATCCAGGAAGTAGAGGGGATAGACGAGCTGATCCAGGAGGCCCTTGATCGCCGGCCCGTCGATATGAGGCTCGCCGGTCTTTGCGACCTGGACCTGGATCTCCTGGGCGTCGGTGAGGCCGAAGTCGGGGGGGATGTCCTCCAGGCGCATCACGCCCAGGGCGCGCAGCTCCGCGATGGTCGCGAAGTCGGCGCGCTTGAGGTCGTAGACGGAGTAGTCCGGCACGTGCTTCCAGCAGAAATCCCGGAAATCGCAGTCGAAGGGCGTGCTGCAGTGGGCGCCGATGTCGATGTCCGGCATGTCCCGGCCCGCCAGCGCGGCCTGCATGGTCGCAAGCCGGGCGGGGACCTGCTGCAGGTGCGGCGCGGACGCTGCGGTGACGTCCTCGCTGCGGAAGAAGCGTTCGAGGTCGAGGTCCCCCCGGCGCACGTACTCGTTGTTCACGTGCATGAGGCAGGCTTTCCGGACGGGCAGCCCCGCGCCCTCGAGCGCGAAGCGCTGCAGCGCCACGTCCGGCAGATAGACGTCCTTGACCTCGGTGGAGCTCTTGACCTCGGTGAGCTCCCAGCCCGCCCCGGCCCGGACCAGGACGTCGGGGCGGACCAGCACGTCGTCGCAGACGAAGGCGGCTTCGAAGAGGGTCCCGGCGCCGGCCTTCAGGGCGGCCGCGGTCTGCTGGAGGGCCTCGGGGATATGGTCGTGGTCCGCCGCGATGAGGGTCCCGCCCGGGAAGCGCCGGCGCGCGAGCTCGCCGACCTGGCGGCCCTGGGCGAAGATGTGCTCCAGGCCGGGCGAGACCGGCGCGCGCAGGTCGGGCCGGAACTGCTGCAGCCAGAGGGACTTGAGGCACTGCAGGCCGCGCAGGTACTTGGTCTTGGACAGGCGCACGGGCTCACCCCTCCCGGCCGGACTCGACGAGCCCGGCGGCGGGGGGCGCGGCCAAGGACACGCCGCGCACCAGGCTGGTCTCGAAATCCAGGAGGCTCTGGCGCGCCTCGTCGAGGTTGGCCTTGGCGTTGCCCATCTGCTTGGAGGCCTTCTCCACGCCTTCGCGCACCTCGTGGAAGCGCGCCAGCAGGCCCTGCAGGCTCATGTGCAGCTCCTGGGCTTTGCTCTGGAGCTGCTTGCCCGCCATGGCCACGATGACCAGGCGCAAGTAGGGGTAGAGGGTCTGGGGCGAGACCAGGATGACTTTCTTGGCGCGGGCGTAGCTGAACAGGTCGGGCCCCGCGTCCTCGCCGGTCTTGAACTCGGTGATCTCCATCCAGAGGCTCTCGGCCGGCACGAAGAGGAAGGCGAAGTCGTGCGTGCCGCGCTCGGGCCGGATGTATTTGGTGGAGATGTCCTCGATGGAGCCCTTGATGGCGTTGAGGAACGCTGTCTTCTCCTTGCGGCCTCCGGTCTTCTTGAACTCCAGGAACTTGTCGATGTGGGCCTTGGAGTCGATGGGCAGCCAGCGCTCCGCGATCTTGACTGCGGCTTCGACTTTCTCCGAGGCTCCCGGGTCGGGGCTGTAGGGGAACTGGAGGGTCTCGGCCGGGAAGATGTTCTCCAGGAGGGACTGCAGGTGCACCTCGGACTGGGGGCCGCGGCGCTGGGGCACCAGGAACACGTCGCGCAGCTCCGAGACGGTCTTGAGGCCGGCGATGAGCTGGCCGGTGGAGTTCTGCAGGCTGTCGAGGGTGGCGCCGGCGGCCTTGAGGCGCTCGCCGAGCTGGCCGGTGACGGCCTGGATGGAGGCCACGGCGGAGTCGGTCTTGTTCTGGAAATCGGCCTTGGTGGACTTGAGCTCCTCGCGCACCTGGCGCAGGGTCTCGTCGCGGCTCTGGTCGAGCTGCTGGGGCAGGCCTTCGGCCTTGCGGGTGCGCTCGTCGAGGCGGACCATGGTGAGGATGATCCAGAGCACCAGCGCCAAAGTCACGACATTGAAGACGGCGAGGGCGTAGAGCATGGCTAGAGGATGATATTACCCTTCCGGCCTTAAGTCAATGGGGCCGGCAACTTGCTATAAATTGGTCCATGGCGCCCCGCCTGCTGATGCTGCACAAGCCCAAGGGCTATGTGGTCACCTGCTCGGACGAGAAGGGCCGCAAGACCGTCTACGACCTCCTGCCGGAGTGGGCGCGCGCCGAGGGCTGGATGCCGGCGGGCCGGCTGGACCTGGAATCAAGGGGTCTTTTGCTCTTCGCCCGGGAGGGCAAGGTCCTAGACGCCCTGACCCGGCCCGGACATCTGCTCAAGACCTACGAGGTCTGGGTCCGCGGCCTGGTGACGCCGGAGCACGTCGGCCGGGCTCTGCGCGGCGTGGAGACGCCCGAGGGGCTCTGCCGAGCCCGGGGCGTGGAGGTGCTCGGCCGGGCCGGGCCCAAGACGCGGGTGCGGGTGGTGCTCGACGAGGGCAAGAACCGCCACATCCGGCGGCTCTTCGGCGCGCTCCAAGACCCCAAGTTCGGCACGCCGCTCAAGGTCCTCGAGCTCAAGCGCACCGCGATCGGGGACTTGGTCCTGGACGTGCCTTCCGGGGCTTGGCGTTTGCTCAGCGACGCGGAGTGCGCGCGCCTGCTATAATAGCGTCCATGGAGCAAGGGCCGCGACGCAACGGGGGGGTCGCCGCGCTTTTGGGCGGGCTGTTGATCGCCGGCTCGGCCGTGGGGGTGATGGTCTGGCAGCTCTCCCAGAAGGAGAAGCCCGTGGCCGCGAATTTCGGCCTCGACTCGGTGGCGCCGCGGGAGAGTCCCGCCCAGCCCGCGCCGTCTTCTTTGGCCGCGCCGCGCTCCGGCCTCGACCTGCTCCACGCCGGAGCCGGGCTCCAGGTCCAGGCGCCGGCCCTTCCGGGGAAGGCGAACGTCCGCTCCGCCCCGGGCTCTGCGCCCCAGGCGGCTCGTCCCGGCGAGGCGCAGTCCTCGGCCTCCGTCTTCACGGAGGCGGTGCGCAAGAGCGAGGCCCGGGCCCAGGCTTTGGCCCTGCGCTACACCGAGCGCTATCCGGCCATCCTCCAGTACGGCCAGGACTGGATGAAGCAGCCGGACCTCAAGAAGCTCAATGATGACTACATGGCCGACCATGACCCGGTCAAGTTCCTGCGCGGCCTGGCTGGGTCCAAGAGCTTCCCGGAACTGACCGCCAAGTACGCCCGCGACCCGGCCATCCAGTCGTTCGTCAAGGAAGCGCTCAAGGAGATGCCTCACGACGTGCTGACCGCCGCTTCGGGGGTGCTCGTGGAAGACGGGGTGCTGCGGGTCCTGCTCTCCGATGCGGGACAGGCGCTGGGATTGCCGCAGGCTTTCACGGAAGGGCTCGCGAACTACGGGAAGACGCCGCCGTCGGGGCAGGCTAAGACGGCGCAGTAGGGGTCGGAAGAAACTTCACACCTACGAGGGGGCCTGCGGCGCGCGCTATGCGCGGGCCGCAATACCTGAAGTTTGGTGGGTCATCGGCGCACATTCTCAACGAATGTGATGGCGTCTTCGATCAGCCCGCTCATGCGGATCGCCGGTCTGAACACAAAGAAGGTCATTGCGATGGCAACAGGCATGCCAATCCCCACCATCAACGTATCGCCCAACAATAATCGCATGGGCTCATCTTTTCGGTTTTTCATGATGGCGCGCACACTGAGCACGATTGCCGTGGCGTGAGTAAGGATGAAGGCAATTGTGCTGATAAAGGCCAGAATCATGAACGCATCTTCTGAGCGGGTGTAGCAGCATTCCACATCAGATACGTAGTTGCATGTGTCGTGCCAGTGAATCACGCGCGATATGGACAGCGCTACGAGATGGACCAGGACAAGCAGGCTTTCAATCTTGATGATCCGGACTAAGAACGTTCGCAGCGAAGATTTGAATAAAGCCAATTTCATGATTGTGTGTGCCGCCAACGGAACGGTGCTGCCGCGCGCGCTATTCGCCCTCCTCCAGGCGCGCGCCGACAGAACCGAGGGTTATGCCCCTTTCTTTGCACGATTGACCCAAACTCTTTTGGGTAACACGAACTCAAGCACTTCCTGGGGTTCGTCGTCTACCACGTAGCCGACCCGTGCTCCGGCAAGTTGGAGAAACCCTAATCTTAGGAGGAGCGCGATACTTGGTTTGTTCCATACTGCAGTTGCCGCCCACACTTGAGTGACCTTGTCTTGAAGAAATGCTTTTTCAAGGAGTGCAGCAACGACCTCGCTCGACAACGAATTGCCCCATAGACGAGGTGCAATCCAGAAGGAAAGAGCCCAATCACCCACCTCTTGCCGTGCCGACAGGCCAATTTGACCGATACAAATATCACCAGACCTGAGATCGACGGACCACAACAGCGACGTTCCAGTACCGCCGGGGTGGCACATGCGTGCCAGCCATTTAGACAAGCTGCCCTGGCGATGCATCTCGGAGAGGGGCAGACGGCGAGGGAACTTCGGGTCCTCAACCGCCGTTTCGATCAACTGCAGATCGTCACATGTAGCAGGACGGATCACGCAACGCGGCGTTTCGATCTTCGGGAGCGGGTCAAACAGCATGGTTGGATTCATGGGGCATAACTATATATCTGCCGTCTGTCCTTTATGTGCATTTCAAAACCCGTCAACCCAGATTATGGTGCACCCACCTTCAGATATCAATGGATAGATGACTCCACTTTTCTGCGAAGCCCGCCGTTGCCGCAGCCTAGCATTTCCGAGGCCCCCACAAACCCAGCCCCAACTTCCCCTGGATATGACCCGCGTCATGACCTGTCTCATGACCTGTGAGGTTAAAATTACAATAAATCGTGTTAATTCATGTCT
>Ga0209697_10006016_pt1 | contig 14851 bp, 20 predicted proteins | sample AliMusrvi5mmetaG_FD_184115 | JGI IMG/M metagenome (GOLD analysis project Ga0209697, IMG submission 184115) | Freshwater lake bacterial and archeal communities from Alinen Mustajarvi, Finland, to study Microbial Dark Matter (Phase II) - Alinen... | ecosystem: Environmental > Aquatic > Freshwater...
GCACCGGCGCCTCCTTCGCCCAAGCCTGGTTTCCCTCGACCAGACAGGAGAGGAGCCGTCCGAATTCCGCGGGGTTCTCCCTGGTCGCAACCAAGTAGCTCCAGGGCTGTTCATTGTAGGAGGACGCCGCCCAACGGGCCGCCTCAAATAGCGAACAGAGGTCCGCTTCCGACACGGGGCGCTTTTCGAAGCCATAGGGACTCCACCGTTCCGCGAGGATGGGGAGAATGGGATAGTCAGTTACTGCTTTTTTGGTGTTCATAGTTTTGGTCTGAGATGGACATGTGATCATTTCTTATTACCCAACTGAAACGCCTAGAATGCGACCGATTAGCGCGGTCACTGCCATTGCCAGGGCGCCTCCGAGGGTAACGCGCAACGATGCACGGCCTAATGGGGCACCGCCGAGATAGCCGCCAAACGCACCGAGAGCCGCAAGACTCACCAGACAAACCGCCGCGATCAACGGGATACGCATTGATGCTGGTGCGACCAGTAGAGCTGCAATCGGCACCACGGCAAAAAACGCGAAGCTTGCTGCGGATATCCAAGCCGCCTGTAACGGGCGCGCGAGTGCTGCCTGGTCGATCCCAAGCTCGTCGCGCATGTGTGCGCCGAGCCGATCGTGCGCGCTAAGTTGTTCCGCCACCTTCATTGCCAGGTCCTTCTCAATGCCTCGTCTCATGTAAATCATTGCCAACTCCTGCAATTCAGCTTCCGGCTCCGCCGCAAGCTCCCCCTTTTCGCGGCCGACGTCAGCCTGTTCCGCGTCGCGTTGCGAACTGACCGACACATATTCGCCCACGGCCATCGACATCGCTCCGGCAACAAGTCCCGCCACGCCGGCAACCAGGATTGCCCCTTTCGACGCGGAAGCGGCCGCGACACCAATCATGAGGCTCGCAGTCGAGACGATCGCGTCGTCCGACCCGAGCACTGCGGCGCGCAACCAGCCCGCCCGCCCGCTGCGGTGCATCTCCCTCGGCTGCGTATGATTGCCGGGTTCCCTCTTCATGTCCCAACGTGTGGAGATCGCACTGTGGTGTGCTGTCAATTGCGTGGGCATTTTACCGCACCCACCCGGTTGTTCGGCCGCGGTAGCGCTCATTGTGTCGCCGAGGCGGCCTTTCTCAGGTCGGCTTCAACATGGATGACGACGTCCACGCTGTTGCCGATCATTCCCTGGTCCGCCGCGATGCCGAAATCGCGCCGATCCAGCGTGACCGAGGCTTCCCAACCGGAAATTGCGACCCCCTTCATGCCTGGGCCAAAGCCGAGGGACGTGACTTTGAGCATGATTTCCTTCGCCACGCTTTTCATCGTTGTCTTTGGCGTTGAATCTACGTTGATCACGACCCGGAAAACTTGGCGAGGACCTCGTCGCACTGGCGGGCAAGGGAGAAGTCTTTTTCGGTGATTCCCCCTTCATCGTGGGTGGTGAGCTTGAGTGTCACCTTGTCAAAACGAATGTCGATGTCCGGATGGTGATTGAGTTTTTGAGCTTTCCTGGCGATCCGGTTGACAAACTCGATGGCTTCTAAGAATCCCTCGTACTTAAAGGTGCGAAGGATTGTTTGAGCACGTTTCGACCAACACGGGACGGCCTTTAGCTGAAGACTGACTTGTTTGGCGGTTAAGGCTGGCATAATTGCAGTTAGTTCTTCTTCCGCCCGGAGCCGCTCTTTTTGCCGCCGCCCGTAAGTTTGTTTACGGTGGCCCAAGCTCGGGCTTCTGCGGTTTTCATGCTGAGCCCCTTTTTCTGGTAGCCTGCTTCGATGTGTTCCGCCTGACGCTTTTGCTTGTCCGTGTAGCTGGATTTATCGCCTTGAGGCATGGGTGGTTCTCTCCTTCGGCCGGGACGCCGTGGGTTCAGTTCGCCAAGCCGCTTCGCTCTTATTCTCGTAATCGTCGAAGGCTTTGACCAGGCCGGTGAGCACTTCCGCCGAAGTCTCTAAGAGCGCCTGGGCCTTCGGCTCCGTGACTTTTCCAACGTCCTCGCGCAGATGTTCGATGAGCTGGCGCATCCGACCCTTTATTTTCCGCGTATGGTGAACAGGGTTATTTGTGGAAGGGAGTTTCATACAAGTGGAGAATTCATAAAGGCATGGAGGCTCTTTACTTAGTTTCGGCAGGCTTTCTGTCAGCCGGTTTGTTAGGAAGAGGCACGTTGATATCCAGCGCTGCAGCCAGATCAATTTCATGCTCCTGCTCCTGAACGATGATCGCGCGCAAGGTCTCGCTCAACGCAAATTCCCCCATCGCTTCGGCCTGGCGGATGCGTTCGCGATAACGCCCCACCGTTTCCCGTTCGTTCTCCAAATCCGCGCGCAGCATTGTGACCGGGTCACTTGAAGTCTTAACCGATTTGGGCGTCACGCCAGGCATGCCTCCGAGATAATCAATTTGTTTGGCGATCTTTATGGCGTGCGCCAGTTCTTCCCCGGCATGTGCTTCCAGTTCCCGTGCGATGTCTGTGTAAGCGGCACCCTTCAGCACCTGACTATACACGGTGTAGGCTATGATAGCCTGGTATTCGCCCGCCAAATCGTCGTTCAGCAGTTGGATCATCCGTTCGCGAGTGATATTTAATTCCGTAGTGATCTTTTCTTTAGTCATAATATGTTTAATGTTAGCAGCGGGCTTTCACACCCGGCTGCGTCTGGTTGTGTTCATGCGAGCCAATGGTCCGCCCGCGCTCAGGCTTCCACGGTGAAGCCGACTTTTATGGTCACCTGCCAGTGATCCACCTTTCCCTTGTTGATGTTGCCGCGCGTTTCGACCACCTGGAACCAGCATAGGTTTTTGATGGTCTTGTGCGCGCGTTTAATGGCCTTATCAACCGCGTCCTCGATGGAACTGGTCGAAGTGCCGGTGAGTTCGATGATTTTGTATACGTGGTCTTTCATGTTCGGTTGTTTTGGTTTCCGTGCATCCACCGCCCCGGATAGATCTGTCAGTTAGTCCACCACCAGCTCTACAGAAGTGTCGCCGCGCAGGGCTTTGGAATAGGGGCAAGTTTTGTGCGCTTCGTCCATGATGCGCTGGACCTTGGCGCGATCGATTCCGGGGAGTTGGGCATGCAGTTCCACCGCCAGGCGATAGCCGCCCTGGTCATCCTCGATTAGGCTCACCAGTGCCCGCACCGTGGAATTCTCGACCGGTGTGCCGAGCTTTTTGGCCGCGTTGCTCAAGGCTCCGTGGTAACAGGCGGAATAAGCCCCTGCAAACAACAGCTCGGGATTCGGACCGCGTTGTTCGATGCCTTTCTCCAGCGGATTCCCCAACGTGACATTCAGCAGGCGGTCCGGTGTCTGAATGGTTCCCGAACGTCCGCCTTTGGAAATCGCCTCCGCTGTGAACAATGTTTTCATAATGGTTTGTCATTCTCCTCTAGCAAACTGAGGGCCAACCTGACGTCATGCGCTCCAACCTCTTCAATCCCAGGCCCATTAACTCGTTTTATCGTCGTCTGTCGTGGGCCTGGAGTGGGGTGGAGTTATTGCATCTTGCACGAACGTTACCTAGGCATCGTGCATTTTGCATACGCGTCCACCGCACGCAAGCCCATGGCTTGTCTGCCATAATGTTCACCTGAAGAACCCCCCGCTCTCCGTATCCTATAATCAGACTCCGGAACCAACGACGCTCTGCGGCCGTACTACGTGCACCACTAGCGCCGCTCCATGAGGTTTGCACTCTCGCGAAACCCTAACCGATGGATTCGGGTCGGGGCGTTGATCTTTGACCTCCGATTGTTGGTGCGTTTGTTTTGACTGCCTCACGGTTTATCAGTCTGCGCCCGAGAGCGGTATCTACCGACCACGCGCCCGCACCCACGATGAGCAGGAGAAACAAACCCAGCAGCATCGAGAAATCGGTGCGCGCCTCGTGCATCATACTCAGGAATCCGTAGCGCGGGAGCTTGGCGAGCGTGAAGGTCCAGAACCCATGTCCGAGCAGGATCGGTATCTTCGTCGAGAGGATGGCCACCGAGATGTTAATGAGGAGCAGGATGGCCGCCAAGCGGGCTCGAAAGCCGACTAGCAGGAACGCGCCGCAAACGGTCTCCACCGCGCCGACGAATGGCCCCATTACCGCCGGCGCCGGAATCCCAATCTGGGCGAACCGCCCTGCACCCAGCGCCTCGGGATAGAGAAACTTCTGGATTCCCTCCAGGAAGAACACGGTGCCCACCATCAGGCGGATGAGCACGACGGCGGCAGGAGTCTGGCTGGAGGTGAGTTCGGTTTCAGTGTGTATGTTATTGTCCTTGCTTTCGGGCGGCACGCCGGGGGCTCAGTTCGCTACGCCGCTTCTTCGTTATTCGTACGCCTATTCGCCGGCCTGAATCGCAATGAAATGCTGAACACCCAGGATCGGCTGGTCATTCGTCGCATCGGGAGCGCCGGCGCGCGACCAGATAGCCGATGAGCGCGCCCACACCGAAGACGATGCCGATGGCTTGATAAGGGCATTCACGCACGGTTTTGTCGGCAGCTTGCACGCCTTCAACCGCTTTATCGCGGAAACGGCCCGCGACTTCCTTGGCGCTGTCCAGCGCGGCGGCCAGACGCTCGCGGGCTTCGCTGACTTTTTCTCCAGCCACGTCGGCGGTGGCGGCCATCAAGCCGCGCGCATCTTCGACGAGCGTGCCCATGTCATTAACGATTGCTTGTGTATGTTTTTTCATATTTTCCTTGTTTCCTGTTTGTTTCCTATTTGGTTGCGTTCTTCAATGGTAATTGTTCTGTGTCGGCAAGATGGGCTGCTCCCGGCAAACTGGCCACCCTCAGAACCGAGTTTCTTCCGCCAAACGGGTTGGGCACGGTTTCTTTGGCCAGCGGGTCGGGCATCCATTGGCCGTCCACTACCAGGCAGTATTCGTAGGTGCCGGGCAGCAAAGCCGTTTCCTTGTGCCAGCGACCGCCTCCTGCGGGATGCAGCGTTTTGGCTTCGGGCTGCCAGTGGTTGAAAGTCCCCGCGAGGCAAACGGTGGCGGCTGTCGGATGAGTGAATTCAAAGCGAACCGGCACGAGTTCTGGACCGGCGCTGGGGGCGTTGTCATGATTATGATTGTGTTTCATAGCTGTAAGTTTGACTGGTTTCTTCGGCCTAACTCATTTACCGAGCATTTTTGCTATGACGAAGATGACCAAGGCTCCGAAAAGGCCTCCCCCTCCGAGCAGATATATCAAGGAGTAACCAGCGGCGGCAAACATGGGTATTACTATTAGTGCGGTCATATAGATAAGTAGATAACGGTTCGATAACCCTGGGGCCGAGTTATCTCAGCCGCAGGGGTTGCTTCGTTTATTACAAGCCCTCGGCAGCCTATTTGCAGCCGCAGGTGGAGCAGGAATCCTTGAGGGCCTTTTCGACCACTTCCCGGGTTTCGCCGGTGCGCTTCTGAATCCGGCCCACGAGTTCTTCCTGCTTGCCTTTGGCGAATTGGAGGTCGTCATCCGTGAGCTTGGCCCACTTCTGTTTCAGCTTGCCCTTGGTGATGTTCCAGTCGCCTTTGATTTCTAGTGTGTTCATTGTGCTTTGTTTTGTTTTTCGTTTGTGAATCGCCGTCAACGTGACGGCAAAAGTGTTCCCGCAGTCCTCGTGTGATGTTGCCGGAGCCTTAGACGGAACGGCTCAATGGCTAGCGGCGAAGCAGCAAAACCACAACGACGATGACGAGAAGGAGGCCGACCGAGCCGCCGCCAATATAGAGGGCACTGGCAAGAACCGGCGTAAATAAGAAATGCATAGCGTGTCTTTCGTTTTTTGATGGCAATGTGTTCACCATCATGTTTTCAGGGTACTCCTTAGCTTGGCAGGTGCCACAGGTGCTTCTCGACTGCCGGCAGCGCACAGTCAGCGCAAAGTGGCCGCCGTCGAAAACTCCACAAGCGCACTGCCAGTAACCATTTGCAGGGCGATGCGGATCAGGCTCGGGACGGATCGTGGCTAGTAAGAGCAGGCATTCTGAAGTCCAATCTGGCCCTCGCCGGACTTGCAAAATGCAATGGACGGCAGTGCAACGTGCAAGATTTCGGCGGAATTAGAAATGGCGCAACCGGAGCTGCCCCGCGACAAAGTAAAGCAGGGTGATCGGGCATCCAGCATCGGTTTTGCTCGCGCAACTGAGGCTCCGCGGGCTGATGTCGAGTGTCCAGGCCAGTTCCTGGAACTGGGCCAACCTGGCACATCGGTTACGCCAACGTGGTCCAAATACGGCTCGGCGGAGGGTATGCAGGCAAGCCGGAACCGGGGCCCGCAGAAAAGTAGGGATCTGCTGCTTCGCTGAGGCGGACTGGTCCGGCGGTTGACCGCCTCGGCCTATACCCTCTGGCTAAGCCTCCCTGGCGCTCCAGACCCAAAGGTCTCAACTGGTTCCGGAGCGACGAGCAACGGACCCCCACAAGCCAGTTGAAAGCGCGTTGATTGGGAGGGGCTATGGTGTTGATACGGTATCTTAGCGCTAAGATACCGTATCAACACCCTATCCCCTGGCTATCACTTGGCTTGCAGGTGGCTTGTTACAGGCGGCAGCGCCGTGCTGCCGCGAGGGATCTGCATCGAGGGCAGGAACAAAGCAAACCCGCACACTCTTGCGACAAGCTCCCACGACCCCTTAGGACGGGCTGGAGGGCCGCCTATGTCCGTGCCGCCGGCGGGTTTCGCGCTAAACTCAATGGCAGGCCGACGGCCCAGGCTACTGGTGAGCATTTCGAGCCTCAGTTTATCGCCAAAATGTCACTTATGTCTTGAATGCCTTGTCACCGCCGCCACCATTATTCGCCAAACTTGCGAATGAACCAGGTCTTCACGAGCTGGGTCAGGATCGCATAGGCCAGCAGCATGCCGGCCAGGTAGAGCCAGTAGAGCGGCGGAAGCGGGACAAACCCGAGGGTGTTCGCGAGGGGCGAAACCGTCAGCCAGGCGCCGGCCGCGACGATGATTACGGAGGTGAGGATAAGCGGCCAACTGGCCCAGCTCTGGATGAACGGGATCTTGTTGGTGCGAATGACGTGGATGATCAATGTCTGGGTGAAGAGCGACTCGACAAACCAGCCGGTGCGGAATAGGGCCGGATTGTGCCAGCAGTCGAAGACGTAGAGCATCAGGAAGAACGTCGCGTAATCAAAGATCGAGCTGATCGGCCCGATGAATAGAATAAAGCGCAGGATCTTGCTAATACCCCATTGGCGCGGCTTGGTTAGCCAGTCGGCATCCACCTGGTCGGTGGGGATGGTGGTCTGGGAGAAGTCGTAGAGGAGGTTGTTGGTCAGCACCTGGATCGGGAGCATGGGCAGGAAAGGCAGGAACGCGCTGGCCCCCACGACGCTGAACATGTTGCCGAAGTTCGAGCTGGCCGCCATCTTGATGTACTTCACGATGTTGCCGAACACGCGCCGGCCTTCCAGCACGCCCTGCTCCAGCACCAGCAGGCTGTTTTCCAGGAGGATGATATCGGAGGATTCCTTGGCGATGTCCACCGCGCTGTTCACCGAGATGCCCACATCGGCGGCCTTGAGGGCCGGCGCGTCGTTGATGCCGTCGCCCATGAAGCCCACCACATGGCCCTTGCTCTGGAGCGCGTGGATGATGCGTTCTTTGTGAGCGGGGGCCAGCCGGGCAAAGACGCTGGTGGTGTTGGCGGCGGCGGCCAGGTCCGTGTCGTTCATCGCCTCGATTTGTGAGCCGAGCAAGATATGCTCTACCGGCATGCCCACCTGCTTGCAGATGTAGGCGGTGATGATCTCATTGTCGCCGGTGAGGACCTTGACGTCCACGCTCAGGCTGTGAAGCTGCTTCAAGGCCGCTGCGGCGGTGTCCTTGGGCGGATCGAGGAAGGCCAGGAAGCCCAGCAGGATCAGGTCCGACTCATCCTTGACCGAATACACCGGCTCATCGGACGCGCCCGGCATTTGCTTGTAAGCCAGCGCGATTACCCGGAAGCCCTGTCCGTTCAGATCGTCTGCCAACTGCCGGCGTTTGGCGTCGCGCTCGGGGAGAACCTGGATGACCTCGCCTTTGACTTCCACCCGGGTGCACTGGCTCAGCACTTCCTCCACCGCGCCCTTGCAGATCAGCGTGTTCAACCCGGTGTCATCCTCCACCACCACCGACATGCGCCGACGGACGAAGTCGAAAGGGATCTCGTCTATCTTGTGGTACTTCTCGTCCGCTTTCAGGTGCTCTCTCAACTCCTTATGGTCGAGGATGGCTTCGTCGAGCAGGTTCTTCAACCCGGTATGGTGGAAACTGTTGAGGTAGCCATACTGCAACACCTTATCGCTGGGTTCGCCGTGCACGTCCAGATGTTTTTCGAGGACGATCTTGCCCTGGGTGAGGGTGCCGGTCTTGTCGGTGCACAGCACGTCCATCGCCCCGAAGTTCTGGATGGCGTTGAGGCGTTTGACGATCACCTTCTTGCGGGCCATGGCCAGGGCGCCCTTGGACAGGTTGACGGTCACGATCATGGGCAGCATCTCGGGGGTCAGCCCGACAGCCACGGCCATGGCAAACAGGAATGCTTCCAGCCAGTTTTGCTTGCTCAGCCCGTTGATGAGGAACACCGCCGGGACCATCACGGCGATGAAGCGGATCATCAGCCAGGTGAACTTGTTGACGCCCAGGTCGAAGCTGGTCAACTGGCGCTGCCCGACGATGCTGGCGGCCAGCGAGCCAAAGTAGGTCCGGTTGCCGGTATGGATGACCACGGCGGTGGCGGAGCCGCTCTCCACGTTGGAACCGAGGAAGCAAATGTTGGGAAGTTCCAGCGGATTCTCAACGGTGACCGGCGCCGGGGCGGCTTTCTTCTCCACCGGCAAGGCTTCGCCGGTGAGGGCCGCTTGATTCAGGAACAGATCCTTGGCGGAAAGCACCCGCGCATCAGCCGGCACCATATCACCGGCGGCCAGCCGGATGATATCGCCCGGCACCAACATCTTGAGCGAGACTTCTGCATCCTTGCCGTCGCGCACCAACGTGGCGGTATTGCTGACCATCGCCTGGAGCTTGGCGGCCGCGTTATCGGCCCGCATCTCCTGGAAGAACCGCAACACCACACCCAGCACCACCATCACGAAAATCACCACCGTCGCCCGCACGTCACCAGTGAGAAAGGAAAGCACGCCCAGTGAAATGAGCAGAAGGACTAATGGGTTTTTGACGTTGCTCAAAAGGCGCATCAGGGCCGATTGGCGTTTCTCTCGGGCAATCTCGTTCATCCCGACCTGTTTCAACCGAACATCGGCTTCCCCCTGGCTCAGGCCGGCCAGTTGCGATCTCAGCTCCTTGAGGACGGAATCGGTATCGGCCCGCGCCTTTTCCAGCAGTTCAACGGAGGACTGCGCCCCGCTTCCGCTGGGGACGGGCACGGGAGCGATCGTGCACGCTTTGGCCGTTATCGGCTTCGAGGGCGCAGGCTCGGTTTCGGATTTAGTTGGGGTCGTTTGAGCAAGAGGACTCATGCCGGTTCTAATCCCGAGCCAGCGCCTCGATGGGATCGAGTTGGGCGGCTTTCCTGGCCGGAAGATAGCCAAATACTTTGTTTTGTTTTTTGTTGGTGGATCGCCGTCAACGTGACGGCAAAAATGTTCCCGCAGCCCTCGTACTGCCTCCGCCCTTTAGTCTGCCACCAGCTTTTCGGAAGTGTCGCTGCGCAAGGCTCTGGAGTAGGGGCAGGTTTTTTGTGCTTCGTCTATGATGCTGGTATTGAGTTTTGGGTAGCTGGGTTCGTTGAAGCCTTCGGGGGAACGGCTCAGCGGTAATGATTCAATTCGCCGACGGATCATTCGCTTCAGCGACATGATTCTCGCGCCATTGGTTCTTCGGATTCTCCAGTACCTCGAGTTGCTCTGGCGTCAGCAGAGGCCTGATTTGTTTGACGGCTGCCTCTCTATATGGCTGGAGACCTGCCCAGACCTGCTGCAACTGGCTGCGCGCGGCCTGAATTTGCGCTGTGTCCTTCGACAGGCGGGCTTGCCGATTCGACTCGTGGGCGGCGTCGATCCGGGGTTGGTTGGCTGCCTGGTATTCCTGACTCGTCTTGGCGAAGTCTTTGTCGATCGGCTTGAGCTCGGCTCTCTGCTCTGCGGTGAGCCTCAACTTCTCCGTTAGACCAGGCGGCAGGAGGCATCGTTCGCCCAAAGACCGGTCCTTTTCCAACGCGGCCTGGTATTTCACCGTTTGGGTGAGGGGGAGGTTATTGGTGTTAGTGTTTTGCGCCAGCAACGCCGGCGTCGCCAGCACCAGTGAACCGCTCATTACAAGCAAGGTGAGTTTGGTTGTCATACCCTTTCCCCTCTAGCTAATGGAGGGCCAAGCCGACCCGGGCGGTGAAACCTCATCATTTCGCCCTATTAAGGTGTTTGAGGTCATCTTTGGTGTGCAGTGAACAGAATGCAAAGGCATTGCAACTTGCACGACCGCCGCCGCCCCACCATGCACTTTGCAAAGTGGACAAGAAGCTTGGATTGGCTCCCTGGAAATCGTTCGGTTGATCGTTTTGCGGCCCGAGGCTGTTTCTAATCCCGGGCCAGTGCCTCGATGGGGTCGAGTTGCGCGGCTTTTCTGGCCGGAAGATAGCCAAATATGATGCCTGTCAGAAAAGCACACGTGAACGCAATGATTACCGGCGCCACCGTGAAAATCACGCGCCAGCCTGCAATCGCGGAGGTCGCCAAACCGCCACCGAAGCCGACAACGACACCCGCCAAGCCGCCGATGAAGCAAACCATCACCGCCTCGGTAAGAAAATGAAACAACACGTCGAAGCTGCGCGCGCCAATCGCCATGCGGATCCCGATTTCGCGGGTCCGTTCGGTGACCGAGACCAGCATGATGTTCATCACCCCAATGCCGCCGACCACGAGCGAGATCACAGCAATCGCCGCTAGCAGATAGGTGAGTGTGTTTTGCGTTTCGTTGGCCGTGGCGATTGTGTCGGCCTGGTTCCGGATGTTGAAGTCTTCCTTGCGATGGCGTTTAATCAGGAGCGTATGCAGATCAGCTTGCGCCACGCTCATGTCCGCGCCCGGCTTGACTCTCACAACCATGCCATTGAAATAGCGTTGTCCAAAGACGCGCGCTCCGGCTGTGGTGTAGGGCAACCAGACGGAGTTATCCATATCGTCTCCGCGTGGAGTCAGGCCTTTACTGCTCAATACGCCGATGACCAGGAAGGGCGCGTTGCCAATGAGCACATACTGGCCCAGCGACTGCGTGTCATTGGGGAACAGGTTCTTCGCTGCGGTCTGGCCGAGCACGACGACCTGGGCATAGCGTTTCACATGTTCCGCCGAGAAGAACACGCCTGACTGCGGCGGCCAATCGTGCACCTGCGGAAAGTCTTCGCCGGTGCCAACGACCGTGACCGTCAAGTCTTGGTCGCCAAAGCGCAGCAGTGAGGACAGCGACGTTTCCGGAACCGCCATGGCGACACCCGGCACACTGCGAATGGAGGGCAGATCTTCAGGCAGGAAAGTGGTCACGATGACGGCGGAGGCTCGAACGGCGGGCGGTCCGCGCATGATCGTCAACAGGTCAGTGCCCATGGCCTGGATACGCTCAACGACGACCTGCTTCGCGCCGTTGCCAATCGCCATCAGCGCGATCACCGAGGCGACGCCGATGATGATACCCAGCATGGTCAGCGCGGTCCGCATTCGATTATGCAGCAGCGAACGCAACGCCATCTTCAGAGATTCACCGAGGACCGCCACACCCGCCTTGGCATCCTTTTCCGTCTCGCCAGTCTTCGCTTGATTACCTGTCTCTCCTTTCTGCTGCGGTTCGTCGGAGGTGATGCGCCCATCGGCAATGCGCACGAGGCGGTGCGCATAAGCGGCGATGTCGCTGTCGTGCGTCACCAAGATGATCGTGTGCCCTTGTTCGTGCAGCTTTACCAAAATGGCCATTACCTCCTTGCCACCCTGGCTGTCCAGCGCTCCAGTAGGTTCATCGGCCAGGATCACCGGCCCACCGTTCATGAGCGCGCGGGCGATGCTGACGCGCTGTTGCTGGCCGCCGGAAAGTTGGCCGGGATAATGTTCCAGCCGGTCGCCCAGTCCGAGTTCTCGCAACAAGTCACCGGCGTGTGCCACTCGCTGAGTTTTCGCCATGCCGCGGTAAACGGCGGGAACTTCCGCGTTTCCGACGGCATCCAGATCGGACATCAGGTTGTAGCGCTGGAAGATGAAGCCGAAGGTATCGCGCCGCAGCGCGGCCAGCGCATCGCCGTTGAGACTGGCGACAGCGACGCCGCGGATGGAATAGCTGCCGCTCGACGGCCTGTCGAGACAGCCGATGATGTTCATGAGCGTGGACTTGCCCGAGCCGGATGCGCCCATAATGGCGACAAATTCGCCGCTCTGAATCGCCAGACTCACTTCTTTGAGCACGGTCAGCGGCTGCCCGCCCGAGGTGTAGGTGCGGCTGACCCCCTTCAATTCGAGCAGTGGCGACGACATCAAGGGCCTTTTCGGGCGCTCAACGCGCTGGTTGTTTTACTGCCCTGTGCGGTGTTTTGTCCGATGACGACCAGTTCCTTCTCCTTGAGACCGTCTTTGACCTCGGCCGAGATTTCGCTCTTGATGCCGATCTTGATTGTGCGCTGATCGACGGTGCCATCGGGTTTCAGCACCCGCGCCTTGACTTCCGCGCCTTCGCCGGTATTGCCGATGGCGGCGGCTGGTATCAGCAAAACGCCCTTCGCCTGTGCCAACACGATGAAGACCTGCGCCGTCATCTGGATCTTCAGCTCACGCTCCGGATTCGGAATATCAAACAGCACGTCGTAGAACACCACGTTGTTGATGAGTTCCGGGGTGGGGAGAATTTGCCTGACCTTGCCGTTCCAACGCCGGGAATCACCAAGGATAGTGAAATAGACATCCTGGCCGGGCTTGACGCGAACGATGTCCGCTTCCGAGACTTGCGCCCAAACTGTCACGGTGCTGATGTCGGCCAGCCGCAGGATATTCGGCGCCGACTGATTAGCGTTGAGTGTTTGCCCTTCCAGAAGGCTGATGGAAACGACTTCCCCGGCTATCGGCGCCGTGATTTTGGTATAGCCTAGATTTGCTTTGGCGGTGTCTATCGCTGCCACCGCTTCCTTCATCTGCGCCGAGAGCGAAGCAGCGTCGGCGAAGGCGACATCGTAAGCGGCCTTGGTGATGTCACGGTCGCTGGTGGAAACTAATTGGTCCGCAAAGAGTTCGTCGTTGCGGATCTCCTGCACTTTGGCGAGCACAAGTTGCGCTTGTTTCAAAGAGCGCTCGGCGGTCATGCTTTCGAGCGCCGCGTTGGCCCCCGTGAGCGCGGTGTCCGCCAGAGAGGGATCAATCTCCGCGAGCAACTGGTTCTCTTTCACTTGGTCACCGCGGTTGACCTTCAGCGATTTAAGCTTGCCGGAGGTCTGAGCGCCGACATCCACGTACTTGATGGGCTGCACGATGCCCGCCGCCACGACCGTACTTTCTATATCGCCGCGCGTGACGGCAGCGGTGGCGTAGCTGACCTTGGTTTTGCCGAACGCCCGATGGTACCCGAAGGCGCCGGCACCAATGACGAGGAGTATGCCAACCAGCCATAGGCTGCGTCTCCGCAGGAGGGCTCGAAATGTCAAATGACGGCCGCTCGGAGGCGTTGCAGGCTTATCATTAGCTATCACTGCGGATTTGGCTACCGGGCTGGTGTTAACCATTTCCATAAATGTCGGTCGATGTGTTTCATGCCTTCGGCGCGTTGATGATTGCGCTCACGAGTGATGTTGCTCCTGGTACAATTGCTTGAGCAATTCGACTCTCAGAAACTCAACTGGATCATGGTCTGATGCCTTTCCGCTGCGTTCAGTGGCCTTGAGCAATTTGTCAAAAGCCTCCGCGAACTGCTTCACCCCGTCGACGAGCAGCTTATCGGTGAGTTTCTTGAAGGGAATGCCGACTTGTTCGACCAAATCCATGATGCTGATCGCTTCCTCGACATTCTGGGTCAGAGTGAGCCGAACACGGCCGTGATCGCGAAACGCATCGAGCGTGGCCGGCGGCATGGTGTTCACCGTGTCGGGGCCGATGAGTTCTTCGACGTAAAGGACGTCGGAGTAGTTGGGGTTTTTCGTGCCGGTGCTGGCCCACAACAGACGTTGGGATTGCGCGCCGTGCCGGCTAAGTTCCTGCCAACGGTCCCCGCGAAGAATTTCCAGATACTTCTGGTATGTGCATTTAGCACTGGCGATAGCGACCCTGCCCAGAAGGGAGCGCAGTCTGGCTTGCTCTCCGAGGTTGTGAGAACCCCCCAGCAGATCGGCACTCCAATTGTCCACGGCGGTATCAATGCGGCTGATGAAAAAACTGGCCACACTGGCCACTTTGCCCAAGTCGGCGCCCCGCCGAGCGAGACTCTCCAGTCCGCCCTGGTAGGCCGCTGCCACCTGCTCGTAGGCCTCCTGCGCGAAAAGCAGCGTGACATTCACGTTGATGCCCTCGCTGATCAACTGCTGGACGGCGAGGATGCCCTCCGGCGTGCCTGGAACTTTGATCATCAGGTTCTCCCGGGCCACCGTCTGCCACAAGCGCCGTGCTTCTTCAAGTGTGCTCTGCGTCCGACGGGCAAGCCGCGGGGAGACTTCAAGGCTCACGTAGCCATCGCGCCGCTTCGAGTCCAGGTAAACGGGCCGCAATAAATCGGCCGCGTCCTGGATATCCCGTACCGCGATGCGTTCGTAGAGCGCCTTGGCATCGATCCCTTGCGACTCTGGAGCTTCGAGCATGTCTCGGTAGTCGGTGCTGCCAGCAATCGCTTTTTCAAAGATGGAAGGATTGGAGGTCAGGCCACGCAAACCATCCTCCTTGAT
>Ga0209697_10006019_pt1 | contig 14847 bp, 10 predicted proteins | sample AliMusrvi5mmetaG_FD_184115 | JGI IMG/M metagenome (GOLD analysis project Ga0209697, IMG submission 184115) | Freshwater lake bacterial and archeal communities from Alinen Mustajarvi, Finland, to study Microbial Dark Matter (Phase II) - Alinen... | ecosystem: Environmental > Aquatic > Freshwater...
CAAAAAGTAATAGAGAAACTTGAAATTAAGTTTGAGGAATTATGTTTGCCAGATAATGAAACAAAATCAATATTCAACTATATCTATGAAAACAATTATTATCAAATCAACCCTAAAAATATTTCATTGCTATTACACCACCACATTGGAAATATTGATGAACAAAAAATAGCAGAATGCAATTATTCGACAATATTAAATTCCGGGTGTAAACATTTGATTAATTATATAGAAGAGAATATTGGTTTTTATACTAAGAATGTGTTTTTGAAATTAGAAAAGAATACAAAGGAAAATGAAAAGTGTGTAATAAAACTTTTAAACATAGAGTCGCTAGGCATAATAACCAAAAGAGATATTATCACAAAACAAGAAATTGCAATTACAAATCTTTCTGAAATTAAAGAGATTGAAGTTCAGAAAATGCTGATTGGAATGAATCAGGTTGTTGTAACGTGGGGAAATCTTTATCGGTATTATGAAACATTAGAAAACGGAAGTGATTTAGATGAAGTTCTGATTAACTGTTTAAATCAAGAAGAAAATTATAATCTATTATCTAAACAACCTATTAAGTCAGAATTAAAAGAACTGACAGAGGAGCTTATAAAAATCTTCTCTATTAAGCTTATAAACTGTAATGAATTACGATACGAAAGCTATATTAAGCTTCTCTTAGCGACTCCTTATAAATGGAATAGTTTGAGTTTTGAAAAACTTGATAAAGATAAAGTGGAATGGATGGTTTCCACTAGTTTTTTAAATATGACTGAAAGTAATTTGAGTAACCTGAAAGACAACTTTCCGAATGAACATATAAAACTAATAGAGAAACAACAAGAAAAAATGTTTTCTGTATGGGATGAGATTAGTTTATCTGAGGAAGATATTTTATTGTTGTTAAAATCCTCGATAATTATCAACAGCAATAAATTAGAAATTATCAAGCGAATAGATGATAACTATATTTCAGGAAACAAAAAAATTGCGAAAGAGACATGCGATTTATTAGCCAATTCTGCTTTTATTGAATTAGAATTTGACGTAATAGAAAGTTTGATAAAATGTTCTTCCTCAATAGACAATAAAATTAGAATCCTGAACAAGCATGTTGATAAACTAACAAATTCTCAATTTCAAACTTTAGTTGAATTTTTAAGTGGTGATTATCCTGAGTTATTTATAAAACAACATAAGCCGAAGTTTCCAAATACTGATTATAATAGGACATTGTTTGATAATCTTGAGAAAAGAGGATTAATTAAAAGATATGAACTATATAAAGACAATAGATTAAAGGTATTTGCAAACTATTAAATTTGGAAAAGATTGGAATCTAAGCAAAATTGAGCTATTGCCCGAACAACAAAACGTAGAATACAAGCAATGAACAACAGTGAAATACTCATATATCAAAACCCCGAAGGCAGCATAAAGATAGATGTTCGTTTGGAGGACGAAAGCGTTTGGCTTACACAAGACCAAATGGCAAATTTGTTTGGCAAAGCAAAATCGACCATTAACGAGCATATTAAAAATGTGTATGATGAGAAGGAGCTTGAAGAAGCACTAACTATTAAGAAATTCGGAATTTCCGAATTTCAGCAGAAAGCCCCTAATTTCTACAATCTTGATGTAATTATTTCGGTTGGCTACCGTGTAAAATCACCACAAGGTACGCAGTTTCGTATCTGGGCTACACAGCGGTTGAGAGAATATATTATTAAAGGTTTTGTGTTGAATGATGACCGTTTCAAGTCGGGCAGCTCGATGAACTATTTCAACGAATTACAGGAACGCATTCGCGAGATACGCATTTCGGAACGGTTCTTCTATCAGAAAATTAAAGACATATACACTACCAGCATTGATTATGACGCAAAAGATGAACGAACCATTGAGTTTTTCAAAGTTGTACAAAACAAATTGCTCTGGGCTATCAGCCAGCAAACAGCAGCCGAATTGGTTTATCGCAGGGTTGATGCTTCTTTGCCTTTAATGGGTATGCAGTCGTTAGACAAAAAAAACACATTGGCGGTAAAGAAAACAGATATTAGCATTGCCAAAAATTATTTAAAAGAAGATGAAATAAAGTTGTTGGGTTTATTGGTTGAACAGTATTTGGCTTTTGCCGAAACAATGGCACAACAGCGAACACCCATGTATATGGCAGATTGGATTCAACGCTTGGATGTAATTCTGCAATTAAATGGCAGAGAGTTACTCACCCATGCAGGAAAAATAAGCCATGATAGAGCGTTGAAAAAATCGAACGAAGAATTCCAGAAATACAAAGAACTTCAACAAGCGATAGAAAAAGAGCAAAGTTTAAAAGAGATTGAAGAGGATATCAAGAAATTGAAATATTAATATTAATAGAGTAATTGGGGTCGGAAGGTTTTTACACTATGTGGGCGTTGCCCTCAAACTGATAAACGAACAATTCAAAATACGATTAAACCAGTGTATCCAGTGTTTATATAATTGATGTGTAGTGTTTTATGATTAATAAAATTTTAAATTAGGAAAATGGCAGAGTTACATGTAAGTAAAAAAAGCATTAGCAAGTTGTTTAGCGAAATGCAAAACAAAAAATTTATTATACCTGATTTTCAGCGACCTTACAAATGGAATGTTGAAAAATGTGAAACACTTTGGAATGATATCGAAAATTTCACAGTCACTGATGCAAAAACTGGAGCAGATTATTTTTTAGGCACAATTGTATCATACATTAATGATGATAAAAATCAGGAAATAATTGATGGACAACAGCGTATTACGTCATTTTTCTTACTACTACGTGCGTTTTTTAGAAAGCTTGAAGATATGCCCCAAGATGACCAAGTGATTGGTTTAAAAAATAAAGTAGCGCCTTGTATTTGGGATACAGATCGTTTTTCAGGAAAAGTGGTTGACCCTTCTTCTATTCATATTATGTCTTTAGTTGCAACTGAAGAGGATAATGAAACTTTTCATAAAATATTGAACTCCGGTGAAAGTAGTGAACTTGCAACAGATAATTATTCTGTCAATTATCGCTTTTTCAAAAAGCAATGTGATGAATATGCAACTATGAATCCAATGCAATGGAAAGAACTTTGTGTTACAATTTTAATGCAGTGCATTATTCTCCCCATTGAATGTGATACTCCAGAAACTGCCTTGACTATATTTTCTACTTTAAATGACAGAGGTTTGCCATTGGCAGACTCGGACATTTTTAAAGCACAAATCTATCGTAATCTTGAAACAGAAGCTAAACGTAAAGAATTCACAAATACTTGGAAAGAGTTGATGCATATTTGCAAACAATCTGGGGCTTCCTTGGATGATATATTTAGATATTATAGTCATGTTTTAAGGGCAAGAAATAATGACAAGACAAAAGAAGTAGGGCTGCGAAAGTTTTATGCCGAAAATAATTATATTAGACTGAAAACTGATAGTCTTATCGTTGAGATAATGGCATTGGCAAATTTTTGGCGATACATAAACATTGGCGTTGAGCCTGAGGATGAAGTTAACTATATTGTTTCTGACGAAGCAAGAAAATATCTTCATTGCCTTACTTGCTATCCAAATGAATTTTGGAAATACCCAACAAGTGTTTTCTTTTTGAAGAATATAAATAGCGAAACATTCGATGCAGATTTCTGTAAAATGCTTCAAAAGTTAACAGCTTTCCTATTTGCAAAGTTTATTGATGCACCTTCGGTTAATGCAATCAAAGATGATATATACTCAAACTGTATTAACATACAGAACCTAAACGAACTTCAGTTTAAAATAACACTCAATGAAGACTTGTTGAAACAACAAATAGTTGGATATTCTTCTTCAAGATTATCAAGAGCTCTTTTATTGCTGGATGCTTATCTTAATACAAATCAAATTGAACTTATTCCAGATACTTTTGAAATAGAACATATATTCCCTAAGAAATGGCAAGATACCAATTATAACGGTTGGAATATAGAGGATGCTGTTTTGTATCTTGACAGATTTGGGAACAAAATAGTTTTTGAAAAGAAATTAAATATTCAAGCAGGAAATGGTTATTTTGGAGTAAAGAAACAGAAGTATAACTTATCCAAAATTGCTTGTGTAAACGATTTAGGCAATTATCACAAGAATGATTGGGTAAAAGATGATATAGAAGAACGGGAATTAATCTTTGTAGAGAATCTGATGAGTTTTTTTAGAAAGCAGTTAATCTAAGCAAAATGAAATTTACTGAAGAAAAATTAGAGAGAGCTTTTATCGAGTTGTTGGAACAAGAAGGCTACCTACACCACTTAGGCAATACCATTGTCCGAAGTGCTGACGAAGTATTGATTGAAGCCGATTTACTTCAATATTTGCTCTCCAAATATGAGAGCAAGCAACTTACTGTTACCGAAGCAAGATCTATTATTCTTCAACTAAAATCATTACCTGCCAGCGACCTGTACGAAAGTAATAAAACCATTATGAGATGGTTAAGTGATGGATTTATTCTGAAACGTGAAGACCGCAACCAAAAGGACATTCATATTGAGCTAATTGACTACAATGGTTTAGATGCTCAAATTTCCAGTCCGCATTTAGATACTCTGGTTGCTTCGCCACCCGAAGATTATGGGAAAAACTATAATATCTACAAGTTTGTCAATCAGTTAGAAATTGTTGGCTCAGAAAAACGAATTCCCGATGGCATTATTTATATCAACGGCTTGCCTTTAGTGGTGTTTGAGTTTAAGAGTGCCATACGTGAAGAAGCCACCATATTTGATGCATTCAATCAATTGACCATTCGTTACCGCCGTGATATTCCAGAACTGTTTAAATACAATGCGTTTTGCATTATCAGCGATGGCGTAAATAACAAGGCAGGTTCATTCTTTGCACCTTATGAGTTTTTCTATGCGTGGCGCAGAGTAGCTGGTTTGGCAAAAGATGTGGATGGCATTGATTCCATGTTTACCTTGGTGCATGGAATGTTTCACCACGATAGATTGAGAGATATTATCCGCAATTTCATTTACATTCCCGACAGTTCGAAAAAGAATGAAAAGATAGTTTGCCGCTATCCACAATATTATGCAACTAAACGCCTGTACGCCACTATAAAATTGGCCCAAAAACCGCAAGGCGATGGCAAAGGTGGAACATATTTCGGTGCAACAGGTTGTGGAAAGAGTTTTACTATGCTCTATCTCACAAGGTTGTTGATGAAAAGTAAACACTTTGAAAGTCCAACTATTGTACTAATAACCGATCGTACCGATTTAGACACGCAACTTTCGGAAACCTTTGTGGAAGCAAAGAAGTTTATTGGCGACAACACGGTAATAAGCGTTGAAAGCAGAGCGAATTTAAGGGAATTATTACAAGGAAGACAAAGCGGTGGCGTGTTTCTAACTACTATTCATAAGTTTACCGAAGATACTGAAATTCTGACCGATAGAAACAATGTGATTTGCATTTCGGACGAAGCTCACCGAAGTCAAATCAATCTTGATCAGAAAATAAAAGTAACCGAAAAAGGCGTTTCAAAGACTTTTGGATTTGCGAAATACCTTCACGATTCGTTACCTAATGCTACTTTTGTAGGTTTCACAGGTACGCCAATAGATGCAACATTGGATGTTTTCGGAAAAGTGGCAGATGCCTATACCATGACCGAATCGGTAAATGATGAAATTACGGTTCGGATTGTGTACGAAGGCAGAGCAGCCAAAGTGTTATTGAATAACTCGAAGTTAATTGAAATAGAAAAATACTACGAATCAGCAGCCGAAGCGGGAACTAACGAATACCAGATAGAAAAAAGCAAAGATGAATCGGCAAAAATGAACACCATTTTGGCAGATCCAAAAGTTTTGCAAGATTTGGCGATAGACTTTGTAACTCATTACGAAAATAGAGTTTCGGAAGGTGCCACCGTTAAAGGAAAAGCTATGTTTGTGTGCAGCACTCGTGAAATTGCCAATAAGTTTCATGAAAATGTAATTGCTTTAAGACCTGAATGGAATAAAAAAAGAATAGCTGAGGAAGGTGCGATTTTATCAGATAAAGATAAAAAGGAAATCAAACCAATGGAACGCATTAAGATGATTATGACCCGTAATTCGGATCATGATTCAAAAGAATTGTGGGATTTGTTGGGGACGAAAGAGAACAGAAAAGAATTAGACCGTCAGTTTAAAAATGAAAAATCAAACTTCAAAATTGCCATTGTGGTAGATATGTGGCTTACTGGTTTTGATGTTCCTTTCCTTGATACTATCTACATTTATAAACCGATACAGCAACACAATCTGATTCAAACCATTTCTAGGGTAAACCGCAAGTTTGAAGGCAAAAATAAAGGATTGGTAGTAGATTATATTGGCATAAAAAAACAAATGAATCTAGCATTAGCCCAATACAACAAAGGCGATGAAGATAATTTTGAAGACATTACCGAATCACTGATAATTGTTCGCAATCATTTAGACCTTTTGGCTAAATTATTCCACAAATTCGACAGCTCAAAATACTTTAAAGGCAATACATTAGAGCAATTGAACGCCTTAAACAGAGCTGCTGAATTTGCACAACTTACAAAAGATTTAGAAACCCGATTTATGGGTTTCGTAAAACGACTAAAAGCCGCTTATGATATTTGTGCCGGTAGTGAACAACTCACTCAAACAGAAAGAGATTACACGCATTTTTATTTAGCTGTTCGTTCCATTGTTTTTAAACTAACTAAAGGCAATGCTCCCGATACTGCACAAATGAACGCCAAGGTTCGTGAAATGATAAAAGATGCTTTGCAAAGTGATGGAGTGCAAGAAATTTTCAAGCTTGGTAACGAAGATGAAACTGAACAAGACCTATTTGACGAAGATTATTTGGCGAAAATAGATAAAATCAAACTTCCAAACACCAAAATCAAACTGTTGCAACAGCTTCTTGCCAAAGTTATTGGCGAAATGAAGAAAGTTAATAAAGTAAAAGGAGTTGACTTTAGCCGAAAAATGCAAGTTTTAGTTGACCGCTATAATCAACGTGATGAAAGCGACATTCTGCGGAGCGAAGTGTATGAGGAAATGGCTGAACAACTGACTAATTTGATTTGGGAAGTGCACAAAGAATTCTCTGCCGGAGATTTAATCGGCATTGACTTTGAAGAAAAAGCATTTTACGACATTTTGAAAGAACTATGTGTAAAATACGACTTCAATTATCCAGAAGACAAATTAATCGAACTTGCAAAAAGAGTGAAAGATTTGGTTGATTCACAAGCTAAATTTCCTGACTGGAACAAACGTGACGACATAAAATCAGCGTTGAAAGTTGGTTTGATTTTGCTATTAGACGAATTTGGTTATCCGCCAGTTGAAAGAGACGAAGTATATGTTGAGATTTTTGAACAAGCTGAGAATTTCAAAAAGAACAGAGTGATTGCGTAACTATTAGCTTTAAATAAAAGCATTTTTCCTGTTGTAGCTCAAGTGTTATAGGTGTATGCCAATAACTTTGATTTTTGGTAACTTTGCAGAATTGAATTATGAAACCTAAAATCCCAATAAAGCAGTAAATATATGCCAGAAACTCAAAACAAAGAATACAAATCCGTTTGGAAAGATGAATACCTGAAATGGATATGCGGCTTTGCCAATGCTCAGGGCGGTACGCTCTTCATAGGTAAAGATGATAACGGCAATGTGGTAGGAGTAAAGAATGCAAAAAAACTGTTGGAAGAATTGCCTAACAAGATAACCACCATTTTAGGAATCGTTGCCCCGGTAAACTTGTACCAAACCGAACAAGGAGATTATATCGAAATCATTGTAGATCCTCACCCTAATCCGGTAAACTACAAAGGAGAGTACCATTTCCGCAGTGGCTCTACCAAGCAAGAACTGAAAGGGGCTGCATTAGATAAGTTCCTATTGCATAAATACGGCAAAAAATGGGATGGCGTTACAGTTCCAAGTGTTCAAGTTTCAGAGTTAAAACAGGAAACCTTTGAATCTTTCAAGAAAAAGGGAATTGAAGCAAAACGCCTTGATGAAAAGTGTCTGAAAGAATCTACGGAACAGTTACTCAATAACCTGAATTTAATTGAAAACGGTTATTTGAAGCGGGCTGCATTGTTGCTTTTCCACCCTGACCCTGAAAAATTTGTTACGGGTGCATATATCAAGATTGGGTTCTTCAGAACAGAAGGCGATTTGCTGTTTCAGGACACCATACACGGAAACTTATTTGAGCAAGTCGAAAAAACAATAGAATTGCTTTTTACCAAGTACATTCGAGCAATGATAAGCTACGAAGGAATTTCTCGTATCGAAACATACGAATATCCCATAGCGGCTTTGCGTGAAGCACTTTTAAATGCAGTTTCGCATAAAGATTATACAGGTTGTACGCCTATTCAGATTAAAGTTTATGCCGATAGAATAAGAATTTGGAATGAGGGACAACTCCCTGAAAATTGGACGATCGATAAGCTTTTGCACGAACATTCTTCACGGCCATACAATCCCGATATTGCCAATGCTTTTTTCCGTAGCGGCTATGTGGAATCGTGGGGTCGTGGCATTGAAATAATGACCGAACAATGTGCGATGGCAAAATTGCCACCTCCAATAATAGCAAATGACGGCAGTGATTTTTTGATTGTGTTCCGCAAGGACATTTACAATGCAGTAGATTTGGGCTCGTTGGGATTGAGCGATAGACAGATTAAAGCTGTTCTGTATGTAAAAGAAAAGGGTAAAATTACCAATAGTGAATATCAGAAAATAAATTCAGTTTCAAAGCCAACCGCTACACGCGATTTGTCAGAACTGACAGATATCTATAAAATCTTGAAGAATACAGGATTTGGTGCAGGAAGTGTCTATGAATTAGTGACTTAATTTAATTGGCTCATAATTGGCTCAATTGGCTCATAATTGGCTCATAATTGGCTCAATTGCCTGCAATGCGAGCATTGTGTGTAATGTGAAGTTAATATCACAGCCTGTTACTGTAGATCAAAATCGGCATTGAATGGCAATTCAGGTGGTCAGATAACCAATTTTGGTGGTCAGAAAAGGTGGTCAGATTAAATGCCTCAATGGTAAAGTTTAGAAATGAATTTCCCCATTATTCCCCAAATCCCCAAAATGGGGATATGGGGAATTTTCAATTTAAGCGGTCAGGCTTCGCCTGTAAGTTTATTACGGGCAGCGCAGCGGGGCAATCCCCAGCCGCCAAAAATCCCCGCCATTCGTACCTCATGGCTTGCACGGTCTTTTTGTCGGCTTCCGCACAATCCACGCTTCGTTGTTTTTTTCTGTCACACTTTTTGCAATCAACCCTTCTTTCACAGTGTTGTTTTTACAAAACCACTGTTTCAATCCACCCACAAGAAGCAAAAAAGATGCGCCAGAAAAAAACAACTCAAAGCTATTATACATAACATGTAGTTATGGTCGTTCCCTTGCCTGAAGGCAAATCAATAGGGAAGCCCATAACCAAATTATGTATAATAGCCGCATAAAATCAACGCTTTGCCCCGCTGCGCTGCCCGAAGACAAAGCCCCTAAAGGGAGAGCGGAAAGTATAACACCTATTCGGTGAGTTGTTTAGGCGTACCGCCAACATGAAACCTCAAAGACCCCAACCTCCCATTAGCGGTTGCAGTATCAAAAAATAGAACGAGTTTTATTTACATGTGCTTGCGGTCGGTTCATTTCGTCAGCTCATTACGTTCCGGGTACTACGTTCATTTCGCAAAACTCATTCACTTTGATTCCCTACACTCCATTCCGCTTCCGTACATTTCACCCACCTCAGCACCACACAGCTTCGGTGGCTTAGTCGTTCCATTCCACAATCCACGCAGTCATTCCATTTCGCTTTCCGGCTGTAATCCTCACACAAATAAATCCACACACAAACAGCCAGTAAAGCTCCATTTCATTCCCCAACGTCTGTTTCATTACACGCCAAATCCACCCATGCCCCTTTCCAACGCCTTTCCAATGGACTATTTTTCATACTGCGGCGAGTCCACCCCAATAAACGCCAAATAGGCTGTAAGGCAAGAATTAAACAAGCATAGCTTGCGTTTAAAGCCGTTCCGGCAATATCGCCCGATAAATGATATTGATAACCGAATAGCTTATCAAAACCATTTCTCAAATAGGCAGAGCGGAACACATATCTTATTTTTATTTTCCAAAACCGCAAGCGATGAATAGTTTTAAAAATAAAAATAAGAAATGTGACGAGTTGACTCTTAATGCCCCGCAAAAGCCGTTCGGCAAAAATCTCGTGTTATCGAAGGTAGTTTTTCCCGAACCGCTTTTGACAAATAGGGGACAGCGGAATACAAAAAATGAAAACCCCAGCCCCCGTTTTGGAGGGGGCATTTATCGCTTTTCATTCTTTGTAATAGTATTTGGCACTTCGTGCAATATAATGTGAATTACTTTCGTCTCTGGGGTTTTATCCTATAAAAAAAAGAAAAGATGGTTTACACTTCGTGTGAAGAAAGAGAAAGAAAGTGTTTACGGCTTTTCCATATAAAAAAAATCTTTCCGGATTTAATTCTAAGATAATGAGTAGAATTTATAATATTAAAGCAATTTAGAGCAATCGGCAGCATACAAAACCATATCTATATCAGGCATATAATCCTATTATATCTTTACACTTGGATAAGGGAAAGTCCGTATTTGAGCCGTACCAAGTCCAAGTAAACATATTTATAAATCATTTAATTTTTTAAGTTATGGGAAAGATTAATTTAGGAATCTTAGGCAGTTTCTCTGGTAAAGTAGGAAACGTAGTCGGTGGAAGTTGGAAAGGCATTAGCTACATGCGAGCTAAAGCAGCTAACGTAAGCAACCCACGCACTGATGGGCAAATGAGTCAGCGCAGCAAATTCGCTTTAGTATTGGGTATCTTAAAGCCAATGACTGGCTTTATCCGTGTAGGTTACAAACGCTTCACTACCAAACAAACGGCGTTCAATGCTGCCATGTCGTACATTTTAAACAATGCAATGACCGGAACTTACCCCGATTTCAGCGTTGACCTGTCAAAAGTGTTGGTTTCTCGTGGTAACCTTACCGTTGCTTCCGGAGCGCAAGCCCTCGCCACCAGTGGCTCGATTGGATTGACTTGGACTGACAACTCTGGTTCAGGTTCTGCATTGGCAACTGACAAGGCGTTGGTAGTGGTTTTGAATCCGGTAAGAGCTGAAGCAGTTTATGAAACTGCCGGTAGCCAAAGATCAACCGGTGCGCACGAAATTGCAATTCCTGCCGATTGGTTGGGAGAAAGTGTTGAAGTGTTCCTGGGCTTCATTACTGAAGATGGAAAAGACGTTGCTAACAGCGTTTATTTGGGTTCTGTTGAAGTTGTCTAAGCGTAGGCAACAATCTGTTTTCTTGCAGACTAATCCCGCTCAATCGAGCGGGATTTTTTGAATATACAAACTTAAAAATCAAATCAAAATGAAATTACTTTTTATTCCCTCCATAATGAACAAAGACTGGAGCCATTTGAATGGGCTCATGGTCGTTTTAGCTGTCTTGTATTCTTGCGTATTCGTGTCAGTACTCATTGACCTATTTTTTGGAGTAAGGCGAGCTAAAAGATTGAAAGTGGTCCGTACAAGTTTCGGCTATCGTCGTACCATTACTAAATTGACAAGTTACTTTGGCTTAATGATAATGCTAACTATTGGCGACATAGTGGCAAGTGTGGTATTTGATATGCCATATTTTACCGTTATCGGTGCGATTGGAATTGTCTTAGTTGAGGCAAAATCTGTGTTTGAAAACCTCAGGCAGGAAAATAAAAGCGTTGATGATATCCAAAAAGTGTTACTGAAACTCTTTGAAAACAAAGAGGAAATACAAGCCCTCATTTCATTCTTAAACTCAAAAAAACCGGAGGATAAAATATGAAATCGAGAGGATTACGCAACAACAACCCGTTGAATATTCGCCACAGTGAAGATATTTTTCAGGGTGAAATCAAAGGTAATGACAAAAGTTTCAAAACTTTCACGTCAATGCCTTACGGCTACAGAGCCGCCTTTGTAACGCTTGCAACCTATCTTTCGAGAGGTTGGAACACAATCGAAAAGATAATTACGAAATGGGCACCACCTGCCGAAAATAATACAGAAGGCTACATTGCCAAGGTTGAAAAGTGGTCAGGCGTTCCAAGAAACAAAGAACTAACCGCCTTTGATGGCGCAGACTACATTCTGATTGTTGCAGCAATGAGTTTTGTGGAAAACGCACGAAACGCCGACATTTCAGCAGTACAGGCAGGATTTAATCTACAAACTAAAATCAAGATCCAATGAAAAAGATACTTTTCTTCGCAGTAATAGCAACGATGTTGTATTCCTGCAAATCGGTAAAATACATTCCGGTAGAAACTACAAAAATAGAATACCGGGATAATTTCGTCAAAGACTCAATTTTCCGTTACGATTCAGTTTTTGTCAAAGACAAAGGCGATACGCTAATTTTGGAACGGTATAGTTATCTATACAAAAACAAGATCGTCAAAGATTCAATCTTTATCAATGACACAATTCGCGTTCCTTATCCGGTGGAAGTTGTCAAACAGACTAAAGCCCCATTGACAGGTTGGCAAAATTTCCAAATATGGTCTGGTCGTATTGCACTTGTTGTATTGTTGCTTGTAGGTGTTTATGTTGTGTGGAAATTGAAATAGCTCTGATACTGTTTAACTACAGATGAAATCCCACTCGAAAGAGTGGGATTTTTTTCTACCTTTGTCGTTACAAGAAACGTTTGAGAAACGAAATTTCTCTGACAAGAAACGAATAAGAAACGGTTTTCCGTTTCTTGAAATAACAATCAACAGAAAATAACAACAAAGAAACACCCAGCAACGGCAAAAATAAAACCTCTTTTGTACAAAGTGGTTCTAAACCGTTTCTTATTGCAGTGTAACTAATTGATATACTGTACTTTTTGTGATTTGCTTTCAAAAAATTGTGTCTTTGACATGATAAACAACGTCCTTACATGGGGAAGTACTATATTACGACATTACGACAGATTTTCAGAATTTCGTTTGTGACCTGAATTTTGTCACCTCGAACAGAAAGAAGAATGTTTATGACTTGGCGAATTTAACGAAAACGTGCTGTGCAACATAAAAGGTTGAAGATTAAATTTCGGGAATCCAAAAGCAATCATATCATTCATTTTAATGATTATAGTAATTATTGCTTTGATTATTTGGTCAATTCAAATTTCTTAGATACGAGCTCTTTAAAGACAATTAAGAAAAGAACAAAAGAGAAACCAATTTGCTACTCAACTATAGTATAACGATCGAAATCACTAGAAAAGAGAAACGTTAACGGTTTTCGACTGAAAAACGAGATGTATAAGTGAATTAAAAACAACACATTATGACAGTGGAAAATAAAAAGGAGTTGTCAATTAAACAACGTTTAGAACTACTCATAGTATTAAAAGACCGTTTTGAGAAAAACATAAACCGCCATAAAGGTATTGACTGGGCTAAATTACAAGCAAAACTGGAATCTAATTCTGAAAAACTGTGGTCGCTCAATGAAATGGAAAGAACTGGCGGAGAACCTGATGTTGTTGGTGTTGGCAACAAAACGGGCGATTACATTTTTTATGATTGTTCAACAGAAAGTCCAAAAGGTCGCAGAAGCTTATGTTACGACCGTGAAGCACTCGAATCAAGAAAAGAACATAAACCGGAAAATAATGCTTTAGACATTGCTGCTGAAATGGGCATTGAACTTTTAACTGAAGAAATGTATAGAGATTTACAGAAACTTGGAAATTTCGATATAAAAACTTCGAGCTGGGTGAAGACACCTGTTGAAATTAGAAAACAGGGTGGTGCACTTTTTTGTGATCGTCGATATGACCATATTTTCGTATATCACAATGGTGCAGAATCTTACTATGGCGTTAGAGGGTTTCGTGGCTCACTAAGTATCTAAATTTTCACAGACAGCTTAACCTCTGAAAGTAAATAGATGAAATTAAAAACAATTATGTTTCTCGACCGAAAATCAGAAAAGAAAACTCGGGCTGACATTGCGACAAATAGGTTTTCAGCGTGAAGCCATGTTTTAGGACAATACAAGTTCTCATTTGTTGAAAATTACTTGTGATTTTAATTCATATTGCATTTTAATTCATTTTTTAATATAAATCACTATCTTTGGAATATCATTTTCGCATGGACTTTTTTTCAAAAACCAACTGTAAATGAAAAATCTGACATGGTTATTGAACTTCATTAAACAGGATAGATGGAATATTCTTTATCTGTTTTGGGTAACTTTTTTTGTTCCTCTTTTCTTTTTTCAGTCTGCAAATCTGGACAATTATAAAATAATAAATCAGGTTTTCTATTCATTCGTTTTTTCTATTCAGCTATATTGTTTTTCGCTGTTAACAAATGGAGTGTTTAAACGAATTTATTTTATTCTGATATTTATCGTGTTTTTTCTGCCAAGTATGGTTGTACTATCGGCAATTTATATAAATAAATCATTTCTAAAGGACGCAGATTTCTGGTTTGTTTTTCAAACAAATACTGATGAGAGTATTGCCTTTTTGGGGAATTATTTAAGTTGGGGAATTGGATTAATAGTTTTGATTTATGCTGTTGTTTCATTCTATTTGCTTTCAATTAAAACTTCAATGGGTACGGTAAGTATCCGAAGAAAAAGCATTATTCTGTTACCTGTTGTGGCTTTTATGCTCTTATCAGGCTTTAGTTATTCTATGAATGCTTCTAATTATGTAGTTGATTTTTATAAAAGTCTTTATAAAT
>Ga0209697_10006020_pt1 | contig 14847 bp, 9 predicted proteins | sample AliMusrvi5mmetaG_FD_184115 | JGI IMG/M metagenome (GOLD analysis project Ga0209697, IMG submission 184115) | Freshwater lake bacterial and archeal communities from Alinen Mustajarvi, Finland, to study Microbial Dark Matter (Phase II) - Alinen... | ecosystem: Environmental > Aquatic > Freshwater...
TTCACGCGCAGGACGAACTGTTTCAGCAGCGCGTCCTTGATGCTCTGCGGTTCGACGGAACTGCCGTCGCCGAGGCCGTTCTTTTTTATGTATTCAATGATGTTAGGCCGGCCCTCGAACTGGATCTCGTCTCCGCCGATGTGGAAGTATGGCGAGCTTTTGAAAACGTCGCAAACCTCGCCGATGACCTTGTCGAGAATCGGATCAACCTCCGGCCTGATGAGGTCGATCAGGCGACCGCCCTCGATCTCCGGACAGTCACGCATCATGGCCCCACTATGGCCAGGCAACTCCAGCTCCGGCACCAGGGTCACGCCGCGCGCGTCGGCATATTCCACCAGCTTGTTCAGCTCATCGAGGTCCCAAACTTTCGGGGTGTCGCCGTTGAAGCAGGCCCCGTTGGATTGACCTGCCTTGTAGCACCTGAGCGGGAACACGAAGGCGCTGTCTTCGCTGAAGTGGATGTGCAGGTAGCGGACCTTGCAGAACCGGGCGGCCATCACCGCGTCCTTGAGGGCCATGAGCGGCATGTCCTGGCGGGCACAGTCTATCATGATACCCGTGAAATCGGCGTACGGCCAGTCCTTGATGTCCATTTTCGGCAACGAGACTTTTTGGCCGTCGCTCTTCAATGCTTGAAGAAGCGTGGCGGTGCCCTCGCAGACCGCCCGATAGTCCCAGCCCTCGACCACCGCCTTGTCGGTCACGGAGATCGTATGGGCATAATCGCGGGTTTTGACGATGTTGCGATTCTGGCAGGTCCAAATCTCAGCGTCGGCGCGGAGTCCAGGATTGATCTTCAGCACGATGTCACCGGGCCTGGCCTCGCCTTCGCCCGGCGCGAGCCGGATTTTGGTGAGCATGCGGATTTCCATTGATAGAATTTCGGCCAGAGGCTTGAGTTTCGCGTCAGTGGCCACGATGCGGCTCCCGGCGGTGAGCGGCATTTCGCCTTCATTAAACCTGAAGGTCTTGGGCATTGGGATCAACTTGACGGGATAATTGATAGGATCGGCCTTGGGCTTTCTTGGCTTGGGCGTGACATTTTCCTTCACTCCGGCAACGCCGAAAAATTCGACCTGCCCCAGCGCAAATGATGCCTGGGCTCCCGTGTCCAGAGCCGCCCAGGTGTCTTTGAGAAAACCCTCGGTGATGACGATGCGGAACCAGCTGTAGGCCTTTGCGGGCCGGACAAAATCCGCCTTGGCGAGCTTCGCGATCTTCGCCTCGGTCAGTTTCGCCTCAAGTTTCCCGAGGTCCTTTTCGGCAACGGATTTGGCCATCGTCTCGGAGTCGAACGAGGTGAAAAGGGTCGTCTCCACGCGTGGGGTTGCCCGCAGCGGACTGGTCTCGCGGTTGGTGGCGTCGCAGCGGTAAATGTCGTGCCAATCCTCGTCGTCGCCGGTGTTAGACCCCTGAACGGCCCATTTCAACGGGTCGCGATCGGGCGGTCGAGGCGTCGTCGTGATTGTAAAGTGCGTCAGCACGAAAGCGTCCTTCAGTTCCACTGCGCAGTAGTATGGGTCCGTCTCGGTAGCTCCACCGTTGCCGCCGTCCTTGTAGTCGATATACCACCCGCGCTGCTCGGGCTTGTTCAGGAAAATCGCGCAGGCCGGGGAGTTCTGCCAACTCTGGTACGCGTGCCGCTGGTGCGGCTGCATACGCGGGTCACTGATGGGTTCACATGACATATGGACCCAGGTGGCGTTTTGCGGCCGCAGTTTGTCTTCCGGTTGATCAGCGCCGTAGACTTCGCGATCCACGACTTTGTCTTCCGGGTCGGTTAGGTCGCCGCCGAGCAAACTCTTGTTTCCCGTTCCGAGCCGCTCGAATGCGCGGACTGGCTGGACGAGGCCATATTGGATCAGTAAAATAAGCGACAACGCTCCAATGCCAACAGGAAACAGGCGGACGATCTCAAGGTGACGAAGGGGGATCGGGTCACGAGAAATTGTGGATTTCACGGCTGAAATCCCTACCAAGCGTTTCCATGAGAATCCACCTAAGTTCATTCTGTTATTTCTCTCTGTGATTGGGTTGGCAGAAATCGCGGTCTTTTCAATTCAACCGTCTATCCACGAGCCGCAACGTGTGCCTCATGCGAGGAGGAGTCAAGCGAAAAAGCGGATTGTCCGCACGACCGGATAACTCGCCACGAGGAAATTACCGAACCGTGCCCATGAACCATCCGCGACGCTTCGTCCGTCTCAAGATGACCGGGCCGTAAGATCCGATGGCTACAGCCCGTATACCTCCCATTCTCCCGCCCTGCGAGCCCAACTTCCACCTTCCCATGCGATTTCCCACCACCTTCCGCCCGATGGATAGAACCTCCGCCCATTCAAGGTTTCGCCAGTGGGGTGCCATCGTGAAAATCAAGTGCACGCTCCTGCCTCTGGGCGCTCTGCTGGCCAGCGGCATGTTGAGCCAGCCAGCCCTTGGTGAGGACTCCTTCACACTTGCCATTCTCCCCGACGTGCAGATGGAGACTTCCGGCACCCTCTTCAAGGACCGCTTGACCTGGCTCGTCGAGAACAGAGCCAAGCTGAACCTCAAGCTGATGATGCAATGCGGCGACATGATGAATTTCAACGATGAGGCCCAATACGCACACCAGAGTGACGGACTGAAGGCCTTGGACGACGCGGGCTTCCCCTATGTGACATGTCTTGGCAACCATGACACCGCCGCGGTCAAGGTGGACGGCGGCAGCGCGGCACCTGGAAACGTCAACGCGAACCTGCGCAACACCACCCGCTACAACACCTACTTCCCCCCCTCCCGCTTCAAATGGCTCTCCGGCACCTATGAAACCGGCAAGATCGACAACGCCTATCACATTTTCACCGCCGGTGGATTGAAATGGTTGGTCATCAACCTGGAACTCTGGGCGCGCACCAGTGCCGTGGATTGGGCCAAGACCATCGTGGCGAAGTATCCAGACCACAACGTCATCTTCCTGACGCACGCGCATTTGAACGCGGATGGCAGCATCCAACAAAACAACGGCGGCTATGGCGACAACAGCCCACAGTATGTCTTCGACCAGGCGATGAAACCTTACGCCAACGTCCGGCTGGTCTTCAGCGGCCACACCGGCACGCATGGATATCGGACCGACACGGGCACCCATGGGAACACGGTCTATCAATTCCTGCAGTGCTATCACGACACCTCGAACTCCCCCACCCGCTTGCTCCAGATCGACACCAAGAACGGCACCCTCAAGACCTGGGTGTTCAGCCCGTCGAACCACGAAACCCGCAACGACGGATCCGCCCGCACGATCACCGGAATCCAATGGGTGCAGCCCGCCTCACCACCGCCGCCTGCCACCCCGGTTGCACCGCCACGCCTGTGATCTTCACGGTGCCGGTTTGTGATCACGCGCTAACAAGTTCTCGATGACTTTGCCAGGGACGCTCAGCGCTGCGCCGTGTTTGGTTCCCGGAGGCACCACCAGTTTGGTGCTTTGTTCCTCCCATTTGATGAAATCCTTGGTCTTCATGGCGCCATAGCCGCCACCCGCAAAGCCATCGAAGTACACCACATATTCATCGCCCATTTTCAGCACCGAGGGTCCCTCGACGCCCTTCCTTGAGAAGGCTTCCGAGACTTCCTTCCAGGGCCCGGTTGCGGAATCGCCCACCGCCGTGCGCAAATCTTTGCGCGAGACCGGCTTGGAGCGCTCGTCCTTGAAGATGAGATGGTATTTGCCGCCCGCTTGGATCATGGTCGTGTCGATGCAGTTGAACCCCGGATCGAAAAAGAGCTTGGTCGGGGCAAAGGTCTTGAAATCCTGGGTCGTGGTGTAGTAGGTGCGGTGGTTGCCGTCACCGCCGTCCAGCGTCTCAGGAAAACGTCCGTCGATGGTGGACGACCAGAAGATGAGATATTGCTTGGTGGCGGCATCATAAAACATCTCAGGCGCCCAGCAGTTGCTGGTCTTGTCAGCCTCACCGACCGGAATCGCCTGCTGCTCCGACCAGGTGATCAGATCCTTGGACGAGGCATAACCGATCGTCCTGCCGCCCCACGAGGTGGTCCAAACCATGCGGAAAATCCCGTCCGGACACAAGACGAGGCACGGGTCGCGCATCAACTTGGCTTCGCCGACGACGGGTTGGATATAACTCTTGTCTCCATTCAGCGCTTTCCAATTGAGGCCGTCCCTGCTCCAGGCAAGGTGCAGTCCGTCCTCGCCGTTATTGATGAAGTATGAAAATAAATACGCGGTCGCGGGCAGGGTGCCAGCTGGCTCCGCCGCCATGCCGCCATTGGGCAGCATCCATGCGACTGTTAGTGATGGAATTGCTCTTAGCAGGTGTGTTTTCATTTTTGAGTTCCACTTGTTTGTTTCATTGCATCGATCTTTGCCTGGTAGCTGACGTAGGTGCCATCCTGGGTGATGCTATCGCCAAGGATCATCACCCGCTTGCCGGCCAAAAGATCCACATTCTTCGTGGCATTCGTGGCTCCCACTGCGGGGACCTGGCCCACCGGAGCGGCCCCAACGGTTTGGGCTGGTACGGTCCCGGCAACCCCGGTGGTTAACAGAATGACGAGTGCGGTCGAAATCATTTTCATGGATTGTTTTCCTTTAATTGGCTCCGTGGGGAACTGGCGCCGGGATGTCTATTGGATGGTTCGCTATGAGTCAAGCGGCATGTCAGCCAGCCCTTCGAACTTCTGATTTGATTAACGGAAAATTGATCGCCCCGCAACAGGTTCCTTGAACCCGAACTCCGAAGTTTGATTCGAAATATCGGTTAGATTAACCACAGATTACACGGATTTCACAGATTGAAATTGGTTCCATTTTCGGCTTAAACCCAGTGCCCGCCTCTGGCGCCCCGGTAGCGGGTGCCAGCGCTTTGACGTTGCGACATAGCACTAACGGACTGGTGGCTTGGCGACCTCATCGACAAACACGCCGGAGACCGCCGCGTTGATGCCGGCGGTTTTCATGGCTTGGATCGTCGCCGGGCCGGTGACATCCCAGGTGAGATAGACGCCCTTGGCGGCGTCCTCCACGGTGGCGCTCTGGCGGTCCAGCAGTGATCTGTCGCGGGATTTCACGGTGATGTCCATGCCACGCTTGCCGTCGTCGTAGTCCATGACATAGACGCTGAGCCTGTAACGGCGGGTGGCCGGGGCGTTGACGCTCAGGGTGAACTTTTCGGCGGTGGTCCAACAGGCGGCTTGTTTGGGGCCGGGGGTGGCGGCCGGTTGTTCCAACACTCTCGGGATGGAGTTGGCATCGCCTTTGTTCCAGACAAAAACCGACGCGGAGGTGGCCAGCGAGAATCCGTTAGACGGATCGATCCGGTTGCCGGCGATCCAGGCGGCGAGAGCGCCGTATTTGCCGTGCCAGGCACCGGCGGTGGTGGGATCGTGGTGTCCCTTGTCAGTGGTTTCCCGGGTTTGTTTGTTTGGGGTGGTGACGCCTTGGGTGATGGCGGTGGCATCGAAACCGGCGGTGGCCTTGCCGGTGGCGTCCAAGGTGATGGTGCGTGATTCCACGCCATGTTTGGCGGGTTTGGCGACGATGATTTGCGCGGTTGAGTTCGGGGTTCCTTCGAGGGAGACGTCCAAGGTGTTGCCACGGATATTTCCGTTATATTTCACGATCGCCGCATCGGCATAGATCACCTGCGGATTCGGGGAGGCATTCTCGCGGACGAAAAAGGCGGCGCAGTGTTCCTCGCCAGCCTCAAGATCGATCGGCAGGCCTTGCGAATGCAGCCGGGCACCGGTGAATTCGCCACGGTAGTTGTAGTTGAAGGATGCGTCGGGAAGCTGGGTGATCTCCTCGATGAAATAGGATTTCCGGTCATCGAGCCAGCGCAGCTTGGCGTCGAACGATTGATTCTTGTTCAACTCGCAATGGTTGATGGCGAAAACCAGCGCCTGCGATTTCGCGGCATCGGTGAACATCCAGCACCACGGGCCTTCGTTCTTCACGGCATCCGGGCCGTTATACACGGGACGCATGACCTCGCTCAGTAAGGCATTGATGCGCGGGTTCTTGCGCCAGTCGTTGAACACCCGCATGCGGCCGACGGATTCCTGCGACCAGTCGCCGGGCCAGGAATAGATCATCGTGTGGCGTGCCAACAGGAATTGATAAAACCATAGCGACGAATCCTGCCAGGAATCCGCCCTGATGCCGTCCTCGCCGTGGGTCGAGAGCATGCCTTCCAACGGAAAAAGTCCGACGGCGGCGAACATGTCGCGCACGTCGTCGGCATATTCGGAGCGCCGGTACATGCCCATGGTGCCATTGTCGGCCAGTTGGATGAGGCCGACATTCTGCGCGCCCGCGCCGTGGGCGGCGGTGCCGCCGGGGTTGTCGATTTCACAGGTGGTTTGCATGATGAAATCGGGATACTTGTGCGAGATGGTGTTCATGTAGCGTTTCATGCCCAGGATCTTGCGATACACCGAGTCCAGCGGATGGGAGAAGGCGGTCTGGGCATCCGTTTTCCATAACAGCCCGGCGTCCACCTGGTCCCAGGTGCAATGGTATTTGGCGATCAGCTCGTCCTCCATCTGTTTGAGTTTGAAGTCGATGTTGGCCGGGTCGGCGGCATCGCGGCCTTCGCCCCAGCCACGCCCGCAGAAGCGTCCCTGCAGGCTGAACCAATGACCGGTCTTGAGGCCGTTGTCAGTGATGAATCCGGTGATGGCCTCCATGTTGGCAATGGGTGGCTTGGGGGTGGTGCTGTCATCCGGCTCATACCAGCCGTCGTCGATGAGCACGCGGTCAAAACCGGCGGCCTTGGCTTTGGGAACCACGATTTCGCAGTAATCCTTTTCGGTGCGGTGCCCCATGCCGTTGCCCCATTGCCAATCATTGGTGGAAAGCACGGGCGCGGGATCGATATATTTGAACCGGCGCCGCAGATGCTCGGCCACCGCCATGCGGCCGTCGATGGCGTCGCCCGCGAACACGCCGAGATTGACCGAGAAGTATTCCGCCTCCTCATTGGGAAACAATGTCAATTGCACCGCCTTGGGGTTGGTGGCGACACATGCCCCGGACCCGTTGTCCCACACATCCACCACTAACAGCTTGTTAGAAAGATCTCCCTTGAAGCCACCGGGTTCCAGGCAGGTGGCCCAGTTGTTTTCCGGCACCATGAACCAGCCGTCGCCCGTATCGTAGCGGGCTAGGGCATTGCGCCCGCCGTGGTGCAGGCCGGCGGTGCCCGTGTTCCACGTCAGGTTTCCCGTCACATGGTACAGTTGGTGGGGCTTGTCGGGCAGATTGAGTGCCAACACATCCGAAGCCTCGATGGTCAGCGGTTTGTCGGTGGTGTTTTTGATGAACGACAGGCAACGCAAGGATCCGCCATCATATAACTCGAACACCTGCCGCACCGCGAAGGCGGCCGGTTGCTTGCGGATCAGGGTGATTTCCAAGCGTTTTCCCCAGGCCTTGCCGTAGAGAGCGATGTCGGTGTCATGGGTGGAGGCCAGCGACCAACCGCCGTCGTTGGCGGTGACCGGCGTGCCGCCGATCCGATAGGAAAACAGTGGCATGGGTGGCCGGCCCGCGAGGTAATCGGTACCGGCCTTGCGGTTGACGAAACGGGTCAACGAAAGCTTGCCTCCCGCAAAGTCGAGGGTGGCTTGCAGTGACTCGTTTTGCAGGGTCCACGCAGGACCCCGGGCGACGATGGTGACCGGGTCCGCGGCGCGGACTCCGGCGATGATGGCCAGGGTGGCAATGAACAGCGCGATGGGTGGTTTCATGGTGAATGGGTGTGAGGTTGGTGTGAGGTTGGTGAAAAAGTAGCAATGTACGGCGCGATGAGTGGTTTCCTATCATCCGATTTTTCCCGTGAGCATGAATCACCCCTTCGTCTGCCTCTGCCTGTAAACTTCCGGAGACATGCCCACGATGCGTTTGAAAACCCGGCTGAAGTACAGCGCGTCGCCATAGCTGAGGCGGTTGGCGACCTCCTTGACCCGGATGTTGGGGATGGTCAGCAATTCGCAGGCGCGTTGTATTTTCCGCCGGCTGAACCAATCGGCGGGTGTCAGGCGCGGCGTAGAGCAAATCCCCGGGCCCGACCGCCCAATCGTTGTCATCGGTCTGATATATTTCCTTTACAGATTACGGCCCGGCGAATAGTTTTGCTGACGATTTGACCCAACACCCATCAAACCCAAACGAATTCAGGAGACCGTGGAAATGACGAACACAGAAACCGCGCACGGCAGCATCCTGTATGTGATCGGCATCAGTCTGGTGGCCGCCCTCGGTGGTTTTCTGTTCGGCTTCGACATGACGGTGGTCTCCGGAGCCGTGCCGTATTTGGAGAAAGTCTTCGGTCTGAGCGGAGCCAGTCTGGGCTGGGCGGTGAGCAGTTGCATCCTCGCCTGCGTGGCGGGAGCGGCGGTGGCCGGCAAGACGGCTGATGTGTTCGGGCGCAAAAGCGTTCTGCTCGTCACGGCCGTGTTGTTCGCCGTTTCGGCGATTGGCGCCGGCTGGGCGCATTCGTTCAACGCCTTCATCTTCTACCGCCTGTTGGGCGGACTGGCGATTGGTGCCGCCTCGGGAGTTGCGCCGATTTACATCGCGGAAACTGCCCCGACCCGCCTGCGCGGCCGTTTCGTTTCCTTCTATCAACTCGCCATCGTGGTCGGGATCTCGGCATCCTATTATTCCAACTATTTCCTGGTGCGGACCGGTGACGACGCCTGGCGGTGGATGTTCACCGCCGGGGTCATTCCGGCGGGCCTGTTCTTTTTCCTGCTGTTCCTGGTTCCTGAAACACCGCGCTGGCTGACCAAGAAGGGCGACGAGGAAGCAGCCTTCAAGGTTCTCTCCCGCATTGATGGTCCGATCTATGCCGGACTGGAAATGACCGCCATCCGCGAAACGCTGCAAGTCCGCAAGGGCCGCCTGGCGGACCTGTTACAGCCCCGCATGCTGCGCATCGTCGTGATTGGATCGATGTTAGGCGTTTTCTCGCAGATTTCCGGCGCGAACGCGGTGTTTCTTTATGCGCCGCGGATCTTCGCCCAAACCGGTGCCGGCTTGGCCGACCAGCTCTATCAGACATCCCTGATCGGCCTGATCAACTTCCTCTGCACCTTCATCCCCATCTTCCTGGTGGAACGCGTGGGACGACGGCCGTTGCTGATCGGCGGCGTGTCGTGCATGACCGTGTCGATGGGCATCCTTACCTGGGCGCTCCACTCGCATGCCTCCAGCGTGGTGGTGCTGCTATCGGTGCTGGTTTACATCGCGTCCTATGTCGGCTCGATCGCCTGCCTGACCTGGGTCATCCTGTCCGAGATTTTCCCCAACCGCCTGCGGGGCGAGGCGATGTCGGTGGCGAATCTGTCGCTGTGGATCGCCAACTTCGCGTTGCTGCAAACCTTCCCGATGATCGAGGCCAGATTCGGCATCAGTTCCGCCTTCGGCGCCTACTCGTTCATCTGCGCCATCATCCTGGTCTTCGTTTGGAAATTCATCCCCGAAACCAAAGGCAAATCGCTGGAGGAAATCGAGATCCAACTCGTCGGACTCCCGGCGGAGCCGGCGGAAACCAACCCGCTCTAACATTCCATGGAACTCCAAGGCAAACCGGATTTCGACATGGCCATGCGGCGGATCGACGCGTGGTTCGCCCACGACATGCTCGACCGCCCGCCAGTGCGCTTCGCCGAGCACAACGCCGAGTATTCCAAATCGAACACGCTTGCGGGCCGCACCTGGCCGGACCTGCGGGCGCGTTGGTTCGACGCCGAATACCAGGTGGACCTGTTCATCGATTCGCTGCGCGGGCGGACATTTCACGGGGAAACCTTTCCGGTGTTCTGGCCGAATCTCGGGCCCAACGTGTATGCCGCCTTTCACGGCGGGGAATTGGAATTCGGCGAAGTGACCTCCTGGATCAGCCACTGCCTGCAAACGCCCGCGGATGTCCAAACCCTCGAATTCAGCCACGACAATGTCTATTTCAGGAAAATCGAGGAACTGACGCAGGCGGCGCTGGCACGCTGCGCAGGACGGTTCATGGTCGGCTATACCGATCTCCATGGCAGCCTCGACTGCGTCGCGGACTGGCGCGACCCGCAGGAGTTATGCTATGACATTGTGGACGATCCCGCCATGGTCCACAAAATGCTCAAGGTGGCCAACCGGAATTTTCTCCCCGTTTATGATCGTTTCGACGCCACGCTCAAGGCGCACGGCCAGATGTCCGTCACCTGGATGGGCATTCCGGCAACCGGCAGGATGCACATTCCGAGTTGCGACTTCACCAGCATGGTCGCAACCGATATATTCGATGAATTCTATCTGCCCTCGATGCTGACAGAAGTGCGGCACATGAGTCACAACATCTTCCATGTCGACGGCAAAGGCATGTTGCGCCATCTCGACCGCATCCTGGCGGTGCCGGAAATCCAGGCGATCCAATGGGTGCATGGAGTCGGTGATGATGCGCCGATCATGCAATGGTTGCCGGTCATTCGGAAAATCCAGGCAGCGGGCAAGGGCGTGATCGTGGACCTCCAGCTCAACGAGTTGGAACCCTTCATCAGCGAGATGGATCCCGAAGGTCTCTACCTCTGCCTGGCCGCCGCGGAAATACACCAACCCGAAATCCTGAAACGCCTTGAGCGCTGGAATGGCGCAAAGGGCGCCCAGATACCGCAACCCCGAAACCCGTGTCCGAAAGCCTGATCGGAGGACCACCTTGCGGAATTCCCGCCACTGTCGCTTCCAACTGATGTTATAGGTACCAACCAACCCCGATTTTTCCGCCCACCGGTCCGGCCACCGGCTCTTTCAGCGGCCTTCACACCAAAAGCAATTTCTTAGCAGTCCCGGTTGCGGAATCCACGGTGGCGGCGACATGCTGCCACTCGTCCGGCATGAAACACTCAGGATACCCCGTATGAGAAAGCAAAAGCGGGGCGCGGAGAGCGGGAGAAAGGGGGCTGCCTAACAGTCTATATTGCGATTTTGAAGGACCGACCCCGAACATGCAGGAGACTATCCATCCTTCACTATCCGGAAGGCCGCCGCCAGGTTACGGCGAAATTCATCTGGCTGGCCTGCAAGGAAGCCACCCATCACATTTTTTCACCAATGCCCGTAACCTGTGCGGCGATAGCCGGAATATGCGTGAGGCGGGAGGAACTTTCAAGAAAGCCCCTTCTCCCGATCCGGACTGGCCCGAATGCCCGCCCGGAGCCGATCACAAGCACCAAACCAACCAAACACCAACGAAAACAACTGCCATGAACTATCGCAACCTAAACTCGCTCATCGGCTATACCGCCCGAGCCCTCGCCGTTTCCCTGGCCCTGACCTCGATCTGTGCCGCCGCACCAAAGCCGTTCTCGAAGATCCCAACCTTCGGCGACAGCCTGTCAGACACCGGCAACGCCTACTGGCTAACCGGCGGCTTGTTTCCAACCAGTCCGCCAAACTTCGACGGTCGCATTTGCAACGGCCCGGTTTGGGTCGAACAACTGGCGGAAACCCTCGGCATGCACCTCCGGACGGAGGACCAATACGCCGTCGCCGGCGCCCGCACCGACGATGGGAATTACCTCACCCACTTCGGACTCCCCATGATGGAAAACACCGGACTCCAGCAGCAGGTTGCGGCTTACCTGCAGGACTCCGGACCGGCCGGAGCCGATCCCCACGCGCTCCACACCGTCTGGATCGGCGCCAACGACATCTTCACCACGCTGGCCTTCGGTGGCGACATGAGCCTAACCGTGACGGATGCCATCGAGAACACCGCCCAGGCAGTTGCCACTCTAGCCATCCACGGTGCCCGGCACATCCTCGTGGTCAATCTGCCCGATCTCGGCCTGACACCCTTCGGCCTGTCGCTGGGGCAATCCTTCAGCTATCAGTTGTCGGCTCTAACGGATGCCTACAATGCCGGACTCGAACAGGCCCTCGATTCACTCGAGGATGCGGGCATTCCGACCATCCGCCTCGACGCGGCCGGTCTCATTCGCGACATCGCGGACGACCCCGCGGCCTTCGGCCTGGTGAATGTCACCGACCAGGCATTGGGGTCCGGCAATGATCCCGATCTGTACCTGTTCTGGAACGACGTCCATCCGACCAGCGCCGGACACGGGGCGGTGGCCGACCAGGCCATTGATGACATCATCGCCTTCTATGCGCCCCGTCACGGCCATGGCAAGGGCCGTGATGACGTCCACGCCCTCAACGGTCTGGTCAAAGCCTATGAGCGCTCCCTCCGAAAGCATTCAAAATAGCGGGTTCGGCAATTCAAGTCTGTTACAGGTTCGTTGCCTTGTGCGTGTCAGCAAGGCAACGAACCACCTTTGATAAGCACCAACAAACTTGCCGCCACGAGAAGTTTCGGGGGATCGAGAATGCGGAGTCCCGGCGAGAAAAATATGCGTGAAATCCGGAAAGAGATCCCATGTCGGTAACCCGGCGATTGCTTTCCGGATGATGAACGGTGAAGGGCAGTCGCCCGCCACGGAAAATCACGAAACTCGGAATCCTTCATCAAACACCAACCCCGCCGCCGCCATGAAATCCGACATTCATCCAAGCATCAGCCGCATCGCTGGCCACCTGGCGGTCATCCTGTTGCCGTGCCTTTGCCTCCTCTCCTGCTCAACGGCGCCATGCCGCCCGCCACTTGCCCCCACGCACGCCAACACCACCCCCCGGCCGCTGAGCAAGCAGTGGGTGCAAGTCAGCTCCAAGCCGGCGACCTGGTATCCGCGCGGCACACCGACCGATTGTCCAACCGATCATTGGAGCGGTGAGTGGATTTACACCGCAGACGCGAAAAGCACCCGCTTTTTCATCCCGAACCACGGGCTGTCGGTGGAGCGCCGTGATACACTGCTGCACGAGGCACTCGCCGTGCGCGATGTTAGAGAAATCGAGGACCGGGACCGGGCGGAAATCCGGGCAAAGCAACTTGCTGCGCGTGACAATCCCAAACCGGCGCGAGATCCGTTAGTGATACCGGATCCGGTCACGCTGGTTTTTAATACCCTGCATGCCGTCACTTACACAGGCGGGATGGTGTGTGTGATAGCCGGCAGCGGGATGGCACGGTGATTCTTTCCGATGACAGTGGCGGAATTGGAGCATGGCTTCCGTCACTTGGTGTCCAGACTTTACAGCGACGCCTTCGTGCGGGAGCGCCGCCGCGAATTCTTCAAACGGTTGCGGACAATCCGTCCCGGCAATCCGGCCCGAGACACGGCAGCAGCCACGCTCCCGTGAGGTCGGCGTTTTTTCCTGTCATTTTCCGCGCGAATGGGCCATTGGTTGCATAAGCCGTGCGAGTGAACTGCCCGATCCATGAGTGACCCAGCCAAGTGCCCCGCCTGTGGCACCCTGCTACCCGCAGGCGGGCGACTTGCGATGTGCCCCCGCTGCCTGCTGCGAGCCGGCCTATCCGCTGCCGGGCCGGCCGGGAGCCCGACCGACCCGGCGCATTTGTTAGATGATGGAAGGTCCGAACCGCACGAGGCGCCGGGCACCCTGATCGGCCGCTACCGGCTGTTGGAGGAAATCGGCGAGGGTGGCTTTGCCATCGTTTACCTGGCGGAGCAGACCGAACCGGTCCAGCGCAAGGTCGCTCTCAAGGTGCTCAAGCCGGGCATGGACACGCGCGAAGTGGTGGCCCGCTTCGAAGGGGAGCGCCAGGCGCTGGCGATGATGGACCACCCTAACATTGCGCAAGTCTATGATGGCGGCGCCACGCCCGTCGGGCGGCCCTATTTTGTGATGGAATTGGTGAATGGGGTACCGCTGACGAAGTATTGCGACGGGAGGCGCCTTGGCATCGCGCAGCGCTTGGAATTGTTTCTCGACGTGCTCGCCGCAGTGCAGCACGCGCACCAAAAGGGTATCATGCACCGCGACCTCAAGCCATCCAACATTCTTGTCAGCGAACACGATGGCAAGGGGGTGGTCAAGGTGATCGACTTTGGCATCGCCAAGGCCATCGGCATGGAGTTGAGCGGGCGCAGCACCCTTTTCACCGCCCTTGGCCGCCTGATCGGCACGCCGGAATACATGAGCCCGGAACAGGCGGTGCTGACCGCCTCCGGCGTCGACACACGCACCGATGTCTATGCCTTGGGGGTGGTGCTCTACGAATTGCTAACCGGTCGCACGCCGCTCGACTCCAACAACCTGCGCGCGGCCGGGTTTGCGGAAATCCAGCGGCTGATTCGCGACGAGGAACCGCCCAAGCCGAGCACCCGCATCGGCACCTTGGGAGCGGATCTGCCACTGGTGGCGGGGCGGCGCGGGACCGAGGCCCCCAGATTGGCCAAACTGGTGTGCGGCGATCTCGACTGGATCGTCATGAAAGCGTTGGAAAAGGACCGCGCCCGCCGCTATCCCGCCGTGTCGGGATTGGCTACCGATATCCAGCGGTTTTTGCGGGATGAACCCGTGAGTGCGCGCTCGCCCGGGGTGGGCTACCGCTTCGGTAAATTCGCACGCCGCAACAAGACGGTGCTGGCGGTGATCACGCTGATCGCGGCGATCCTGGTCGTGACGGCCGCCATCAGCGTGTGGGAAGCGGTCAGCGCCATGCGAGCCCGCCGCGAGGCGTTGGAACGCTTGCGCCAGGCCAGTCTTAGCGAGGCACGGGCGCTGCGCATGAGCGGGCAGTCCGGCCGCCGCTTCAAGGCCCTGCACTCGTTGCACACCGCCGCCGAGATCCGCCCCGGTCCGGAGTTGCGCGATGAGGCGGTGTCGATCTGGGGCGTGGCGGATATTCAAGCGGCGGAATCCTGGCCCACCACCGCCGGCTCCGGTGGGTTGGCGGTGATCGCGCCGGACTTTTCCTG
>Ga0209697_10006023_pt1 | contig 14846 bp, 16 predicted proteins | sample AliMusrvi5mmetaG_FD_184115 | JGI IMG/M metagenome (GOLD analysis project Ga0209697, IMG submission 184115) | Freshwater lake bacterial and archeal communities from Alinen Mustajarvi, Finland, to study Microbial Dark Matter (Phase II) - Alinen... | ecosystem: Environmental > Aquatic > Freshwater...
GCAAAAATCCGTTTGCTGAACCAGAAATTCTCCCGGTTTGCTTGGCAAAAGAGCTTTTTTATGAAAATTCACTATATTCTGTCTAGAATAGCCAGAATATAAAAGCGCTACATCCGGGAGAAAGGAAAATGAAAACATGGCAACTTCAAGAAGCAAAAAATCATTTGAGCGAAGTCGTCAGGAAGGCTATAAGTGATGGACCCCAAAACATTACTCTGCACGGTAAACCTGCTGCGGTAGTAGTTTCCTATGCTGCTTACTTAAAAACAACGACTAGAAAAGATCCAAAAACGTCACTTTCAAAGTTTTTTGAAAGTTCGCCACTGAGGGATATTGAAATCGACCTTGTGCGAGTGAAAGAACTTGGGAGAGAAGAGGTGAAACTGTGATGCTCAAGCACGGGTTTCTTCTGGATACCTGTGTTATTTCAGAGCTGATTAAGCCTTCACCCTCATCGAATGTAGTACGTTGGGTCGACGATCACGATGAAGAGGGTTTTTATATCAGTGTTATCACTGTTGGAGAGTTAGAAAAAGGTATTTCGAAGCTGCCGGAAGGGAAGAAAAAAGAACGATTGCAAGCGTGGCTATACAGTGAGTTGACCGATCGATTTAATGATCGTATTCTGGATGTTTCTCTGGATGTTGCCCAAACTTGGGGTAGAATTCTTGGTGAAGCTGAAAAGAATGGCCGTTCACTGCCGGTTATTGATGCTCTTATTGCTGCAACAGCAATAACCAAAGGATTAACCGTGGTCACTCGAAATACAGATGACATGAAAGAGAGCGGCGCAGCACTCCTTGATCCATGGGAAGAAGAGAGTGCTGAGTACTGAGGGTAGAGTTGCAAACAGCAGCGGCAATCAAAAAGAGGAATAGGACCTATAGGACAAATGGGGCCTATAGGACTGATAAAAAGATGGGGGCGGCGTATTCGGTATCAGATTTGTCATGCATTCACCTCACAACCTCTTTAACTGGTTTTGTTGGGGTTCAGGAATCACCCCAACCTACGTGAAGATGAAGCGGTTGGCAATTGAATAGTTGGCAGTTGGCAATGGAAGACAGAGAGTCGGCAGTTTGCAGTGGGCAGTGAAGAAAGATAGTTGTGAGTTTTGAGGACTGGGTGCTGTTGTTGGTGACCAAAAGAATCATCATGGGCTCCTTTAGTGGAGCTGGCCTGTTGGGCGGATGAGGATGTCGTTGACGTCGACATGAGGGGGCTGGCTTACAGCGAACATGACGGCCCGGGCAATATCGTCAGCTTGTAACTCTTTCGCAGAGTCGGGTTTCTGCAGATTATCCCAGAAGGGTGTGTCAACGATTCCCGGTTCAACGAGGGTAACGCGAACTCCTGTGCCGACCATCTCATTACGGATAGCCTGAGCCATGCCGGTCACAGCCCACTTGGTTGCCGAATAAAGGTTACGTATAGAGGTAACCCTTCCTACCACAGAGCCGGTGACGAGAAGATGACCCCTGTTTTTTACCAGTTCAGGAAGCGTCAAACGAGCCGTTGCGGCAGCGCCATAGACATTGACCATGACCATCTGCTGCCACTCTTCAGGTTTGTCTTCGCCACCATAAAATGTTGAGCCTTTTGAAAAACCGGCATTTGCAAAAACAACATCAATTCTGCCGAAGTGTTTTATTGTTTGCGCAACCATTTTCTGCTGTGATTGCCAGTCTGCAACATCGCAGGTGACGGCCAGTGCCCTCTCGTGGCCAAGCTGATCCCGCAGGTGTTCGAGCTTGTCAGTAGAGCGTGCGGCAAGCACAACATTGAAGCCAGCTTCTATTGCTCGCCGCGCCGTAGCTTCACCGATGCCGGTAGAGGCCCCTGTAATGAGAAAAACTTTATTTTCCATTTTCCAATGACGGTTTGCTCTGGTTCAATACACTGTGCTTGCGGCCATAGAAAAAATAGATGACAAACCCGATAAGGAGCCACCCGACAAGCCTTATCCAGTTTTCGGCAGGCAGGGAGAGCATCAGAATGACACAGGTGAAAATTCCGGCAAGGGGTACAAAAGGAACAAAAGGTGCCCTGAAGGGTCGGTCTGCTTCAGGATGTTTTTTTCTCATAATGAGAACTGCGCTGCAAACAATGACAAAGGCGAAGAGAGTGCCGATATTTACCAGTTCCGCCAGTAATCTGAGGGGGAGCAAAGCACCAAGCACGGCCACAAAAAAACCGGTCAGAATAGTTGATTTCCAGGGTGTTCGGAATGTTGGATGAATAGCTCCAAAAAAAGATTTCGGCAGCAGACCATCGCGGGCCATGGCAAGAAAAATCCTCGGTTGGCTGAGCATCATCACAAGCAATACTGAGGTGATGCCGGTGATGGCTCCAAGGGAAATGAGGAATTGTGCCCAGCCGATACCGACCTGTTTGAAGGCGTTGGAAACAGGAGCATCAATATTGATCTGATTGTAGGGTACCATTCCGGTTATGACCATTGCCACCGCAATATAAAGCACTGTACAGATCACAAGCGAGCTGATCAGGGCAATAGGAATATCTCTCTGCGGGTTTTTGGCCTCCTCGGCATGGGTTGAAATGGAGTCGAAGCCGATATAGGCAAAAAATATCATGGCAGCTCCGGCAAGCACTCCCACAGGGGCTCCACCAGGACTTGCTTCGCCGAGAATGGTATGGCCGAAGATACTGAGCCCTGAATAACCAAATGGAGCAAAGGGCTTCCAGTTGGCAGGGTTCACATACATTGCACCGAGCACGATGACCAGGAGAACAATTGCAATTTTGACAATGACCATGCCGGCATTGAACCGTGCGCTCTCCTTGATTCCCTTGACCAGGATAGCGGTAACTGCAAACGTAATCAGCACGGCAGGGAGATCAAACCATGCACCGGTATAGCTCATGACTCCTGTATTGGGATCAAAGTCAAGTGGGGCTTTTGTAAGGAGCAGGGGAACTCCCAGACCGAATATTCCTATAAAATCCTGAAAATAGTGCGACCATCCATGCGCTACCGTTGCCGAAGCCACTCCATATTCCAGAATGAGATCCCATCCGATAATCCAGGCAAAGAGTTCTCCGAGGGTGGCATAGGCATAGGTATAGGCAGAGCCGGCGACAGGGACCATTGAGGCAAACTCCGCATAACAGAGAGCAGCAAAAATACAGGCCAGACCGGCAAGAGCAAACGAAAGGCTTACCGCAGGGCCTGCCTTGTCATGAGCGGCTACCCCGATAAGCACAAAAATTCCCGTTCCAATAATGGCTCCTATGCCTAAACTTGTCAACGCAACAGGCCCGAGCACTCTGTTCAATCTGTGTTCGCTTTTCATCTCCTCGAGCAGAAGTGCAAGCGGTTTTTTTCTGAAACTGTTTTTCAAAGATGCAATGGGATTGACCAGCTTGTTAAGAGTTTCGACGGTTCATGACCGTGAGGAAGTAGAGTAACTGTGTAATGGCCTGGGCAGCAGCAGCAACATAGGTTAGCGCGGCAGCGTCGAGCACGGCGTTGACCCCTTTCATTTCAGCACTCGAAACAATGCCTTGTGAAACAAGAAGTTCTTTTGCCCGGCGGCTGGCATCGAACTCAACAGGAAGTGTCACGAGAGCAAACAGTGCAGTTGCTCCAAAAAGCATTATGCCTGCCCATGCAAGGGTGGTTCCAAGCGTTCCCGCAAGAAAGATGCCTGCCATAAAGATAATCGGGCCGAGATTGCTGCCGATAGAAACGGCAGGGACCATTATAGAACGCAGTTGCAGGGGCATATAGCCAGACTTGTCCTGAAGGGCGTGTCCGGCTTCATGAGCAGCAACACCAACTGAGGCAATACTGGGTATATTGAACACCTCTTCACTTAATCGCAGCGCTTTGCTGCGTGGATCGTAGTGGTCGGAAAGCATGCCCTGGGCAGTTTCAATTGTCACGTTTCCAAGGCCTCCCCGCTGAAGAATGCGCCTTGCCGCTTCTGCTCCGGTAATCCCGGTCTGAGTGCGTACCTGTGAATATTTTTTAAAAGAGGATTTTACCTTGAACTGTGCCCATAAGCCAAGAAGCATAGGGGGCATGGCAAAAACAAAATACATTGGATCAAAATACATGTCAGTAAAAATTATCGTTACAAGTGAGTATCATCAACAAACATCAGTATATATAAAACCAATGTCCACAATATGAGTGAAAAATCAAAGCTGGCAGAGTTTTTTTTGGACGGAGGAGCTGATGGCAATATCAGCAAGTAATCAAACCCATTGAACCCCTTATGAGTACTCTGCCCTGGAAAGTTTTTTTAACAGAGGCTCGATTTGTTCTTATGAGTGTGTACATTATGTTTTTCAGGCACTCATTATCAATCAACGATTGAGTCGGATGAACCCCTGTAGACGCTTCTGTAAGCGTTAATTATCCTTGCACATATAAGAACATTTTATGACGAACAGTCAGAGCGAAAAACAACAATGGCAGCAACTCGAAAACCTGCTGTTGACCCCTGAACAGGAGCAGCTTTTCAGTAAAAGCGTTATTGATGCTATAAATGGCTCTTTTTATATGCTGGATGCTGACGGGCGACTTGTAAGGTGGAACGCATTTCTTCGTGATGAAATAACAGGCAGAACTGAAAGTGAAATGTCCGGTGCTGATGTCAGAGAGTTTTTTCATCCTGATGATCGTCCGCTTATACATCGAACAATACAAAATATACTCCTCACCGGATCTTCGGAGATTATTGAAGTTAGAGTACTTGTTCACGGGGGACCAAAAATCTGCTGGCGACTGATCACTGTCAGAAGAATAATATTTGATGGCATACCTTTTCTTATCGGCATGGGTTTGGATATTACCGAACGAAAGCAGGCTGAACGGGCATTGTATAAAAGTGAGAAGCGGTTCAGAAAACTCTTTGAACACAATGCAGCGATCAAGATCGTTATTGATCCCGAAACCGGCAATATTATTGATGCCAATCACGCGGCAGCTGATTTTTATGGATGGTCTATTGAAGAGCTCAGGCAGATGTGCATTCAGCAGATAAACTCCATCTCGCCTGATATCATAAAAAGCAATTTTGAAAAAATCAGGTCTGCCAAGCAAAACCGGTTTTCATTTCGCCACAACAGGGCTGACGGTTCTATGCGTGATGTTGAGGTGTTCAGCAATGTCATAGAGATTGAAGGGAAAGACTTTCTCTATGCGATTATTCATGATATCACTGAGCGTAAGCGCTATGAATCACTTGTTGCTTTCCGGCTCAACCTGCTTGAGATTGCGGAGACCAATTCTGTTGAGAAAATGCTGAAAATTACACTCAAAGAAGCAGAACGGATGACAGAAAGCACTATCAGTTTCTGCCTCCTTTTCGCAGATGACCAGACTACAATTTCAATGCAGACATGGTCAGCTAACGCCCAGAAAGAGATGTGCAGGACGAAAGAAAACGGCATGCCCTCTCCCCTTATAGAAGCAGATCTCTATAGTGAAGCGTTAAGGGAACAGCGGTCGCTGATATATAACGGTCAGGGGAAGCTTAAGTCTTCAGACGGTGATTCTGAGTTCCAATGTGCTCTGGTTGTTCCTGTTATCCGGGGAAACAAGGTTGTGGCAATTGTAGGTGCAGGAAACAAGCGAGGTAAATATGATGAGGATGATGTCAAATTGATAGAATCCCTTACCGATACAGCTTGGGATATCGTAGCACGTAAACGTTCAGAGTTATCGGAACAGGGCACACGCGAAGCTTTGATGCAATCTCAAAAAATGGAGCTGATAGGGCAACTCGCCGGAGGTATTGCCCATGACTTCAACAATATGCTGGGAGTCATTATCGGTAATGTAGAAATAGCAATGGAGCGTCACTCTACTGAAGAGCCTATGCTGGAGAACCTCAAGGATATTCTCAATGCTACCGAACGCTCGGCCAATCTTACCAGGCAGTTACTTGCTTTTGCCCGAAAGGAGCCGGTAATGCCAATAGTTCTTGATCTTAACAATTTGATTGAACGGTCGCTTTCGATGATCAGACGAATGATTGGCGAAAATATAACCGTTGTCTGGATGCCTGACAGTCATAGTTCTCAGGTTAAAGTTGATCCCTCTCAGGTTGACCAGATTCTTATCAACCTTTGTGTCAATGCCCGGGATGCCATAGCTGGCATCGGACAAATTACCATCGTAACCGGGATAAAAAGTGTTGATAAGACAAATAGTTTCACTGATTCTTCCTGTAAAATCCCCGGTGAGTATGTATCACTTTCTGTCACCGATAATGGTTGTGGTATTGAAAAAGAGCATCTGGTTCATATTTTCGAACCCTTTTTTACAACCAAGGCGAAGGAGAAGGGCTCTGGCTTAGGGCTTTCAACAGTTTATGGTATCGTTAAACAGAATAACGGCTTTATCGAACACCAGAGTGAGCTGAACAAGGGGACAACATTCACAATCTATCTTCCTCGTCACAGAGGGTATGGTGATCCTGATGAACGTGATAACCCGGAACCTCCGGTCAAACCCGGGAAGGAAACAATTCTGATTGTTGAAGATGAGCCCGAAATCCTTCATCTCAGCCGGCGTATGCTCGAACACAATGGATATGTGGTTCTTTCAGCAGCCAAGCCCCTTGAGGCTATTGAGCTTGCCAGCAAACACAATGCAGGTATTGATCTGTTATTGACTGACATTGTAATGCCGGAGATGAATGGATCTGACCTTGCAAAAAAGCTTCAATCCAGTATTCCTGGCCTTAAAACACTGTTTATGTCAGGGTACACTACCGATGTTTTTTCACCCGATAACGAGGAATATGACAGAATTCATTTTATCCAGAAGCCATTCTCTTTCAAATCGCTGATGAGGACTGTTCATGGCATACTCAATCCTGATGAGTTATGAAGGAAGAAGTTGGCAGTTTCTTTGGACTGAAGAAATCGGTTCTGAGTCCTGCCCACTGCCTGTTTTACTATTCTCCAGGGAACTCTTACTGTAGTAAAACGTTTAACAGTTATAGGTATTGCAGAAACGTCATTTACTTGTAACGGCTAATTACATATCACCATGGGAACAACAACAACAAAAGCTGATCTGGTGAACTCTATTTCAGGGAAAACCGGCCTGACGAAGTACGAAACAGAATCTGTTGTGGATGCTTTTTTTGAAAGTGTTATTGATTCGCTCAAAGCAGGAAAAAGAATTGAGATCAGAGGCTTTGGTTCGTTCAATATCAGGCACAAGAATTTGCGCGATGCACGAAATCCGAGAACAGGAGAAAAAGTGACAGTGGGTGCTAAAAACGTTCCGGCATTCAAGATTTCAAAGGAGTTCAAGCATGCCGTCAGTGACAGCCTGAAAACAGGCGTGGAATAGTGTTGCAGCAACTCAGCGACTACTCATCATTTTAACCGGCAAGGACGTTGGATTAATTATCCAAACCACATATTTTCATGTATCATCGATGCTTTTTCTCAAACAAAAGAGCATTGTCCGGTAGTCCTTTCGATACCCACGAATTTTTATAGTAGATAATTCACATTTACAACTCAGCCATTTCGTTGTTCCGTAACGCTTCATTCCGCTATCAATTCATGCTGATTGATAGCTTTTTTGAGCAGCTGCTGATGGATGGCAATGTGGTTTCTGAAAATATCTCATGAACATTCAGAAAAGGAAGAGACTCATGAAAAAAACTACGGCGAAAATCAGCACAATCGCAATGTCGCTGTGCCTTATCCTCTCTTTACAGTCGTTGGACGCGGTCTGTGTTTATGCGAACCCGATTGACGATAAAGCTTCGCAACTTGTTTGCTGGGGTGCGCCAGTCAGTTCGGTAACCAATAATGATCAGTACCTGCTCAGGACTACGTATGCAGTGCATTACCTTTACAGGACAAAAACCGCTGAATATGTTTGTGAGCATCTCACCAAAAACTCAATAAGCGGTCCTGCAAAGCGAAAGGATGATTTTCGGCCTGATCCTGAATTGGCCGATTCAGTGCGTGCAAATTTGAGCGACTACGATAAGACCTACGACAGAGGTCACCTTGATCCGGCTGACGATAACACGCAATCAGCAAAAATTATGTCAGAGTGTTTTTTGTTGAGTAATATGGTTCCGCAAAATCCAAACCTCAATCGAGGGATGTGGAAGAAACTTGAGACCGTTGTGCGGAACTGGGTCAGGAAGGGAAAAGACCTCTACGTAATTACCGGTACAGTATATGGCTCTACACACCGAAAAATCGGGAGGGATAGTATTGGCGTTCCAATGGCAATGTGGAAGGTGATCGTGGACAGGAAATCGAGGAAGTTTATCGGCTTTAAAATTCCGAATGCAGCTGTTTCGTCAAGTGATTTACCTAAATACGCTGTGCCGATATCGGATATTACCAAAGAAACCGGCGTTACTTTTTTCCCTGCACTTCCGCCGGATTTATTGACAGAAAAGAACTCAGCCCCTAAACTGGTAGATTGGCCGGGACTATGAACTGTCTGCTTTCCCTCATGACGGACATCCTGGTGAAGCAGTTGGCAGTAGGCAGGGCTGAGATGGGGATCACCACCCGGCAACACCAGTTCCGATTGATGAACTGGATGAGTGGTAAAAGATAATCTGAAATATAGTTACATTGGAAAAACTGCTTTCAAAAAGAGCAGCAGGGAGGTGGTTGTTGCCAGTTCAACATCCTCTGATGTTGTAACTATTGGTTCATATACGGATGCCGTCTACCAGGCCGATTAAAAAAAGGCACAATTCCTCTTAAAATCACACTCATTGCCCTTATTGAGCCCTTGCCGATTTATGATGACGGCATGTAAAGGGTATAATCCGTTTGTTTATATTTTCCGACGGAATTTCTGTTTAACCAATAATAAGAACTTTCATGACAGGTAAATTTTTCAGGCTGCTCCTGGTAGTTGTTTTTTCTTCATTTGTTATGCTCTCGGGCTGCAGCAAAAGAGAAAAAATTACAAAGCTTCAACAACTTGATGGCAAAGAGATTGCGGTCCCCACAGGAACCGTTGCAGACAAGCTGGTACTTTCAAAATTACCCAATGCAAAATTCAAATATTTCAACAGCGTCATGGATGCGGCATTGGCGGTTAAATCAGGGAAGGCCGATGCAGCGGCTTATGATGAGCCGATTCTGAAGAATATTGCAGCCAAAAACAGTGGCCTCCTAGTGCTTCCGGAGATGATAACAACGGATAATTACGGGTTTGCAGTTCAGCCCGATAATCGTGAGCTGAAAAGAAATATTGACCTTGTTGTCAGCGAGCTTAAAAAAAATGGCGGTTATGATGACATGATGCGGCGCTGGTTTCCAAAAACCGGAAACCCTGCTCCGATGCCGGCTATTCCGTTAACCGGCAGGAAAGGCGTTTTGAGACTAGGTACATCAAGTGTAACAGAACCATTTTCTTTTGTAGATGGCTCTGGTGGTATCGTTGGGTTTGATATTGAACTTGCGCGCTATATCGCTAAAAAGCTTGATATGAAACTTGAGATCGTCAATATGGAGTTTGGAGCAATGATTCCTGCCCTGATTTCCGGTAAGGTTGATATGATAGCAGCATGCATCACTATTACTGATGAGCGTGCCAAAAAAGTCCTCTTTTCCGATCCTTATTACGTTGGCGGTATCGCTGCGGTCATCAATGAGTAAAAAAGTTCTTTTATGATCTTTACGATGAAAAAGATGGCGCTGCTGGCGTTGTCAGTTTTATTGCTTGTAACTGCTTGTGCAGGGTGCAGCAAAAGTGGAAATGTAATTCAAAGCTTTGCTGATGCCGGGAAACAGGGACTTATTCCTCCGTTTTTTGGAGGGATAGCGAACAGTTTTCAGAATAATCTCGTTCAGGAAAATCGTTATCTGCTTATTTTCGAGGGCCTTAAAACTACGGTGATTATCTCGGTACTCTCCACAATCCTTGGCACCTTCCTCGGGGCGATTGTCTGTTTCATGAGAATGTCTAGCAACGAGATACTCAAGGTGCTGGCAAAAACCTATATCTCGATTTTACGGGGAACTCCTGTCCTGGTTTTTTTAATGCTGATATTCTATGTCGTCTTTGCTTCGGTAAATATCGATCCTGTTATTGTTTCTGTTATTGCTTTCGGGATGAATTTTGCCGCTTATGTGGCCGAAATATACCGTTCAGGCATAGAAAGCATAGACAAAGGACAGTCTGAAGCCGGTATAGCTATGGGCTTTTCCAGAGTCAACACTTTTCTGTTTATTATTCTGCCTCAAACAGTCCAGCGAATATTACCGGTCTATAAGGGTGAATTTATTTCGCTGGTTAAAATGACCTCCATTGTCGGCTACATCGCAGTACAGGATTTGACCAAAGCGAGTGACATCATTCGCAGCCGCACCTTTGATGCATTCTTTCCCCTCATTATGGTTGCCGTGTTTTATTACCTGATTTCATGGTCTCTTATGTTGGTAATGGAGTATGCAGAACGCCTGGCTAACCCCAAACTCAGAAGAAAACAGATTGCAAACGCATGATAAAGATAGAGCATCTTTCCAAGAGTTTCGGGAATCTGGAAGTACTGAAAGAGGTCAGCGTTGACATAAAGGCTGGAGAAGTTATCTCAATTATCGGTCCATCCGGAACAGGTAAAAGCACTTTTCTGCGTTGTATAAACCTGCTTGATCGTCCCACAGGAGGTTCAATCCGTATTGATGGCGTTGACATCCTGGATCCAAAAGCCGATGTTCCCAAAATCCGGCAGAAGATGAACATGGTTTTCCAGTCGTTCAATCTCTTTTCTCATCTCTCGGTGATGGATAATTTGACGCTCGGGCCGATTAAACTTCTGGAGAAGAGTAAGCAGGATGCCGAGCACAGGGCTATGGAGCTGCTTAAACTGGTGGGTCTTGCCGAGAAGGCCGGGAGCTATCCCGATGAACTTTCCGGTGGGCAGAAGCAACGGGTTGCCATTGCCCGATGCATGGCTATGGAACCGAAAATTATTCTTGTTGATGAACCTACCTCGGCTCTCGATCCCACAATGGTCAGTGAAGTTCTCTCCGTTATCCGCCGCCTTGCCAAAGAAGGGATGACCCTCCTGATTGTTACCCATGAAATGGATTTTGCAAGGGATGTTTCCAATCGGGTGCTTTATATGGATGAGGGAGTTATCTACGAAGAAGGTACTCCAGCGCAGATTTTTGATAATCCGCAAAAGGAAAAAACCAGAACATTCATAAACAGGATAAGAAGCTTTACCTATCATATCGCATCTCCCGATTATGATCTGTATGCCCTGAATGCTGAAATCGAAACATTTTGTGAAAAACAGATTCTGCCGGTCAAGACAAGACAGAATCTGATTTCGCTTGTTCAAGTTATGCTTCAGCTGTTCAATCCAATCCTTTCCACGGTGCTTCTCGATATCAATCTTGCCTATTCAGAAAAAAAGGAGAGTCTTGAAGTTGTCTTTGAAAGCACAGGGGAACCCAAGAACATGCTTGACAGTAATCTGCTGCCGGATGGATTGAAATTGAGCATCATCCAGAACGTGACCCAGAGTATTGATTACCAACGGTTGAACAATAAAAACAGATTGACTCTGATTTTGAAACAAGAGTAGAGTCAACCCTCTGCACGAAATATAAATTCTAGCACTTCGCTTTCCGCTCATATTTAAAGAGGCAGACGCAACTTCCAAAAGCCTGGCGGCTTAAGATTTCACCTTTCATTTCAGGAAAAGCCCTATGGGTAGCCTCCACGTCCATTTCACAGATAACATGGCATGGAGTGTCAAAACCATGTTCTTTGCAGATCTCCAGGTAAGGACAAACCTTCTGTATTTCCAGCGCGGCATCCATGTGGGTGTTTGAAATGTCCACAACCTCCATCTCCATGCCGGCACTCTTAAAAAAAGGAATGGCTTTGGTAAATCCCTCAGCCAGGGTTGCATTGGCAATAAACGGGCTCATTCGATGCTGCTGCTGCTCGGGAAACCCTTCAAGCATTTTTTCCCAGGCAACATCAGGCCCCGATTGTTCGCTAAGCTCCTTGAATTTTGAGAACTTAAGATGCGCAGCAGCTAAAAACTCTTTGTGATCAGTATCCATTTTTCATACAAGCCGATAGTTGTTGTCAAGCCAATATTCCCCATCAAGGCAGTAAAAAAGCACCTTATACAACAGGTATAAGGTGCTTTTTTTAAAAAAACGGAAGCTTACTTTTTCGAGGCAATACCTGTCTGGACGCCGTCCAAAACAGAGCTTACACCCTTTAACACGTTGTTGGCAAGGTTGATCGAGGTTATTCCAACATAAGTAATAAGGTTCAGCGCTGTGACTGCACCAAATTTAATTGCTTCAATCGGGAAAAAAGCAACTTTACCAATGACTCCCACGAGATTGCCTAAGACTCCCTGATTCTCCTGTGTTGATATGTTTGACATGGCTGTTATTGTTTATGTTTAGTAAAGGTCAACATTTCAAATGGTTGCGGAATCTTCTGTGTGAACTCACATTATCAACGAAACACTATCGCATATCAGAATCCGCATCCTCATGTGACTACATATATAATTTATATATTAATTCGCTATAGTCTAAAGTTATTTTGCCGCTACTTTTCCATAGTCCCTCAAGCAGTTCATTCCGTCAGGCTTATGAAAGCTTCATACAACTGGGGTTTCAAAAAGTTTTTTTACATTAAAACGGAGGTTTATTACGCCGGCAGCCCTTGCACTCCCTTTGTTCATAGTGCCTGGATGCAATTCAAACTATTCCAATTGTGTCGACGATTTGGAGTCGGAAACGAATAGCGGGATTAAACTCACTATGCTGCTGCATAGTTTTCAGCAAAATCAACTTTAAAGAGGAGGAACTTGTATGTCTGATAATCCAGAAAAGCAAAAACAGGCGTCTGATCAAGTTGATGGCTGGTTCAGTAAGAATATTTCACCAATTCTTGCTTTTGTAACGGTTATCCTCACCTTTTTCATGTTTGGCTTTTTTATTTTTATCATCATGAATCCTCCCAATGATGAAATCAGGGCAGTTTCTTCTGCTGAACAGAAATACGAAACGGCTAGAATAGATTCTACTCGTCAAGCAACTGTGAACAAGTTAAATGTAAAATCATCGAAAATTGATTCTACTCGTCAAAAAGGAGAAGAAGGTTTCAAAGAAGAGCCAATCGTTCTTAGACATAAAGTTGCATATGCTAAAGCTGCTTTGGAAGAAAAGCAAGGCCGACGAACTGCGGTAAAAGAAATCATCCTATATATTCTGGGTGTTCTTTCATCAATATTAACATCAATATTCAGTTACTATTTCGGGAGTTCGAACAGTAGTGCAAAGAAAAATGATACGTTGAACACGTTGGCAAAGAATGCTTCGACATAATTCCTGTTACCTGTCCCCCGATATAAAGCTTTTATGTTTCATATCGGGGGGCTTTTGAATGTGTTCAAATACTCTTATATCGCCATTTTGAGAACAACCGGAGCCGTTTTCCCCTCAGCTACGGTGACGGTCGTTTTGCCCTGTGGCTTGAGTTTTTCACTCCATGCACTGATTTCGTATGTGCCGGCAGGAACATTCGGGATAGTGAATTTGCCGTCATGTTCCGTCACAGCTGCATACTGATTTTTGGTAACGATGACCCAGCCCGTCATCTCCTGATGGGGCTTGCTGAGCAACTGAACTACACCAGATTTCTCAAAAGTAAGTTTCCTGGAAGTACCTGTCTCCAATTTGTCCACGTTGAATTTTTTGGCAGGGCTGAATGACGTAACGCTTGCGTTGATCTTGTCGTTGTTCTTGAATTCAACGGTACATCCCGCCGGTACAGTTGTAACTTTAGGCATAAAAGTCAGGCTCTGCTGTTCAATAGTTTTATGCTCGCACACAGCAGGCCCTTTGACGCCTACAAGATAGACAACGGCATTCCCTTTGTACTTCGGCATGTTTGTATCAATTGTGCCGGTGATTGTTCCATTGCAGAATGCATTCGTGGCGATGAACCCGAAGCCAGCCAATAACGCAGCGGTTTTGATAAACCTTGGGGTAGTTTTAATCATGTTCTGCTCCTTTCGTTTAGTGTCATAAAAACTTGTTCTGTACATCAGACAAGTCACTATCTACAGGGATCATTTTACGCAATACTTTCTTAAAGGGGCCTTTATGAAATCTTAAATTTTCCACAAAAATTTGGCAAAACAAACTATTGAAGGTCAATTCTGGAGAATTGAAAAAATCTTCTAACATATTTAAATATAATACTATATTGCGCCTCTTGCTTAATGCCTGAAAATGAACGTGATGAATCCTGTCTGAAAATCATGCACATTGAAACGCAAAATGTGCGATGCTATGGTACTGGAAGAAAAGATGGTATGAGCGGTCAAGAGGGCAGTGGGTTTAAAGTTGCAGATAAATTTTTTTTCGGAAAAATTAAGCTTTCATTAAGGAACAGTTAAGGCTCTCTTGTTTACTATTAACTTTATTATTTCTTTACAGTCAGGCGTCAGTACTCAGTTCAACAACCGATAACCTCAGGATGAAAATATGATCAAAAAGAATTTTCTGACACGACTAGCAACTCTTGCTGCTGCAGGGTCATTGTTTGTAACCGCTGCCATACCTCAAGCTTATGGCCGGGATGGTTTTGGCGTTGGCGCCATTGTCGGCGAGCCCTCCGGTGTGAGTGTAAAATACTGGATTGATAAGACTACTGCATTTGATGCGGCTTGTGCCTGGTCGCTTGCAGACCATAGTCCGTTTCAGTTTCATGCAGACTACCTCATTCACGGCCCCTCGTTATCTTCGGATTCCAAGGGCTCTCTTCCATGGTATTACGGTATTGGCGGACGGGTTAAAAACATCAATAACGAATCTCATATAGG
>Ga0209697_10006028_pt1 | contig 14841 bp, 10 predicted proteins | sample AliMusrvi5mmetaG_FD_184115 | JGI IMG/M metagenome (GOLD analysis project Ga0209697, IMG submission 184115) | Freshwater lake bacterial and archeal communities from Alinen Mustajarvi, Finland, to study Microbial Dark Matter (Phase II) - Alinen... | ecosystem: Environmental > Aquatic > Freshwater...
AGCAAAGACATCTCCGAGCTCCGGAGCTCGGAGATGTCTTTGCTAACGCCAAACAGCGCGGGTTGCCCGCGCCAGGTGCCGGCGACGACCCGGGTTTCCACCGGCACCAACGTGCCATCCTTGGCCTGCAGAGGCACCGGGCAGAAGCTGCGCGTGCCCGCCACCATGGCCATGACGATGCCGCCCGCCTCCGCGCGCCGATCCGGCGGATGCAGGTTTATCACCGGCATGCCCGCCAGTTCCTCTTCCGTGTAGCCCAAACGGGACACCACGGTCTGGTTGGCCTGTAGGATGTTCCCTTGCAGATCGAGGATGAAGCAGAAGTAGTCGATCGTGTCGAAGAACGCGCGCAGGTTCGCCTCGCTCTGGGTGAGTTCGCGGGTCCGCTCGGTCACCCGCCGCTCCAGTTGCTGGTTCATTTCGCGCAGGGCGGCCTCCGCCCGCTTCCGCTCGCTGATGTCCCGGAGCACGCCCACCGCATGCCAGGCGCCCCCCAAGGGGATCGGGGCCAGGGAAAGCTCGATCGGGAACTCGATCCCCGCTTTGTGCCGAGCGGCCAACTCCACGACTTGGCCCACGGCCGCCCCGGTTCCAGCCTTTTGAAACTCGGCAAATCCTCGTTCATGGGCGGCGTGGAAACGGGTGGGGACCAGGAGGGAGTGCAGGTTCTGCCCCAATGCCTCCTCCGCCGAATACCCGAGGATGCGCTGGGCCGCCTTATTCCAGAGCGAGATGCGGCCTTGCGCGTCCATCATGATGATGGCGTCCTGCGCCGCGCCAATCAATTGGGTGAGCCTGTCCTCGCTGTGGTGCAGCGCCTCTTCCGCCCGCTTCCGGTCGCGGCGGTTCACGGCTTCGCGCAAGGCGCGGTGCACTACCGGGGCCAAGCGGTCCAGGTTGTCTTTGTGCACATAATCGGTTGCCCCCGACCGCAGGCTCTCGACGGCACGCTCCTCGCCGATGGCGCCGGAAACGAAGATGAAGGGGAGTTCCGGGTGCAGCTTCTTGATGGTCTCCAACGCCTCGGTGCCGTTGTAAGAGGGCAAGACAAAATCGCAGAGAATCAAGTCCACGTTCGGCCCAGCCAGGGCGGCTTGCAGCTCCGACTTGGTCCGGGCCCGGATGATTTCGCAGTCCAGACCATCGGCCGCGAGGCGTTTGGCCACGAGTTCGCAATCACGAGGATCATCCTCCAGGTGGACAATCCGCAGTCTGCCGAGTGATAATGGGCGCATCCTATTCCGTTAAGGTTTGGGGTCGCTGCGGGTCCGGCGGTCGATCATTGAGAATCAACCAGAACGCTCCTGCTGGTTCGACCGCCTCGGCGAACTCCGGAAAGCTCACCGGCTTGACGACGTATGCGTTCATGGCCTGCACAATACGGGAAATGCTACAGGCAAGGCATTCGCAGCGCCAGCATCTGATCCGGGGTCAGAACGCCTGACCCACCGCGCGAGTTTGGAGAAGTATGGGGCTCTCCCGAGCGTAAATTGAATCGGCCGTCTCCTTCCTTATAAAACAGACGAGGTGTGGTTATCCAGGCATCTCCGGATGGTTTCCAGGATAATGCGGGAGTCGCAGGGTTTAGGAAGGAAGCAGGCCCCCATCTCAGCAGCAAGATCGAGGTCGCTGCCGCCGACGCCGGCGGAGTACCCGCTCATGAAGACGATCTTGAGCCGAGGATTCTCCTGACGCAACCGCTCGGCCAACTCGCGCCCCGTGAGGTTCCCCGGCATCAGGATATCTGTCAGCAGCAGGTCCACCTCGGAGGCGTGCTCGTGCCAGATTTCAAGCGCCTCGTGAGCCGACTCCGCTTTCCAAACCCGGTAGCCGAAAGTCTCCAGCAACCGCCGCGTCACCTCTGCCACGCTAAAGTCATCTTCCACGAGCAGGATGCGCTCAGTACCTCTTGGGATGGTTGCTTTGGTTTTGGATGCGTCGGCGGACAGGACGGGAGCCGGCATTCCCGGCAAAAGGATGTCAAAGCGAGCGCCGGCGCCGGGTTGGTTTGTGACTTCGATCCAACCCTGGTGCTGTCTTATGATCCCGTAGACCATCGACAGGCCCAGCCCCGTGCCCTTGTCCTGTGCCTTGGTGGTGAAGAACGGTTCGAAAATGCGAGGCAGCACCTCGGGCGGAATGCCCGTCCCGGTGTCGCTGACGGAAAGGCGGACGAACTCCCCCGCCTGAGCCTCGGGATGACCCTGAATCGGGTCCGCCTCGAGGCAGACACGGTCGGTGGTGAGCCGGATCTTCCCGCCCCGGGGCATCGCGTCGCGGGCATTGACAACCAGGTTGACCAGGACTTGCTCAATCATGCCGATATCGCCGTGGATGAACGGCGGGTCGGAGGCGTAAACGCATTGCAGGTGGATATTCTCGCCGATGATGCGTTGCAGCATCTTGGCGAGGTTGACAATTACGTCATTGAGGCTGAAGGGCCGCGCCTGCAGGACCTGTTTGCGGCCAAAGGCGAGGAGTTGCCGGGCGAGGCTCGCAGCACGCTCCGTCGCGGACACGATTTGTTCCAAGTCGTGCTTAAGGTCTTGCGGAAACTGGTCGGCGGCCATCAACACCAGTTCAGCGTTGCCGCGCATGACCCCCAGCAGGTTGTTGAAGTCATGGGCAATCCCGCCCGCCAATAGCCCGACGGCCTCCATCTTCTGCGCTTGCCGAAGCTGTTCCTCAAGCAGTTTGCGACGGGTGATGTCCTCCAGGCAAACGAGGACTTTCGGCTCGTCATCCAGCCGCACGAGGGCAGTCGAAATTGAAACGCGGGCTTCCCGACGGATGCCGGTTTGGCGCAGGATCAGGTCAGCCTCTACCTGGAGACAAGGCTGGCCGGTCTCCGAGGTTTTCCTTACCGCCAGTTTCAGCGGGCAGGTCTCACAGGTCTTCCCAAAGCCGCACCCGCGCCGATCTTCCAGCACGTCGAGACAGCCCAGCAGTTCACCTAGACGTTGCGGCGGCTCGATTAACAGCGGGACGTCCAGGAACCCAGCCATGGTTCGATTAACGCGCTCGACCAGGTGCCCGGAGTTTGAGCAGGCAGATCATCAGCGGCAAGGCGTCGTAGACCGTGGTCATTTCTGCGTGGCTACGTTCCATGCTGGCGATCGCGTGGTTGCGCTGGCGCTCGTAATCGATGGCATCGAGCGCAAAGGCGAGGTCTCCCGCCAGCTCGTGCAACAGGCTAAGCTCCTCGGCATTGAAAGCATCCACCTTCGCCGAATAGACCGTGATTGCGCCCCAAGTGCGCGCTTCCCGCATCAACGGTACGGCGGCAGCAGAAGCGAACCCGCAAGCTAGCGCGTCTTCTCTCCACGGTTCGAACCGGGGATCGGTGGTAATGTCCTGGCAGGTTGACGGGCTGCCGGTGCGTATGGCGGTGCCGGTGGGTCCTTGCCCGGATGAGGCTTCGTCCCAGGTCACAGTGATCGTCTCGACGTAATCGGTGCTTTTGCCGGCGCGGGCGGTTCTAGCGACTCTGCTCGAGTTGGGAACCACCCGTGCGACCCAGGCGAGCAGGTAGCCGCGCGTATGGACCAGAGCGCGGCAGGCTTCCGCAAGGAGCCGCTCAGGATCTCGTTCCCGGGCGATCAGCCGGTGGATCTCGCGAATGGCTTGCAGTAGCAGGTTCAGCTCGTAAACCCGAACCTCCGAACGCTTCCGGTCGCGGCTATTCATGGCATCACGCAAGGCGCGGTGTACCACCGGGACCAGGCGATCCAGGTTGTCTTTATGCACATAATCGGTTGCTCCCATCCGCAGGCTGTCAACCGCGCGCTCCTCGCCGATGGTGCCGGAAACAAAGACGAAGGGGAGTTCCGGACGCAAGTTCCTGGTCGTCTCAAACGCCTGGATGCCGCTGCACGAGGGCAGTGTGTAATCGCAGAGAACCAATTCCACGTTCGGCCCGGCCAGGGCTGCTTCCAGTTCCGACCTGGTCCGGGCCTGGATTATCTCGCAGTCCAATCCCTCCGCCGCGAGCCGCTTGGCTATCAGCTCGCAATCACGAGGATCATCCTCCAGGTGGACAATCCGCAGTTTAACATGTGTTAACGGGTGCATCTTATTCCTTTGAGGTTTGGGGTGGCTGCGGGTCCGGCGGTCGTTCATTGAGGATCACCCAGAAGGCTCCGACTTGTTTGACCGCCTCGGCGAATTCGGGAAACTCCACCGGCTTGGCGACGTAAGCGTTCACGCCCAGCTCATAGCATTTCTTCAGGTCCGGCTCTTCCCGGGACGACGTGAACATCACCACCGGCAAGTTCTTGAATTGGGGGCTGGCCTTGATTTGCCGCAGCACTTCCAGGCCATCGAGCCGGGGCATCGTGATGTCTAACAACACTACCACCGGCAGGCCCGGCGGACGGGCGGCGAACTTGCCGCGGGCATGCAGGTAATCGAGCGCTTCGACCCCGTCCCGCGCCACATCCACAGTGTTTCCCAGGCTGTAGCTTTTCAGCGCCGCCACCGTCAGCTCGACGTCGCGGGCGTCGTCTTCCACCAGGAGAATGCGTCGTATAGTGATCATAACGTCAATGAGGCTCCGGGGGAGGGGGGCTGTGTTCTAGCGTGCTGCGAGCCGGGACGGCTTGCGGTCCGAGGATGGGCAACGAAAAGTAGAAGGTGGCGCCCTCATCCACCTTCCCTTCGGCCCACGTCCGGCCGCCATGGCGGGAGATAATGCGCCGCACATTGGCCAGGCCAATGCCCGTGCCCTCGAACTCCTCGTTGGCGTGCAACCGCTGAAATACCCCGAACAGCTTATGGCCATACTCCATGTCGAAGCCCACCCCATTATCGCGGACGAAGATCACCGTTTCCGGCCCGTCGTTGCTGGCACAGCCTATTTCAATCGTCGCCGGGTCCCGCGTGCGGGTGTATTTGAGTGCGTTGGAAAGCAAATTCACCAGCACCTGGCGGAGCAGGACGGGATCGGCATGTACCGGGGGCAGCGCCTGCGTTTGCCAACGAATATTCCGCCCATTGCTTTCAGGGCGGAGTTGGTGGATGGTCGCTTCGACCAGAGCGGCCAAGTCAAGTTCTTGAGGGCGCAGGCCGGCCCGGCCCATGCGCGAGAAGAGCAACAGACCATCAATCAACCGCCCCATGTGCGCGGCCGACCCGTTGATCTCATCGAGGAAGTGCCGGCTCTCCTCCGGCAGGTTGGGGCCCGCGGCCTGTCGCAGCAGGCTGGCATACCCGCTGACGTGCCGCAGCGGCGCGCGCAGGTCATGTGAAACCGAGTAGGAAAAGCTGTCCAATTCATGGTTGGCCGTCTCGAGTTCGGCCGCCCGTTGTTTCAGGATTTGGTTGGCCTCACTCAGTTGTGTGGTGCGCTCGGTGACACGCCGCTCCAACTCAGCGTTGGCTTGGCGGACTTCCTCCTCGGCTCGCTCCCGTTCCCGAACCTGTTCGTTGAGGCTTCCATCAAGCTCACCGCCGCCAGCCGCGACGCAGTGAGATCGGCGGTCCGTTGCGCGACCCGCGCTTCCAGTTCGTTCTGCAGCCGGCGCATCGCTTCTTCCCGCTTCTTTTCCTCCGTGAGGTCGGTGGCCACCACGCAGAGCAACGATTCCGCGTCCAATTGCAGCCGGCTCAGCCCCAGGCGCACGGGGACGGACGAACCATCGGCGGCGCGGACGGACACTTCGCCGCGGCTATTCGCGCCCCAAGCCGTGGCGACCAAACCGGCCAGGATTTGCTGGTCCGCGGGGTTGAGGAAAGACCGCAGGTTCGCGCCGATGACCTGCCCGAGCGGGGTCTGGAGCAGGCGCGCAAAGGTCTGGTTGCTGTAGAAGATGCCCCCTTCCCGGGACAGCGTCAGCGCACCCTCGCTCATCTGCTCGATCAGCAAACGGTAGGGCTCCTGCGCGCCGTGGAGGGTGAAGACCTGCTGCCCCTCCGGCCCGTTCACCACCAGGCCGTCCACCTTCCCATTGCGAATGGCATTGACCGTCTGCTCCGCTTCGGCCAGGCGCGCTCGCGTCTCCTCGAGTTCGCGGCGCAGTTGGAGAGTGATGTCCAGCACGTCTGACATGCTTATTTCTTCCCGGGTTTCAGGTTCAACGCGATCAGCAACTGGTCGGGGTCGGACAGGTCGCCGATCAACCGCCGCAGCGGCGGGGGCAGCTCCTTGATCAGCGTGGGCGCCGCAAGGATCTGGGCAGATTGGGCCCGCTCCGGCTGCTGGAAGAGGTCCACGACCTCCAGGTCGTAGCGCCCCTTGAGGTATTCCTCGCAGAGGGTCTTGACGGTCTCGATGGCCCGGACCGACCGACGGGTGGCTCCGGTCACGTAGAGGCGCAGGACGAAGTTGCCAGCGCCGACCGCCGCCAGCGTTTTCTCGAATGCCACCTTGCTGTCGTTGGCACCGGGCTTAGTCTTCATGATGGTGTCCTCCTGGAGTGGGCGGCCGCAGGTCCAGGCCGATCAGCACGCTCTCGGTGTTGGAGAGATCGCCGATGATCTTGCGGATAGGCCAGGGGAGTCGGCGCACCAGGGTGGGCAGGGCGATGATCTGGTCGCCTTCAGCCAATTGCGGATTCTTCAGCAGGTCGATCACTTTGATCTGGTAACGCCCGCCCAGGTGCTCTTCGCAAATGCGTTTGAGGTTGGCAAACGCGGCGAGGCTCCGGGCGGTCTGGCCCGCCACATACAAGCACAGTTGCCAGGGCTCGTCCGCCAGGCCTTTGGCCGGCCTCTTCGTCGCAGATCGTTCTTTTTTCATGAGCATAGGGGTATCCAATCTACGGCTTTGCCTGGCGCTTGGCGGCTCCGGCCCCATTAGCCTGGCGGCTGTCGGCCATGTCCAGGCGATTTTGTTGCAGGCGCGCCTCGCGCTGCTGGAGTTGGCCTATGCCCCTGCGGACCTCGGCTTCTTCGGCGGCGAAGTTGGCCTCGAGCGCCGCCACCTGCGCGGCGAGGACCTGGCGTTTACGTTCCAGGTCGCGCTGCCGGACCTCGATTTCTTGTCCCTCCAGCACTCGCACGGCCTGCTCCTGGGCTTCCTGAGCCAGGCGCGCGGAGCCGGTAAGCACGCCCCCGGGGCCGACATAGACATCCTTGAGCTCGATGCCGTGACTGGTGAGCAGGAACTCGCGAATCTGGTTGGAATGAGCCATGCCGCGCGACTTGAGCACGTAGAGGCCGCGGTTGCGCTCGCCGCTGAGCTCGATGTCGCGCAGCAGCAGCCAGGTGTCGATGAGCGAGGAAATATCCGTCTCGGTCCCCTCCAGGATGTCCCCGCTATGCGTGAGGGTGGTAAAGAAGGCGGTGATGCGCCTGGCCTTTAGGAAGTCCACCATCCGGGTCAGCATGGCCTTGATCTCGACGATCTCCCCGATGGCGGTGAAGGAGGTGATGGGGTCCATGACGACTACGTGAGGCTGAAACTGGCTCACCACCTGGTGCATGGTGGCCAGGTGCGTCTCCAAGCCGCACAAAGTCGGGCGCGACGCGTGAAACCGGAGCAGGCCCTTGTCCACCCATTGGGTCAGGTTCAGACCGATCGAGCGCAGGTTGCGCATGATCTGCCGGGGCGGCTCCTCGAAGGCGAAGTAGAGGCAGCGCTCACCGCGCGCGCACGCGGCATTGACGAAGTGCGCCGCCATGCTCGTTTTGCCGGTGCCGGCGGTGCCGGAGAGGAGGACGCTGCTGCCGCGATAGCAGCCTTTGCCGCCCAGCATCGCGTCCAGCCGTTCAACTCCCGTCGAGATGCGCTCGGTGCAGATCTCGTGGTCCAGCCCGAGGGAAGTGACGGGCAGCACCGAGAAGCCCTCCCGGTCGATCAGGAACGGGTACTCGTTGGTGCCGTGCATCGAGCCCCGGTATTTGACCACCCGCAGCCGCCGGGTCGATACCTGGCCCGCCACCCGGTGGTCGAGCAGGAGCACGCAGTCTGAGACGTATTCCTCGAGGCCCTGCCGCGTCAGCATGCCCTCGCCGCGCTCGCCAGTGATGATGGCGGTGACGCCCTTATCTTTGAGCCAGCGGAAGAGGCGGCGCAACTCGGAGCGCACGGTGCCGGGGTTGGGCAGACCGGCAAAGAGGCACTCCACCGTGTCGAGCACCACCCGCTTGGCGCCAATCTGGTCAATGGCGTAATTGAGCCGGACGAACAATCCCCCCAAGTCGAATTCGCCCGTTTCCTGGATCTCGCTCCGTTCCAGGCGCACGTGGTCAATCAGCAGTTTCTTTTGCGCCACCAACCGCGGCACGTCGAACCCCAGCGACGCGACGTTGGCCGCGAGGTCCTGGGCTGTTTCCTCGAAGGCCATGAACACACCCGGCTCCCCGAACTGCGTCGCGCCGCGCACGAGGAATTCCATCGCCATCAGCGTCTTGCCGCAGCCGGCGCTGCCGCAGACCAGTGTCGGCCGTCCGCGCGGCAACCCGCCGTCGGTGACCTCGTCCAGGCCCTGGATGCCGGTGGGCGCTTTGGGCAGAGTGGGGTGTGCTTTTAGTTTAGCCTTTTTCATGGTGACTGGTCGTTTTGGTTTACTGTTGGTGCTAGTTCAGAAAGGGGCGGGGACAGCTTGTCCCCGGCTTGGGCTTGAAGTTGCAGGGACAGGCTGTCCCCGCCCCGTTGTGGGGAGCCCTGGGGCTGGAGTTCGACGCACCCCGCGTGGCTCGTCCAGACGATTTCCGCCGCCGCCGGGTCGAGGAAGGGCAGTGGCCTGTTGTTGGACCAGATAGCGCTCGCCCACGAGGACGATGGCTGCCGCCAGGAGGCCGAAGACCAGCAGGAAACCCCATCCGGCCCGGCGTTCAATTCGCGGAGCCGCGTTGACACGGCGAGCGCCCGGTGGAGAGACGTTCGGTCCGTGATTCTGTGCAATGGCCATTACGACTTAAGCTGCTCGGACAACAGGTAGCCGCACGCCTTGTTTTTCTAGTAGAGGACGACCGCACTCCAAGTCGCTCGGTATTTTCAGGCACGGCGAAACGCTCGCCAGCGTCTTGGAGTGGGTCAGCCCTCTGGCGCTTTGGCAGCCAGATGTGCAAGCCATCCTGAGAAACGACGTCTTGATGATGGACTTTGTCCCCGGCGCCGCAATGAGATGGTGGCTGAAAGAATTGTAGGCGAAGGCTTACAGGCGGCTTTAGGAACGCCTCGCCCACTGATAGTGGTTGCCTGCAATGATCAGCGATGTGAAAGCGGCAGAGGACAGCCGCACTCCAAGACCTGGCGGCCCTTCGCGGCCACCTGGATAACGCGCCAGCGTCTTGGAGTGCGGCTGTCCCCTGCCGCTTTTCGGCCTAGCGCGAACTTGTACAATCAGACACTGGATTCCGGAACGGCGGGGGACTTGCCTGCGCCCCTTTCCAAGACCGGTGTCCCCTTCCATCAGCCATCAGCCTTCAATCCATGTTCCTGGGCATAGAGGACCAGTTCCACGTCGCTGCGGACACCGAGTTTTTGCCACACGCGCGTGTGGAAGGTGCTGACGGTTTTAGGACTGAGGCATAATTCGGCCGCGACCTCTTTGATTGAGCGGCCGGCTACCAGCAGGTGTAGGATCTGGAGTTCCCGGTTGGAGAGCGTCTCATGAGCGGGCCGGGCATTGGTGGAAAGATCGGAGGCCAATCGCTCGGCCAAGGCGGCGCTCACATATTTGCCTCCGGCGAGGACTCGGCTGATCGCCTCCGCCAGGCGCTCCGCTGCTGCCTGTTTGCATAGGTAGCCGCTGGCGCCCGCCTTCAGCACGCGCAGTGCCATTTGCTGCTCGGGCGCGCTGCTCAGCACCAGCACCGGCAGGTTTGGGTGGTAGCGACGCACGTCCTGCAAGGCTTCCAGGCCCGAACGGCCTGGCATAAATACATCCAACACCAGCAGATCAAAGCACTCCCGGGAGAGACACTCCAACGCCTCCGAGGTCGTAGAGGCCTCACTGAACTGGGCGTCGGGATATTCCTCGGCTATTGCTTGCACCAGTCCTTTCCGGAATAGTGCATGATCATCTGCAACCAGGATCTTCATGGCGCTCCCTTCTCCAAGTCTGGTGGGCTCGACAGCGGGAACCGAACCTCCACAGTGGTCCCCGTTCTCGGATGGCTCCGGATGTCAAAGGCTCCTGCCAGCAACAACGCCCGCTCGCGCATGCCCACCAATCCGATAGACCGGTCACTGCTTAGCGCCGCGGGCGAAATGCCGCAGCCATTGTCGTGGATGCGAAGAATAAGCTGGCCAGCCACCAATTCGAGAAACACCTCCACCCGGGTGGCTTGAGCGTGCCGCAGTACGTTGGTGAGGCTTTCTTGCAGGATGCGGAACATGGCGGTGGACCGTGTCCGGTCGAGGGTTACGTCTTGCTCGGGCACCGTCACGGCACAAGCGATTTCGGTGCGAGCCTGGAAGTCCTGGACCTGCCATTCCACCGCCGGGCCCAGCCCGAGGGCGTCCAAGATCATCGGCCTCAATTCAGTGGAGATCTTCAGCACCGCCTGCATGGCGGTGTCGGTCAAGCCGGCCATCACGGTGAGTCGTTCGCGGAGGCCCTCTTGCTGCTTCGGGTCCAATGGAGCGCCCAGGCGGCGGTGCAGCCAGACCACGTCCATCTTCAGCCGGGCCAGTTCCTGTGCCAGCACATCGTGAATCTCACGGGCGATCCGAGTGCGCTCTTCTTCGCGCACCATTTCCATCCGTCCAGCGAGGGCGCGCAATTGACCTCGGGAGGCCATTAGTTCCTGCTCCACACGCTTACGTTCGGTGATGTCAACGTGGCAGCCGAGCATCTGCACCGACTTTCCGCCGTCGTCCCGCAGCACCTTGGCGCGTGCGTAAATCCAGCGATAAGAACCATCCTTGTGTCGCATCCGGACCTCGATTTCGTGAGCGCCTTGCGGGTTGACCAGGTAAGCGCGCACCCGTTGCATTGACCATTCGATATCGTCGGGATGCAAGCGGTTTTGCCATTCCTCGAAGCCATTGGAGACTTCGTCGTCCCGATAACCTAATTGCCGCTTCCACTCGGACGAGTAATAGACCTTGTCCGTCTTCAAGTCCCAATTCCAAAGCCCGATGTCGGCCGCCTGTACTGCCAAATGTAGCCGAGCCTCAACCTCCCGCAGCGACGCCTCTGCCCGCTTGCGCTCGGTGATATCCAGCAACACTCCAGCGGCTCGCTCGGGATGCCGCGCCGCGCCGTCCCCGGCGAACGACGTCGAGCCCCGGACGTTCAACCAACGCACCGAACCGTCCGGGCGGAGGACACGATACTCGGCATCGAGCACCCCGTCGCCGCGCGGATCATTGGCAGCCGTCATGGCGGCGAGGAAGGCTGCGCGGTCTTCCGGATGAATGCCCACGAATAGGAGGTCCGCGTCCAGGGTCAAGGCCTCGCCGGGCTTCAAACCCAATAGGGCCTTGAACTCGGGTGACCACCGGCCCGTGCCGCTCGCAAAGTCGTAGGTGTAGGTGCCGAACCTGGCGGCCTCGGCGCCTAAGCGCAGGCTTTCATCACTCCGCCGGCAAGCCTCCTCCGCCTGCCAGCGCGCCAAAGCAGTCGCCAGGTGATCGGCCATTCGCTCCAGGAAAGCTATCTTCGCCGGTGTGAAACGGCCGCGCCGCTTATCGTTGAATTGCAGCAGACCGAAGGTCCCGCAGGTGCTGCGCAGCCGGATGAGCGCCACCGATTCGTAGCCCATGCCGTTGCAGCGGTTGCGTGTCCGGGCCTGCCGGTCGGCATCGGTAGTGGTGGCCAGCAGTTCCGTCGTGCAGTTCGTCCAGAAACTGCCCTGTGCGGTGAAGAAGGGTTTCGCCGGATTGAACCGCCCGCACAGGATGTTCCCGCACATACACTCCAGCACGGGATCACCCTGGGGATTGCGCACGATCTTGCCTTGGGGGTCCAACGCACAGAGGGCATTCTCTGCCCGCACAAACTCCGGCGGAAACCCCGTCGTTTCAAAGTAGGGGAAGTCTTCCCCGTCCCGCAGCCGGACGCCGACCGCCTCGCAGCCGGTTCCGTCCCGGAGCAGCCGGGTCGTTTCCTGCATCAGCGTGCGCAGATCTGAGCTCGAGTTGATCCGATCCAGCAAACCGAGGCTCAGTTCGCGCTCCTCCTCCAGGCGCTTGCGCTCGGTGATATCCCGAATGATCCCCACATGCGCGGGGCGTCCCTGAATATGGAAATAGCTGCCCGAGATTTCGACAGGGAAGACCGTGCGGTCTTTCCTGCGATGCCAACGCAGCAACGCAAAGGTCACACCTGACGAAATGGCCTGCCGGGTGAGGTCGGGTTCGGCAGAGACGTCAGTGGTTTTTAGCGTCAGGATCTCTTCCCGGGTGTAGCCGTATAGCTTCAGCGCGGCGGCGTTGGCATCGAGAATCTCGCCGGTCTCCTGGTCCACCATCAGCACCGCGTCGGACGCCGCTTCAAAGAGCCCGCGATACCGCTCATCCGATTCCACCAGGCCCCGCTCGATCCTCCTGATCTCGGTGAAATCTGTCAGCACCACCCGGCACTCCCGTCCATCGTCCGAGACGCTGGCGCGCAGTTGGACAGTGAGCGGTGGTTTGGCTTTGACCACGAGCGGTAACTCGCCGAACCCCGTGGACTTACCTCCAAAAGCCTCGCTTAACAGGGCATCGAATGCGGCACGGGAGCTGGCCGCGATGAAAAGCGCGAATCGCCGCTCTCGCAAGTCGCTTCGATCGCGCCCCAGCAGACTGGCCGCGGCAAGGTTGGCCCGCTGGATGGTGCCGTCTCGTCTGAGGGTTAGGTAGCACGCCGGAGCTAAATCATAGAGCTCGGTAAACTCCTCCAGTGAACTATCGAGTTCCGCCTTCACCCGCCGCAGCTCACTGTTCTGCATCTCCAACTCGATCTGGTGGACTTGCAGTTCGTGCAAGAGGCGCCGAGGGTCAGTTTGGGCGTCGGGTAGGTGGGCTGTGGATTCTTTTCGGAGTCGTGTCTCGGCCGCGCTTCGCAACGCGGCGGGCTGAAGGGCAGGGCGAGAGGCTGGCAGGCCGCGGCCGCGCTGCGGGGCGCGTTCGGTAGCACGGCGGGAGCCCTTCGCGCCTGGGATCTTCCGAACCCCAGTGGCTTTTGGTCGTCGGGGTGGACGCACCCGTTCCGGCTGTGGCTCGCCTTTTGTCAAGGTTGCTAGTATTAAACTGGCGAAGGCTGTCAGCGCAATGAAAAGAAAGGCCTTACCCAGAGATTCTCGCTTTGCCTGGATGGTAGGGCGCGTCACTCCGTGCGCGCCGGTTCTGGTGCGTCCGCAAGCGAACGGCGCGCACGGAGTGACGCGCCCTACCCAGCGACCCATCCCCATAATGAGCATATCGCCCGGTTTCAATTCAACCAAGCCTGCCTTCACCTCCATTCGGAGGAGGTTATCGATGGTGCATTGTGCCATTACCACAGTGGGGTAGACCTCCGGTCTGCCGCTGGAGAACGGACAAGCGCAGGGTATAATGGGCCGATCTCGAATGGGAGTGCATGCCGCCGGCCTAGCTGAGGCCCGGTCCAAGCCTGGGCCTGGCCAAGCGGTAGGCAACCACTAGGCAACCACTCCGATGTGGATCGGATCCACATCGGAGTGGTTGCCTAGTGGTTGCCTACCAGTTGGCTACTGGTTGGCCAGTAATACGCCTGGGGAGGCCTGGAGGTAGTTGAGAGCGAGTTTGGCTCAGGCTCGGGAATCGGGGCGTAGCGGCTCAGTGGCTGGGAAGCTACGAGGGTGCCCGAGCCCCTGTCCTCAGCGACCATTGAAAAGCCCGTGCTTTTGGCCGCAGAAACACACGTAAATCCAGTCGCACTCGTTAGCTCCTCTACCATATCATGTTCTGCGGCCTGAAGGCCGCGCTCCTATGCGCTGGTGGTAATGACGGGATTCGCCCGCCCTCGGGCACACGGCCCAGGACAAAGTCTTCGTAAGCCATTGTAGGAGACGACGTAAGGAGTCTCTGATCTCTTGGCCTGCTGTCCAAACCTGGGTTGTTCGGAACGCGCTGATTAGAGACTCCTTACGTCGTCTCCTACAATTTCAGATTGGAGTCCTTATCTCCGACTTTGTCACTGACCGTGCCCTCGGGCACAGGCACACAATAGCTTTTCTCGTCTTCGGGAAGCAGCTATGGTTTCCTTCCGTGATGATGCTCGTGCCTAACAGAACCAGTCGCCGTACCTTTCTAAAACGGACCGCCCTTACCATAGGAGCCGCGCCAGCATTCGAGGGGGCGTGGCTGCTCGCGGCCGAAGCGCCCAGGACGAAGCTGCGCACCGCCGTCATCGGCTGCGGTGGTCGCGGCGAGGTGAGTCTCGAGGGTGCTTTGACCGAGAACCTGGTCGCGATCGTCGATGTGGAGGAACATCGTCTCCTTGCCGCGGCGCAGAAGGCCTCGGCACAGGGCGCCCAGCCGAAGATGTTCCTGGATTACCGGCGGATGTTCGACGCCATGCATGCGGAGATCGACGCGGTGTTCGTCGCCACGCCCGATCATCATCATGCGCCGGCCGCGATGCTGGCCATTCAGCACGGCAAACACGTTTATTGCGAGAAGCCACTGTGCCATGACGTGTTCGAGGCGCGGGCGCTGTCCGAGGCCGCGCGGCGGCATAAGGTGACGACGATGATGGGGAACCAGGGCCACTGCGAGGAAGGCTATCGGCTGCTCTGCGAGTACCTTTGGGCCGGGGCCATCGGGGACGTGCTGGAGACGCATAGCTGGAGCGGGTTCGTCAATGGCGGCACCGGTCCTCGACCGCCTGCCAAACCGTTACCGGCGGGATTGTGCTGGGACGAATGGGTGGGGCCGGCTCCGTATCGCGACTACCACGACGGATTGCATCCGGCCTACTGGCGGTACTATCGTGACTTCGGCAC
>Ga0209697_10006032_pt1 | contig 14836 bp, 12 predicted proteins | sample AliMusrvi5mmetaG_FD_184115 | JGI IMG/M metagenome (GOLD analysis project Ga0209697, IMG submission 184115) | Freshwater lake bacterial and archeal communities from Alinen Mustajarvi, Finland, to study Microbial Dark Matter (Phase II) - Alinen... | ecosystem: Environmental > Aquatic > Freshwater...
GGTTGTCGAGAGAAGTTTCTCTTGGTTGGAGAAATGCCGAAGACTTTGGAAAAACTGTGAGCGTACGTTGAATACCAGTCTGCAAATGATGGTTTTGGCTTTCGTACGGGTTTTATTGGGAAGAGTGGGAAGGGAGAAAGATTTGAGATAGATACTAAGGGGCTTAACCTCAACATCATGAAGGTTCAGTTTCGGATTCACACGTCCAGTCGCTCGTTCATCCCTTCGTGGCAAAACCGACCCTATCCCCGACTGCTGTTCCACATGACCATACCCGCGAGAAAGTTCTGGTTCGTTACCGTAAAAATACCCCGGCATTTGCGGCTCGACCTTCGTTCGTTTGTCTCTTAACCCGGGATTTTCTATGTTTACGATTTCATCCTCAAGCGTCTGAATCTCTTCATTTACTCTCTCTAACGCCTTTTTCCTCTCATTGATTTCCGCTTGAGAAGCTTTTTTCGAAATGCTCCAATTCAATAGGTTCTCGAGAGAAGCCTGCAAAGCGTGAAGCTCTCCAATATTTGCTGGCTCTTTTCTCGGTTGATTCTGGCCGCTCTCTGCAACCGCGGGTTCACGTTTCCTCTCTGGCTTCCTCTCCGGAGCCTTCGACACGGGCATGCGTTCTTTTATCATACGAGTGAAGTTTTATTTACGATTTACAACAGTCCCATGTTCCCGAAGAGGGTCAGGGTGATGACCGGCATAAGAGCGAGAAGAAAAGCGAATGCCATTTCTTCGGCTTCCTGCGCCCGACGACATCGATCGCACTGATGCGCGTTTTCCGTCATGCTGTGCACGTCACTCGAGGTGACCATGGGATCGTTTCCCATATGTTTGTCTTACGGCTTACAAAGAAAAAACGAGTTCCCCGACAAGGGGCACCCGTTTTCACTATACAGACAGTATACATCATTTTTTTGCCGAAGTCAAACAAAAAAACTTCTATCTCTGCTTTCGCTTGATTTCTTCGACTATGATTTCCTATTGAAACGCTTTTTCAATTGGTTCAATTTCCTCCCTACGTTCTCGTACGGATTGTCCAGTGGTTTTTCGGTCGATTTCTCCGGAAGCTCACTGAAGTCGTCAGATCTGTCTGGCGTTACCTTCTCTTCCAGGCTATCGGGTGTCGGATTTTCGATGGACTCCGGAAACAGGAGGGGGAAATTCTTCTTCGCTTTCATCTCGATCTCGTTGTACAAAGAATGCACTCGATTCATCGCGATGGCAATCTGATCAGCATCTTTTGTCGCAAAGGAGTCTCGGGCCTGTCCCATCAGCGTACGGAGTTGCGGTTCGTTTTCATTTACATAGACACCGAGTCCTTTTTCCTGATGCCGTTGTTTCAGACGACTCTCTCTTTCATACTCGGCATCAAGGATGCGATAATATTCTTGCAAAGAAAGTACCGTCTCAAGTTCCTGAAAAACCGCGCTCGCCTCACGAAGAGTGGCGATCTTTCCTTCTTCATTACCCAAACGCTGAAACGAAAGAGCGTTCTTCTCTACTACGCGTATTTTTTCCCTCATCTCTTCTATTGAGGTACTCTGCATCTTTTCTTCCAACTCCGATCGTCGTGCTACGAGTGCTCCGCTCGTTTTCAGACGGACAAAAAGTTCATCCAAAGCATCGAGGCATTCCATTCGTTCCGTCCGTATTGCTCCGTATGCAGTCAGGGTTTCCCTTACTTTGGAAAGTGCCTCTCTCTCAAAAGACGCTTCCTCTTCGTCAAACCGTGCCCGTATCCTGCCGAGAAATTCCTGCTCTTCGTCCTTTTTCGGCAGAGACTCCGGCAACTCATCTTCCCTGAAACCGACACTTTTTCCGACTTCACGAAGCGCATCAAGCTGTCTCTTTGTGTGTTCAATCAATTCGACAACCAATAAACGGTGCTCGGCAAACTGTCTGTCATGGATTTTCTTCGTATCTAGGGAAGAAATATCAGGAATTACTGTTTCCTGATATTTTTTTCTCAAGAATTCCTTTCTCACGTCTGCAGCGCTTTCATCCTCTTTCAGAGGGTTATCAATCCTATCCGTGTTCGTGTTCGTTTCTGGCATGATTGTTCGTATTCAATGTTATCCTTCCTTCCGTTGTGTCACCGGCTTCTCTTTTGCATACTTCTTTCACATCGTGGCATTCATCGATTCAAGCTCTTTTATGATAGCCCGCCTATCATTCCATGGGATATTCCGATCGCCGACCCGCATCGTTTCCTCGGCACCCTTGCCGGTGACGAGCAGGATGTCATTCGATTCCAGGAGGGCGAGTCCTTTGTGGATCGCGTCGCGTCGATCGCAGATACGGAAGAGCGTCTTGTCTTGCTCTTTGTTCCGAATGCCTTCTTCCACCTCATCGAGTATCTGCTCCGGATCTTCGTGATACGGGTCCTCGTCGGTAAGGATGACGATGTCCGCCGTTGCCGAGACAATCTCGCCCATGATTGGACGTTTGCCACGGTCCCGATCGCCACATGCCCCGAAAACCGAAATGATTTTCGCCCCTTCCACCCTCATCGCGGAAACAAGCTCATAGAGTTTCCCGAGTGAGTCCGGCGTCACCGCATAGTCGATGATGATGGTTGCGCCGAGGCCGTTCGGGACGGATTCCATCCGCCCCGGGATGAGTGTGACCTCGGACACGGCCCGAGCAGACGTTTCTACCGGCACGCCGAGAAGCGTCGCTGCCGCGGTTGCCGCAAGCGTATTCTCCACGTTGAATTTACCCGGAAGCCGAAGGGAAAACCCCGTTTCCCGAACAGTGAATGTCGATCCATCCAGCGACAATAGGATATTTTCTGCGAGAAGGTCCGCCTCCGGCCTGACTATGGAATACGTGACTTTGTGCTTTGCTTTTTCGAGGAAAAATTCCGGTTCCCACATGTCGAGGTTCACGACCGCAGCATCCGATCGATCAAAAAGTTTTCTCTTTGCTCGACGGTACTCTTCCATCGTCTTGTGATAGTCGAGGTGTTCACGGGTCACATTGGTAATAACGGCGACCGCGAAATGCACGCCCGCGAGGCGCCCTTGGTCGAGTGCGTGCGACGATGCCTCGAGTACGACATGCGTACACCCGGCATTCTTCGCATCATGCAGGAACTTTTGCAGATGATATCCTCCAAGCGTCGTAAATTTCGATGCGTTCACAACCTCGTTGCCCGCGATGCGAAACGAGACCGTCGAGGCAAGCGCGACACGCTTGCTGTCGGCTTCAAGTATGTCTGCAAGCAGGCTTGCCGTCGTCGTCTTGCCATCCGTCCCGGTGACTCCGACGATCGTCAGGCTTCTCGCCGGATAGCCGAACCACGCGATCGACAGCAATGCCTCGATGCGATGTACGAGGTTCTTTACTCCCTGCGGGGCGAGCTTTGAGAGGATGCGTTTGAGTCGTTTCATACGTTTATTTTCCTAGAAACGTCCTTATCCATTGAATAATCCTGTATATCATATACCGGGCGGACGAAAGAATGACATCATACGTTCCAGGAAAGACAGTCGCGGGAGTCGCAGGCGAAAACCCGAATTTGAATCGCGTGATACCGAGCCATTTCCCTTCGCCGGCAGCGAATTCCGACGAACTCACTCCGCCGAAATCATACTGCACATATCCACGACGTTTTGCCTCGCACATACCCTCCCACTGCAGCAGGAAAGGCCCCATATCGGCACGATACGAGTCATCTGATCCGCCATGCAGATAGGTAGCCGTATCGCCGAAGAAGACGAGAAAGTTCGCAGCGATTACGACACTATCTTTCTCCGCGATCATCAACGTCGCCGTATCGCCAAGAAGCGTTTCCAACATCGCCTCATAATACGCGACCGGAAGAGCGGTGATGCCCTTGCGATCAGCGGTTCCGGTCACAAGCCGGATGAACGCGTCACGGTATTTCGGCTCCGTCGACGCGAAGACTTTCACACCGCGTTTTTCCGCTACACGGATATTGTATCGTGTCTTCGGTTTCATCGCGGCAAGCAATCCCTCCTCACTTGGAGTCAGATCGACACGGAACACCTCATGTGGTTGCATATCGTGTGGCGCCTTCACGATCTGCCTCCCACTCACGGCCTTGCGTATTTCCGTAAGCGTTTCCCTTGTCTCCGGCTCGATCCGTATCCACCCTGCATTCACATCCCTCGCTTTCGCAATCAACACGCTTATTGTCTCTCGCAATTGTCCTGATTCATTATTCTGGTCTCCATTCCTCAACGTACGCACTTGATCATTGGAAATTGATAATTGGGTATTGTTTTTAAATTCGAAATTCGAAATTCGAAATTCATCCCCATTCTCTTCTTCCTTTATTCCTGATTCTTTATTCTTTATTCTTCCCCTCGGCCCGCGTGGAACATACAAATATTCCCCCACGATCGGCAACTGGTGCACGACCCCGTTCGCGCTCCACCCTTCACCACAAAAACGCACTACCCGTTTGCCGGCCGCTTCCTGAAACCGCATCCATTCTTCCGATTGGAGCAACTCGTTCGTCACACTTTTCCGATTTTCTGATTTCAGAATTGAATTCATTCGATATAGATTCGAAATTGCCTCCGTTTCGACCTTATAGACTTTATGACTGTCAACAATACAACCTTTCACATATTCCGCATCATAACTGCACGTCTCCGTTGTCAGTTGTAAGTTGTAAGTTGTAAGTTGTTGACACTCTTGACTTTCGACTTCCGTCTATTTCTTCTTCCCCAAGAGTCGCAGCGCGGCACGCACCTTCTCGCCGACATCCTTCACACCGTCCGGCACGGCTTTGAGCGCATCTCGTGCCTCGCTGACCTTGTACCCGAGCGACAGAAGAGCCTCGATCGCATCCCCGTCCGCTGTCGTCGTTCTTCCGCCCGCATTCGTCGGCGCGGACACTTTGTTCTGCAACTCAACGATGACCCGTTCCGCCGTCTTCTTGCCAACACCCGAGACCTGGGTCAGAAGTGACGGATCCTTATTGACGATGGCAGTCCGTATCGTATCCGTATCCGCGATGGAGAGGATGCCGAGCGCTGCCTTGGGACCGATGCCGGACACGGAGATCAGCGCCTCGAAAACGGTCAGTTCGTCTTCGGACAAGAACCCATACAAGGCCAATATATCCTCACGGACATGCGTATAAATATGAAACGACACTTCTTCCGTCCCGGCGACTTTGCCGAGCACATACGCCGAAACACTCACCTTGTACCCGATCCCCCCGACTTCCACGATGACGGCGCCATTCCGTATACCTCGATTTTTCCCCGTAATCCATGCGATCATATCATTCCGCTAACAGTTGAATTCGTATTTTTCCCAGCTTCATCTCTTCTTTCCTGCTCCCCTTTCTAAGGGGAGCTCCTGAGTCCTCGAAGGTGAGGGGTGTGTGATGGATAACCAATTACCCCCTCCATGATACCCGAATTCCCTGAAATCCGCCATTTTCAAACGGTATTCCGATATCATTTCTTCATATCACTTCCGGTGAGAAAGGCCCAGTAATTCCCCTTGTTGACGACCTGGAAATTCGAATTCGGATAGTTCAATCGGAATTCACGGGGTTCTTTCACCTTGTTTTCCTTCCATTTGAATTCGGATGCAAGAAACTTCCCATCACGTTCCTCCACGAGATCGATTTCCCGTTGCTCATACGTCCTCCAGAAATATCGCTGCGAAGACACCGACCGATAGGAACAGAACTTCAATCGCTCGATGAAAAGAAAGTTCTCCCACAAAGCCCCTATATCGTTACGCGATGAGACGTCGCTCCATTGGGAGAGGAGCGCGTTCCGGACCCCGAGATCATAGAAATAATATTTCCGTTTCCCTCGCACCTCGTTTCTCATATTTCGTTTCAACGTGGAAAGCGAGACGATCACAAATCCCTTCTCAAGGATATCGAGGTACTTCTCGATCGTACGCACGTTGGCACCAAGTTGCCGGGCAAGTTCGTTCAATGAGACTTCGTTGCCGATCTGAAGAGCAAGCAATCGGACCAGATCGACCAATGTACGCGATTTCTTCACTCCATCAAGCGCGAGGACATCTCTCAGAAGATACGAATCGACGATCTCATTGAGATGTGTCATCTTTTCCTGTTTCTCAGGCGCAAGAAACACGTCCGGATACGAGCCGTATACCAGGAATTCCTCCAGACGGTTTTGCAGATCGAAGGCGGGATACGTCTCCGCAAGTTCGAACTGAGCGAACGGAAAAAGCGTTATCACCTTCTTCCTTCCGACCAGCGGCTCACCGACCTGATTGAAGAGATCGAAGCTCGAGGATCCGGTGACGACGACCCTGATTCCGGGAAACTGGTCGACCACGATTTTCAGACCCCCGCCAATTCCGGGGATCTGTTGCGCCTCGTCGATAGCGATAAGCTCATTGTCTCCGAGATAGTCTTTGATCTTATCGAAATCTCCGGAACCGAGAACTTCCTGAACACGGATATTTTCTCCGCTATCGAACCGGTATTTCAGGGACGTCTTTTCGATAAGTTCCTTTAAAAGAGTCGTTTTTCCGACTCGACGTGGTCCATAAATGACCAGAACCTTGTTTGGCTCCAATAATGGCTCTATCGGGCTATAATATCGCTTAATCATAAAAAACTGTATTGATTATATATATAGTAATCAAAATATATGTACTCATTATACATACTTTCAGTATATATACAAATATACACTCAAGTAAGCCATGAAAACCTAATGAAGAAGCGCTCGGGGGAAATCGACCGAGCCACTACTGCGAGCACGATTCCACATCCGGGTTCTACCAAACACACTCCTCCGATTTTTCCTTACTCAGCAATATGCTCATGTACGCCCTGCTTTGAAAATACTCACAGAAAATACTCGCGGTATTGCCAGAATCCCGAAGCCGTGATAGAAAGGAAAGGACTCACATCGGGTCTTTTTTCATCATCAACGATACAGCTATGCCTATCAAGGAAAATGCCAAGAAGTACATGCGGGTGACCGATCACAAGACGAACCGGAACAAGATCGTAAAGGGTGTGTTCAAGAGCGCCATCAAGGCTACCCGCGAAGCGATCACGACCGACAAGATCGACGCCGCCAAGGAATCCTTCAAGAAGGCCCAGAAAGCCATCGACAAGGCCGTCGCCAAGGGCATTCTCAAGAAGAACACCGCCGCCCGCAAGAAGTCCCGCCTCAACGCCGCCATCAAGAAGGCCGCGACGAAGTAGCTTCTTCCGCTTCATTTCAGACAAAAGAAAACCCCGTCATTCTGGCGGGGTTTTTACTTTCATAGTTCACAGTTTCTCCACGAAGAGCGTCAATGCGAGCTCGGGGTCGATCTTGCCTATTTTCATATCGGCATCGAGATCGGCGAGGAGTGACAGTCCCGATTTGAGCCGGGGAAGCGGAAAGGCATTCATCTTCGAAAGCAGCTTCGAGACGACGAAGGGATTCATGCCGGTCGCACGGGCGATATCGTCTTGACGCATATTGCCCCGATCATATTCCCCCCGGACTTTGAAGAGTTCCCGGATCTGCCAGGCAAGCAAGCCGAAGAGTTTTTGTACGCCGCCCGAGTCAGCACGAGCCTCACGCAAGAGGAGCTCGAGCGCACGACCACGACTGCCCGACACGAGCGCATCGAGCGCGGCAAATACTTTTTCTTGTGGGTTTTCCTGAATGAACAGTTCCGCATCCTCCAGAGACACCTCTCCGTCTCCTTTAAAAAGAGCAAGTTTGATAGCCTCCGACGAGAGGCTGGCGGAGTCGGTGCCATAAACAGACACCAGCCTGGTCACGGCCGCTTTCGAGAACGCTATGTCAGACACGACGGCTCGCGCTTCGGAAACAGCAAACGCCTCGGCCTCGCGCGGGGAAAGCGGGTCAAATGTCTCGACTTTCCCGGCAGTCTTTTTCAGGAACGCGAACAACTTGTCTTTTGCCTTCGGCTGATCGGTCTGAGAGAAAACCATGGAAGCATCATCACCCAGCCTCTTAAGCACATCTTTCACCTTTGCGACTTCTTCGTCCGGGAGCGAGAGCGCCTCACGAATATCGAGCAGACACGCCGAAGAGAAGAGGTCTGCCGATCCCGCCTCGAGTATCCGATTCGAAACTGATCCGGCGTCGACGGACGCATCAAGAATCGCGACGTTTCCGGACGGATACTTCGCAAGGAATCCCTGTTTCAATTCGGTCCGACGCCTGACGAGCCGGAACCGGTCCTTACCGGTGAGCAAAACGATCATATAATCTTTTCGTTCGATTCCCTACGTACGCATCCTGCTCCCCTTGGCAAGGGGAGCTCCCAAGTCTTCGAGGGTGAGGGGTTGAATAACTAAGGGGAGCCTCTTGGCTCCCCTTAGTATATCAGACTTCGAGATAATCAGGCCTGCGGTGACCATTCGACCGCCATTCCCGGAATGACCACTTCGACCCAGATCTGTCCCGGGACAAAATTGATTTCCTTTCCGGTCCCATCATAGAAGGTAAGCTTCGAATCAGCGCTTGCCTTGGACTTTTTCCAAGTACCGTCGATTTCCTGACCGTTTAGGAAATACTTCGCAGAACCGCTGTCGGTAGCATCAAACCACGGATCACCGATCTGGAGATTGTTATATCGTCCGGAAATATTCGTCGGGCCCGTCTTCTCTCCTGCCGGCAGATTCGCCCACGGGTCCTGCACGCCACGAGCCGTATAATCAACATCGGCCATGATCTGTTCGTTCTCAGCTGTCATGACGACAATGTTCTTCGGTGCGATACGCTGACCATTGTTCCGATCGGTATCAGCCGTCCCGCCCCACGTGCGCAAATAGGAGTTCGACGCCTTGTCATAGTCATATTCGGCCTTCATAACGCCCGGATAGCCGACACGGAGATGGCCACCGTTCGGACGATCTGCCTCGGCTACTTCCGCTTGGTGCGGATACCCCGAAAATGTATCGGTAGAGCTGTATCCAAAATCCTTCGCACACGAAAGAATCACATCGCCCTTGGCATACCCGGAATCCTCGACACGCATCAGTCCCGTCCGTTCCTTACGGAAGCAACACTGTGGTGCTTTCTTCCCACCCTGGCCATTACAGTCGATATTGTCGATAACGCCCTCATTGAGTTTCTGAATCGCGAATGCCGAACCACCCCACCCGACAAAGACCGCATCGAGTCCCTTCGCAAGTGCGATGTAGTCGTGCCGGGCACTGCGAAGCGCGCCGATCTCGGTCGGCATATCGCACAGGTACACGCCCATGAGTCGCGTCACGAAGATTCCCTCGGCCGGGTTCGGCATCTCGAAAACCATGTCGGCCTGCGAGAACCCTGCGACCGGTCGGGCCTGGACATCCACCGGCTGCATGAATGCGAACGGACGGCGATTCCAATTGGCGCAGGCGAGTCCGGAAATCGGGCTCACATTGCCCTGGTTGAGCGGTCCGGACGGCGTCGTTCCGTTCTCGATCTGAATAGGACTGACGCTACCCCTCCTGAGCAAATCCCGACCGAATGCGAAGTATGCGATCACGAATGCGACTGCCACGGCAAGTACCGCGACGATAATCTTCTGTTTCTTGTCCATACGAAGATATGAAGTATTACGTTGAGACGCCACTAGTATAGCACGACTCGAAAATAAAAAAGAGCTCCCGCAAATTCCTTCTCTATTTCTTGCCCCCCCGTTATCAATTGTCAGTTGTCAGTTGTTAGTCAGAGCTTACCCTTTCAGGCTCCCCCAATCCTTCCCGATCGCCGTCTCGGCGATGAGCGGGATGCGAAGTTCATAAGCCGATTCCATCGCCCGTTTCAGATCCTTCGAGAACGCTTCCGCGATATCTTCCTTCACCTCGAATATGAGTTCGTCGTGCACCTGCAAGAGCATCCGTACCGCATCACCGTATTTCGGAAGGATCTCGGAAACTCGAAGCATCGAGAGCTTCATGATGTCCGCAGCGAGCCCCTGTATCGGCATATTGATCGCCATACGTTCTCCAGCTTGCGCGAGATTGCGGTTATCACTTCGGATTTCCGGCACGTACCGTCGTCGTCCGAGTTCCGTCTCGACATATCCCTTCTCTTTCGCACTCGCCTTCATCCCTTCCATATAATCCGTCACGCCTGGAAATTTCTTGAAATAGGTATCGATGAATTCGGCCGCTTCCGCGGGGGTGATACCGAGACTTTGTGAGAGGCCGTACGCGCTCATGCCGTACATGAGTCCGAAATTGAAGACCTTGGCCTGACGTCGCATGTCGCTCGTCACGTCCACAGGAGCGACGCCATACACGGCCGAGGCTGTCGCACGATGCACATCCTCCCCGTTTTCGAATGCCGATACGAGCGATGCGTCACCACTCACATGGGCCATCACGCGCAATTCGATCTGAGAGTAGTCGGCACTGACCAGGAAATATCCGGGCTCCGCCTCGAACGCGCCACGGATAGCCTTGCTCCATTTTTCCCGTGCCGGAATATTCTGCAGATTCGGATCCGTCGACGAGAGTCGCCCCGTCGTCGTCACCGCCTGTTGATAGGTCGTATGGATCCGCGACTGTGTGTCGACAAGGGCCGGGAACGCGTCGAGATAGGTGGTCTTGAGTTTGAAGAGTTCCCGCTCCTCCTCCACGAGCACCACGATCGGATACTCCCGAAGCTTCGCGAGCTCCGATGATGCCGTAGAAATGCCCGTCTTGGTCCGTTTGATACCGGTCGTCGGTACCCCGAGTTCGGAGAACAGTATCTCCGCGAGCTGTTTCGGCGAATTGATATTGAACTCTCTTCCCGACAAGTCGTAAATCTTTCGCTCTATCTCTTTTATCTCTTTCCCGAGCCCGTCGGACAGACCACGGAACGTCGCCGTATTCAGCCTGATTCCCTCATCTTCCATCCTCGCCAGAATCAAAATAAGCGGCATCTCGACTTCCGTGAAAAGTCGGGAGAGCGTCCATGGTCCGGACTGTTCAGTAGAAACCGCCTCCATTCGCTCCCGCAGATTCGCCGAGAGTCGCAAAATTCCTTCAGCAAGTGATCCAAACCTTTCACCGTCAAACGCTTCCAGAAGGAGGTGCTCCAGCTCGATCCGCGTCCCCGCCTGCAAGAGATACCCAGCAATCATGGTATCGAACGAGACGCCGGCAAGAGCGATATCTTCATTCCGAAGAACATGCCACGCCGCTTTCGCGTCATGAAACACCTTCGGCACGGTTTCATTTTCAAAAAAAGTTTTCAGGATATTTTTTGTCGCGTCATTCCATTCGATACGTGCCGTGCTTCCGTCATACGCGAGTTCAACCGCCGATATTCCCGCGGTTCCAAAAAGCGACGCCTCACCGGACACGATATCCACCGCTACCGCGCCGTCTTTCATCCCGACAAGAAACTTCTCGATGTCCTCCGCTGTCTTCACTGTTTTCGTCTTCTTTTTCTTTCCTTCCTCGCCATGCCGAAGCCTTGGCGAAGGCGGGTTCTCCGTTGTCAGTTGTGAGTTGTCTGCTGTCAGTCGGTCTTCACTCCCCGTTATAAGTTGTGAGTTGTAAGTTGTAAGTTCGGTCCCTGGTATTCTCTTCAAAAGGCTATAAAACCCGTTGTTCCTGAAAAGCTCCGAGACGACCGCCGTGTCGAAATCTCGCGCCACACAGGCAGTCGGGTCGAAGTCGACCGGCGCGGAGGTGTCGATCGTACCGAGTTCTTTGGAAAAGAACGCCATCTCTTTGTCCGCCACGAGTTTTTTCCGAACGCTTTCCTTCATCGTATCGAGCGACGCATAAATTTTCTCGAGCGATCCGAACTCGCGAAGCAAGTCCGTCGCCGTCTTGGCCCCGATGCCCGCAACGCCGGGTATATTGTCCGAACTGTCCCCCGCGAGTCCCTTGTAATCGGGTATGGCCGTCGGGGGAAACCCATATTTCATAGTGACCGCAGTCTCGTCGTAGAGAACGATATCCTTCACGCCCTTCCGAAGCGCGAACACTTTCACCAAAGGCGTCACGAGTTGCAATGCGTCGTTATCCCCCGTGACGATGATGGTCGGTATGCCTTTCTCGGATGCCTGTCGCGCGAGCGTTCCCACGCAGTCATCGGCCTCGAATCCTTCTTTCTCATAAATCGGAATATTGAACGCGCGCATCAGATCTTTCACTAATGGTATTTGCGCGTACAGATCGTCCGGCGCCTTCGTCCGCGTCGCCTTGTATTCGGCGTACTTCTCATGCCGAAAGGTCGGCGCCGACAAGTCGAAGGACGCCGCTATATATTCCGGATGGAATTTCTCCAAGACGGACAGAAGGGTCATCGCCACGCCGTACACCGCGCCGACCGTCTGCCCGGCCTTGTTCGTCAAGGGCGGCAATGCATGATACGCGCGATGAATGAGCGCGTTTCCGTCGAGCAGCACCAGTATTTTTTCATCCGATTTCTTCGCCATACTCGTAGTTTTTCAAAAAAATCCTCCCCGTTGTCGGTTATAATACCATTTCTAAGAAACCCCTTCCCTCCGTCTCCGCGAGTCCGCCAGCTGGCGGAGTCTTCAGAAATCCGTGGCGGTCCAGGTCTGCGTCATAAATCCTGGACACCGTCGTTCGCGAACGACGCGACTGGTCCTGTCGCTCGCGAGCAACTGGACTGGATTGCCACCCCGGCATACGCAGGGCAGGCTGTCCGACTACGGGCTCGCAAAGACCGCTTTATAGGGCTGAATAATTTGAAATGGTATAAGTTGTTAGTTGTTAGTTGTTAGTTCCCCGTTTCCTCTCGTGGCACCAGTGTATCGAGATAATTCTTCCGGTTCACGGTCATGAAGGAACTTTCCGGATACGTCTCTTTCCACAGCTTCGGTTCTTTCGAGAGGTCCGACCATTTGCATTCGATCGCCATGAGCGCTCCCCGAAACTCTCGTATTATATCGACTTCCTTGCCGGTATGCGTACGCCAAAAATAATATGCGTCGGACCCATCCGCGATAGCATTTTGCTTGACCAGTTCCATGAAGACAAAATTCTCCCACAGTTGTCCGACGTCGTTTCGAGACACGAGCGAGCCGAACTGTCCGATGACCGCGTTACGGACACCATTGTCCAGGAAATAATATTTTGCCTTCTTCGTGATCTCATTTCGCAGATTTCGACTGAATCCCCGAACCCGTCGGATCACGAACATCTTCTCGAGCAGGTCGAGGTACCGGCCGACCGTTTTCGTATCCGTCTTCAGCGCGACGGCGATCTCGTTTTGCGACACCTCGCTCCCCACCTGGAACGCGAGCATGCGCACGATATCTCGCAACAGGTCCGGCGACTTGATACGGTCAAGCGCGAGAATATCGCGATACAGATACGATGAAACGAGCTCGTTCAAGATCCGTTCCTTTTCCGCACCGCTCTTTGCGAGCAGTACATCCGGATACGAACCATAGACAAGGAAATCCTCGAGTCCAGAAACAAGCTCGAACCGACTCGCCGTCATTTCCGACTGTGCGATCGGCAAAAGCGTCATGACGAAGTGTCGACCCGTAAGCGGCTCGCCGATCTCCGAGGAAAGCTCGAACGAGGACGACCCGGTCAGGATGAATTCCTTTTCCGGAAATGCGTCGATGAGCATCTTCATCCCGAGTCCGATACTCGGCACCTGCTGAGCCTCGTCAATCGCAACGATATCATACGGCCGGGCAAAATCGAGGATGTCCTCGCGGACCTCCCTCCCAAACAACTCACGCACACGGAAATCATCCCCGACGACAGAAAGGGTTTTCCGGTCCTTCCTTGAATCGAGATACGACCGAAGCAGCGTCGTCTTGCCAACTCGCCGTGGACCGTATATCACGAGCACCCGCTTGGGTGCCGTGGCCTTTTCGATGGATTGTTTTCGAGAGAAGTTCATGATTCTATGGTATATTAAACCACAAATTATGTCAAATTCATGGTTTACAAAACCACAATACTATAACTCTCAAGCGACTCTTCCGGATGAAAAATTTGATTTTTGCTTTATATATAGCATAAATCACTTCTTCATCAACAAATCCACCAGAGGCTCACGCTCACCTGTGCGAATTGCGAGATAAAATTCCCGTTGACTTTCTCGTCGCGACGTTTGACTTTTCAACGTTGATATGCTATACTCCCCTGTTCTGAAGCATGGTTCTTTCAGAACGAATACCTCTTCCCATGGAAGAGCAGGATGATTCCATCGCGGTAAGCAGCATACGGATGATTGCGACGCCATGATATGTACCTCACGCCGGACACATGTGCCGAGCCTAGAGGGACTGTCGTAACGAAGGCGACAGGGACATCATCAGGTCAAAGCCGAGGGATCGGGAATAAATGGAGAGAATATTATTCACAAGATAGTATCACACTCTTCCACTTCTCCCGATCCCTTCTCCATTCAGTCCGTCATCACGAGATGGTGGGTCGAATAGAGAAAATGTTTTATTAACAATCAAAATAGGGGTAGTTAAAATGAAAGAATTTAAAGCAAAAGAAATTGACTATATTTTAGCTCAGGCCGTTGGATATTTTATGTTGGGTGGTTTTTTGCTTGTCGTTACCCTGCTACTGTTAACAGCAGGCATTGTTTGTTTGAAATACCATCCACAAAATTTCCAGGAGTTCATGCAATTCTTCCCAAGCGGTAGACGGTAGAAAATAGTTATATTGAGATATGGAGCTAGGTGACATTTTTTAATGTCCTAACAGCGCCGTGTCTCTTTTTTTATCCGCATATCATTATTCCATCATCTTCAATTCCCATATATTTTGTCGAATCGAAGACACGCAATCACGTTTCTTCAACTCATTAACCCGTGAACCCGTTAACCGGGTATCTCTTTTTTGCCACGCCGGAACCTCGGCGCCGGAGGATACCTATTCCCCGTTGTGAGTTAT
>Ga0209697_10006036_pt1 | contig 14833 bp, 18 predicted proteins | sample AliMusrvi5mmetaG_FD_184115 | JGI IMG/M metagenome (GOLD analysis project Ga0209697, IMG submission 184115) | Freshwater lake bacterial and archeal communities from Alinen Mustajarvi, Finland, to study Microbial Dark Matter (Phase II) - Alinen... | ecosystem: Environmental > Aquatic > Freshwater...
TCGTAGCGGAGCGGGGTTTGCGAGTCCCGAAAAAAATGAAAATATTTTTCCGGCTCCGAGAAACCGCTTGCATCCCCGGAGCAACCTCAGGCACACTTGCCTCAGGTCACCAGACCTGAACAGTTACTATTATAGCCCAGGGCAACGCCCTGGGTATCAGGTAGATGGAGAGCTAGCCCTGTAGGGGCGACAGAATCGTTGATCTTCCAAAACCCGCCTTAACTTAGCGCCATTAGGGTCTGGCACCCAGTTCCCTCGGCGTCTGCTTTCTCCTCCTCCCCTCAGAAAATGCGTCAATACGCGGGACTGACCCGAGTTTACCATTTCTCGCCTGAGTTCATTTTCAACATTGACAGCGGTTCAATATTGAACCACCCTGTGAGGCATGAGAAGCACTGCACCAGACATTGATTTCAAACGCTCCCTAACCGCAACGATTCGGCAGAGGATGAAGGAAGACAACCTGTCGATCTCGACCCTGGCCGAGCGCATGGGCACCGCTCGAACCGCCGTGCGGCGGATTCTTGATGCCCGCAACACATCCATCACGTTCCGATCCATGAGCCGTGCAGCCCAAGCCGTGGGCCTCAAGATCAAGCTCGTCGCCGAGCCGATGTCCCCTGAGGAACTCGGAGCGCTTGCCCATCGTCTGGCGGGCAACACAAACCCCGCCGAGTCCGCTCGACTAGTCGCTAAAATCACCGACGGATTCTACGGTTCGTAATGGCGAAGATACAGCGTAGCGACATCCCACGGCCACTCCTTGAGCACCTGCTCCTGCGTGTGCGGGAAAGGGACTACTGACCCGCAGCTATTATGAATACTATGGATACAGAGCACGGACAGGCGCTGGAAAAAATTGTCGGGCAACTTCGGGTTGGTTTAAACCCGGAAGCAATCTACCTCTTTGGTTCCCATGCCCGTGGAGATGCCGGGCCGGACAGCGACCTGGATCTGCTGGTAGTTGTTGAGAAATCCGCCCAACCCCGGCACCGCCGCGCGCAGGAAGCGAGACGGTTGGCCGGAGAAAAATCCGTCTCAAAAGATATCCTTGTTCTCACGCGTGCCGAATGGACAAGGGGGCGCCGTGTCGCCTGCTCCCTCCCGACTACAGTCGCAAAAGAAGGAAGACTGCTGTATGAACGATGAAACGCGTGCTGAAGTCCGCAATTGGCTTCGGAAAGCACAGGGTGATCTGGGCGCCGCGGTAGTCCTCAAAGACGCGGATCCCCAAAGGCTGGACATTTCCGTTTATCACTGCCAACAGGCGGCAGAGAAAGCCATTAAAGCCTGGTTGGTTTCACGAGAGATTCCGTTTGCGAAAACCCATGATCTTGAACGGTTGCTGGACTGCGCAAACTCAGATGCTCTCGCCCATTTGGCGGACCACATGCGAATACTCACCCCCTATGTCGTCGAGTTTCGTTACCCGGGGGATGTCTTTGAGCCAGAGGAGTCCGAGGTTATCGAAGCAATACGGCTTGCTACGGAAGTCATCGACTGCATCTCCAAGTTGTTGCCATAGTTTCCTGGTGTCAGTGACTAATCCGGCATCGCCCTCGACCCTCGACCCTCGACCCTCGACCCTCGACCCTCGACGCTCGACGCTCGACGCCTTCGACTACCTTCACTTCACAGATCGTTCTTGAAGAATCTGCCGATGGCGATGGGCGCATGTCCGAGGAGCGACTTGCGCTGCTCGAAGAGATTCCTCTTCTGGATATTGATGAACTGGTCGAAGAACTGGCACAAGAACTCGTCGGACGGCATATCATCCCCGAAAGGGCAGCTCGCGATGCCCTGCACATCGCCGTCGCCGCAGTTCAGAAAATGGACTATCTTTTGACTTGGAACTGCAAGCACATCGCAAACCCGCATATCCAACAAAGGATCCGAGCTTGCTTTTTGTCATATTCGGTCGATATTCCAGTCATCTGCACACCGGAGGAATTTATTGGCGATGGCAACGATCCTGAAAACTGAAACCCCTGTCGATACGGTTATTGCGGAGGTGCGCGCGGTCAAAGAGCGGCTGGCGCTACAGATGGGGTGTAATGTCCACCGCATTGCATTCCACGCTCGCGAAGGTCAGAGCAAGCGGCCGTGGCTGGTCGTGAACCGCCGCTCAGAGCACCTGCCAGCTTCACGCCCCGTAAGTTGATTCATCGACAATTGGCTGCGCGGCGATTTCGCCTTCCGCTTTCCGCTTCCATCCTCTTCCCTGAATCACTGGCACCTTTCGACTCATTTCTCAATAGCAAATGCCAACCGTCTTACGAAAAGGCCCCTACCGATTTCACTTCTATTCCCGTGAACCGGGAGAACCACCCCACATCCACGTTGCCCGCGACGATTGTGAAGCCAAATTCTGGCTCCGCCCGCTCATCCTTGCAAAAAACTACGGGCTTCCCGCCAACGAGATCCCGAAAATCCTTGGTATCATCCGCAAAAATCAGCAGGCTTTGCTGGAAGCTTGGGAGAAATTTCATGAACAACCCTGACATCATTGCAACAAGTGCCATCATACGGAACGGCCAAGTCGTGCTCTCCCTGATTGATGGCTCCACGCACACCTTCCCGACACACTATTATCCCCGACTGGCGACAGCGTCGGGAAAACAACTCTCCGCAATCAAACTGCGCGTGGGCGGACGGGCACTCCGCTGGGATAACCTCGACGAAGATATCTGGGTTGCAGATGCCTTGCTGGGGCGCTATCCCGCATCACTCGCTCCGGTTTAGGAGCACGACATCCACGGCACGAGAAGCGTATCGCTGCCATTCTCCACGCCCGTGGCGGTTCCCCTGCCAACTGCCAACTGCCAACTGACGACTGAAAACTTCATCAAAATGTCAATCAGCAAGACCCCTTCGACAAGCGCGGTTCTGCAAGAATATGCACACTGACCCGAATGGCGCTAAGTTAATCGATGTTTTCGATTCGTTGCCCCAAAGGGGCTCAATATTATAGCCCAGGGCAACGCCCTGGGTATCAGGTAGATGGAGAGCTAGCCCTGTAGGGGCGACAGAATCGTTGATCTTCCAAAACCCTCCTTAACTTAGCGCCATTCCACACTGACCCCCAGTTCCCTCGGCGTCTGCTTTCTCCTCCTCCCCTCAGAAAAGGCGTCAATACGCGGGACTGACCCCTTCGACGGCCCCTATTGGATTTACCGGAGACGATAAGCGATGTCTTTGACTGAACCTCCCGTTTCCTATATCCTTTCCGCTTTCAACTTTTAGCTTTCCGCTTTTTTCCCATTCTTTCTTCTTTTTTAAAACTTCTGGTCCGCTGCTATCGGATGGCGCTGCCTTACGGCCGTCTCAAGCTGTTCGGCGTGCTGGGCTTGATCCTGTTCAACGGCCTTCTCCAGCTTGTTGGAGTCACCTCCGTGTTTCCGTTCTTTGCGCTGGCGGCGGAACCCGAGCGCATCCGCCGATCCCAGTTTGGCGGCTGGCTGCTGCATTTCCTGCCGCCGATGGATACGAACCAGTTGCTGGTCGTGGCCGGCAGTTTTGCCATTGCCATGCTTGTGCTGGCCAGCCTCGGCAGCATGGCGAGCGAATACCTGCGCATCCGCTATGCCTATGGCTTCTGCCACTGGCTGCGGCAACGGGTGTTCTCCTCCTATGCCGCCCAGCCCTACGCCTTTTTTCTTCGGCGCAATTCCGCCGATTTGAACCAGCGGCTTTTTGATGTCCAGGCGTTTATCACCAACGTCCTGCTGCCCATCGGGGAAATTCTCACCCGGCTGGTGCTGGTGGTTCTTCTGGTGGGAGCTGTGTTTCTGGTCCAGCCGTGGGTGGCGCTGGGGGCGGTGTTTGTCTTTGGCGGGTTTTATCTGCTGGTTTTTCTCTGGCTGCGCCCCCGGACCCGCGCGGTGGGGAATGGCCTGCAGTTTCACAATGTGGGCTTTTGGAAACACGCCAACCAGTTTCTCCAAGGCATCAAGACCGTGTTGGTCCACGGCAAAGCCCGCTACTTCATGGATCATGCCCTGGAACATTCCGCCCGCATCGGCCACTTTCAAAGCAAGATCCCCATCTATAGCAACGGCCCCCGCTACCTCATCGAGCCGATTGCCTTTGGCGGACTGGTGGCAATCGTGGTGGTGATGGCACTTCGCGGTCGGCCATTCTCTGACATCCTGCCCAACCTTTCCGTAATGGCGCTGGCCGGCTATCGCCTGCTGCCTGCGTTGCAACTGCTCTACGGCCAATTGGTAACAGTGGCTGCGAACAATTACACCTTGAAACAACTGGAAGAGGAAATCCTCGACATCGAGGAGGAAACCGCCGACGTGGTAGGCACACCGCGCACTGTTCCTACCGAGAGGACCAGTCAACCCATGACTTTTCAGCGGGAACTGCGGCTGGAGAACCTCACCTTTCAATACCCCGCAGCCACCGAACCGGTGCTTAAGGATTACAACCTCACCATCACCAAGAACGAATCCGTTGGCATTGCCGGCCCCTCCGGTTCCGGCAAATCCACGCTGGTGGATTTGATGCTGGGACTACACGTTCCACAGGTTGGCGCACTCCGCGTGGATGGCGTGCCGCTCACCCAACAAAACCTGTCCGCCTGGCGGCAGATGATCGGCTATGTGCCGCAGGACATTTACCTGCTGGACGACACCATTGCGGCAAACATCGCCTTTGGCGTGGAACCCAAGGACGTGGACCCCGCCACGTTGCGGGAGGCCGCTTTGGCGGCACAGATTCTAGAGTTTATCGAACAGGAATTGCCGCAGGGTTTTGAAACCACCGTGGGCGAGCGCGGTGTGCGTCTTTCCGGCGGCCAGCGCCAGCGCATTGGTCTGGCGCGCGCGCTGTATCACCGGCCACAGGTGCTGATTTTAGACGAAGCGACCAGCGCCCTGGATCACCGGACGGAACTGGCCGTCATGGAAACGATTTACCGGTTGCAGGGAACGCTGACCATCATCACCATCGCCCATCGGCTGAGCACCCTGGAACGCTGCGACCGGATTATCCGTTTGGAAAAAGGAATCATCATTGCGTGACCTCTGTCCTCAACTTTTCAAGTCTCCGGTCTCACCTTTCCGCCGCATTACTCCGCTTCGCTCCGGTTGCCACCCTAGCCAAACACTCGACTCACCCGATCCACGAAGCGCTATCGCGCTGGTTTTCCGCTTTCCGCTTTCAGCTTTCTCTCCCCTCCGCTCCCCGTTTTCCACTTTCCGCCTTCCGCTTTCAGATCTCCACCTTCAAACCCTGCGCCAAGCGCGGTCCTGCAAGAATATGCACACTGACCCCAGTTCCCTTCCTGACCCCAGTTCCCGATACAGTCGGCTAGACGCCTGCGCGTTCTTCTGGTCAGCATCGTGCCACCGGCGCAATGACTGCTGGGTGGAATGCGAAGCCCTTGTCTGTTTTGTTGTCGGAGAGGGCGCGTAATTGACATCGCCAATGATGAAACCGCGAGTGCTCATCATCAGCTCAGTAATTCCCGCCATCCATTGTGGTGGTGGCTGCTTGGCGCTACATCGGCATTTTGTTGAACGGGAGGATTTTGCAGTTGCTGTAGCCAGTCGGATTGCTGGGGAATCATCCTGCAGGGAACAATTTCCCATCCGGACAAATCGAATCTGGGGACGTGCCAGACGCACCCCACTCGGACGCATGCTCACCAATGCCGAGTATTTTTCCGCAGGCATGTGGCTACACGGCGGGTTGTTCCGGTTTGCAAAGAAATGGAAGCCGGACTTGATTTTCAGCGTGGCCGATGACTTCCACGCCCCCATGGCATATCGTCTGGCACAGAAACTGAAAATACCATTTGTAATTGATTTCCAGGATCTCTTTGCGTGCTCAAACTTTCAAAATGGCCCGCGACGACCTTATCGCTACGTGACCTCACGCCTGCTCAAAAGGTATCGCAGATTGCAGCAACAGGCAGAGGCTGTGTTCTATACTGGTGAAGGTATGCGAGACTGGTTTGGCAAGGACGCACGGGGAGAGGTTCTCTATCCAGTGGGTGCAGGGGCAAATGGCCAGCCAGTCGCCGCCGTCGCGCCATCGGGCCGCTTGACGCTGACTTACACCGGAAACTGTCTGGGACCTTACGGTGAAATGTTGCTTCGACTGGCCCACGAGTTGGATGGGCATTCAGAAATTGCCTTGGAGATTTACACCATGGGGAATGACTGGCCGGCACGAGAAATCGAGCACTTCACCCGTCGTGGCATCCATCGAGGCTTCCTTCCTTTTGAGCAGCTAAAGCAGGAACTATCACGCGCGGATGCCTTTCTGACCATCATGAGTTTCCAACCGGACGACCGCACGTTTGTGGAGACCAGTTTCACCACCAAGTGGCTGGACTACGCTCCATGTGGCAAGCCGATTTTCGTCTGGGCGCCTGCCTATTCCAGTGCAGCCCGCTTTGCTCGAAAGACCGGAGCGGGTATTGTGGCCGCCAATCCGGAGCCCAAAGAACTCGTGAGCGTCGTCCGGGCATTGGCAGCGAGTGCCGAACAGTGGGGGAAAGCCGGGCGCGCGGCCGCCCGCGTCGCCGCCCATGAACTCAATGCGGAACGGCTGCATGAATTGCTGCGGATCAAACTTGTGGGGTTGGTGTCGGCAAACCGACTTGTATCATGAAAGAGCGAGCAAATAGTCCACTCGGCCATCAAGAAATACCAGCAAAGAATGCATGCCTTTACCGGGTGAGAATATGAAACCAAGGGAGATACGAATCCCCGCGCTGGATGGGCTTCGCGGCGTCGCCATTGCACTCGTTCTATTTTGGCATTTTATACTTTGCTCCATTCCCTGCACCGGTGGCACGGCATTTGGATATTTTAACAAACTGTTCCGTCATTCCTATTCAGGGGTTGATCTATTTTTTGTATTATCAGGATTCTTGATAACGCAAATCCTGCTGCGTGATGTCGGTTCAAAAGACTGGCTGAAGCGTTTCTGGATTCGCAGAGCTTTTCGTATTTTGCCGCTCTACTTTCTCTTTTTGCTGGCCGCCATGATATTTTCGCTCATGGGAAACCCTGCTCAAGGAGGCTATTTCACAACACCTCACCCAATCTGGCCGTATCTATTAATGTTGCAGAACATTGAAATGGCGAGGCAAAGGAGCCTTGGAACCTGGGGAGTCACCTGGTCACTTGCGGTTGAGGAGCAGTTTTACCTTTTTTATCCATTATTCGTTTCCGCCCGCTGGATTCGTCGTCATTTGCCAATCGTAGCAATTGCGGCACTGGTTTTGTCATGGATATTGCGTTTGCATGGCGAATTTCCCCAGAGTTTCGTGCTCACTCTATATCGGCTTGACGGATTTGCCGGGGGGGCCACTGTCGCTTGGATATCGACCAATAAGAACCTGATGCGATGGCTGGCGTCCAAGGTTTACTTGCCATGGGCGTTTACCTTGACGGGGCTTCTTCTGTTTGCCTTGATAACCATACGCAAAGAGGCCATGCTTCCCATCGATCATGTTGTTTTTGCCTATGCCTACTCTGCCATCGTGCTACAGTGTATCCTCGGCCGCGCTGACATCGTTACGAATATATTGCGAAATCCGATTTTGCGTTGGCTTGGATTCATAAGCTATCCGCTCTACCTATTTCATCCCATGTGCGAGCAGCTTGTCCGCCTTTGTCTGCCTGCAATCGGCCGGTCGTTCGTGGCACAAATCGGCCAAGCCATTGCCGGAATTGGCATTTCTCTTATTGTTGCCGAAGTTCTCAATCGATGGTTCGGCAACCCTTTGCTTGCCATCGGGCGAAAATGGTCGAATCGGCTCGTATTCAATCATTCAGAGGAATTTGTTAAGTCGGCATGAAAGTCGTTTTAATTTCCTCTATTGTTCCAGGAAATTCCGGTGGCGGCAGTCTAAACCTTAGCCACCATTTCAATGAGTCGGACGACATGGAACTGCTGGTGGTTTCTGACGGCCTGGTTCCAGACTTCAAACATGAGGTGCTCAAGCATCGGTTATCCTCCCGTATTTTCAAGCGCATCGCCAGGATGCGTTTCAGCCGGTGGGGCGCCGACGGTCAGGAACTTTTTCTGCCTTGCAATCCCAACAGGGTGGCGCAGATCTGCCGAAACTTTAAACCGGATGTTATAGTGACTGTGGCGCATGGTGGACTTTCGCGATTGGCGCTCAGGGAAGCTCGTGTAAGCAAAGTTCCACTCGTAACGATATTTCATGACTGGTGGCCGAATTTGGCGGGAACACACGAGACCCTAAAACCTCTGCTTGACCGGCAGTTCCGGGCACTGCATCGCAACTCAACGGTTTCGTTACCTGTGTGTGAAGGGATGTTGTCGGCCTTGGGTCCTCACTCTGGGGCACAAGTCCTTTATCCCATCCCTGCCAACGGCCTACCAGCAAATAGCCGAGCAGGTGTCCATTTGTCCCCCGGAGTCAAAAAACTCAAGGTGATTTACATGGGGAACTTGGGAGATTATGGCGTAATGGTCCAGACGGCTTTGGAAGCAACAAAGAAACATCCTGAAATTCGTCTGGAGGCGTGCGGAGGCAATCCCGCATGGCCTGAGTTATTTAGGAATAACATGAAAGAACGCGGCCTTTGGCATGATTTTTTGCCGCAGGAACTGCTTGGCCCTTGGTTGACTACAGCAGATGCGTTTTTGGTGACTATGCGTTTTGAAGGCCATCTGCGTCGTTTTATGGAGACCAGTTTCCCCTCCAAAATGGTGCATTACGCCCAGTTCCACCGTCCTATCGTCATTTGGGGGCCGGAATACTGCTCTGCCGTCCGGTGGGCGCGTAAAAATGACAGCGCCCTGTGTGTGACAGATCCCTCACCGACAGCGTTGGTACGCGCTTTAGAGACGCTATCTTTCCCGGAACGACAGCGGTGGGCGGAGAAAACTTGTGAGGCTGCCAGGTACGATTTCAATCCGGACCGGATTCAACGGCAGTTTGTGAATGCGCTGGAAAGCGTTGTTCAGCGGAGTTGAACCGGATAAACCATAGGACTTGGATCGTTCATTTTAAAGTTCATCAATGAGATACATCCATTTTTAAAGCATAGACCATGAAAACTGATTTCTACCTCCATTTCGATCCAGAGCAACTACGTAAACTCAGTCGGCCACTGCGAGACCTTTGTTGGAGTCTCCCAATTTTTCTGGGAGAGAAGATCGCGGCGGTTCGCAACAGGGGAGTTGAGTCTCTTATTGATTCCTCAACTTTGGCGTTTTACCAATCATCCCGAGGAGCGCCCATCATGGAAACCGCAGTTACTAGAATTCAATTGGATCTGCTCGTGCATTCGTTGCGCTCGCTTGCATCGCATTCCGGTGAGGTGGCTGAAATCGGATCGTGGCGAGGGATTACTACTTTGGCGTTAGCACAAAATACCAGAAAAACCGTCTATGCAATCGATCCGCATCCCATCGGCCATTTTGAAGGGGTTGAAGAGGCCTACGAGGCGTTCCAAAAACGAGTCGCCACAGTTTCAAATATTCGATATATTCGTAAATATTCGGGTGATGCTTTCAGGGAATGTTCGGACACAACCTTCAGCATGGTGTTTGTTGATGCGATGCACGATTTTGTCAGTGCAAACTTTGATCTCACCGTTTGGAGCACTCTAATCACGACGGGAGGGCTTCTTGCCTTGCACGATGTGGATGATCACCCCGGGGTAAATCTTGCCCTCCAGCGTGCTCTTCGCCGGAAGGATCTGTTGCCGTGGGGATACTGTCCCAATCTGATCGTTCTCAAAAAGCTTTAGCTAATGAAGCTCAAGTCCCCAAGAATCCTTCACTTCGCCTCTTCTTTGCAAGGCGGAGCAAATATTGCTGGGAAAAGGCTCCATAACGCCATGGTCAGGCAGGGACTTGACTCTACCTTTTATTATGGAGAAGGCCATTCCGAGAATCGAACTTATTTTCCCTTGTATCAACAGACCAGTTTTCTAATTCGAAACCAGGCGGCTATCAAAACTGCATTTTGGGCGAGACGCTGTAATAGTAATGGTTTTGTTGTCGGAAACAAATGGATCCGAAAAACTCCCGTGCCAGAGAGCGCGTCCCAAAATACGGTAGTTTGCCTGCATTGGATTTCACGCTGGCTCGATCTTCCGAGTTTTTTTTCGTCCCTGCCTGCGGATGTCCCGATTGTATGGACCTTACACGATTTGATTCCAATCACTGGAGGATGTGCGAACACATACGATTGCGAGAACTTTACGACAAACTGCGGATTTTGCCCCCAACTTAAAAAGCCAAAACGCATGGACATGGCTCGCTTGTTCCAAGACGAGAAAATGCCATTATATCGAAATCATAATCTCCATTTTGTTGCGAATAGCAGTTGGACTGCGCGCAAAGCGGAAACATCTGCTCTTGGACGACTGGCTCATTCGATTACCAGAATTCACTATGGGCTGAATCTTGAAGAATATCGGGCGATTGACAAAGAGACAGCAAGGCGAAGCCTTTCATTACCAGTTAAGGAAAAAGTCATTATAGGCTTTTCATGCCTCGATTTTAATGACGAAAGGAAGGGTGCCAGAAAGCTGATCAAAGCCTTGGGACAGCTTCCGGGCGAACTTCAAAACAAGATCATATTACTGGTCCTAGGCGGTGGATCATGGCCCAAAGCAGAGTGTAATTTCGAAATGGTTTCTTTGGGCGCAATGTCTGATGCTCGCCTTCAATCAATTTTTTATTCAAGTTTGAATTTCTTCGTTCTGGCAAGTTCCTCTGAAACGTTCGGAAATGTAGTAATTGAAGCAATGGCATGCAAGACTCCTGTTGTCGCCTATGATTGCGGTGGCCCCTCAGATACTGTCAAAGACGGGATAACAGGATTACTTGTCTCCTATCCAGATAACGATGAGCAACTTAGTAACAAAATCCGGTGGATGATTGATCATCCATCAGAGTCGCAAAGAATGGGAGACGCCGCTCGGCAAGATGTTGAGATTCGATTTACTGACTCCATGATGGCCGAGAGATACCTCAAGTTGTTTGATGATATTGGGATCTAGGATTCCGACCAGGTGGCCAGTGCTATAAAGTTCGCTGCCAAGTCTCTGACGGAGATGCTCTTTAGTGTATTCAACAAATCTATGCAGGGAATCCGGGCCTCGATAACCCACCTCCTACGGCATTTGGCCAATTCCAGATGAACATCGTCTTTTGTGCCGATCGTGGCGTTCTGCCCGGCCTCCATGTGGCCATGTATTCGCTGTTGGCGAGCATCAATCCGACGGTGGCACAAACGCGATTTTTTGTTTTCAGCGATGCCCTGAATGAGGCTGATCTGGCTTTGCTCCACCAGACCCTGGCAACACTGAACAAATCGTTTTCCTTGGAATTGCGCCGGGTGGACGTAAACCGGTTCATCGGCTTTCCACCCCTGAATGCCAGCTGCGCGGCTTACTATCGTTTGGTGGTGCCTCAAGTTTTGAATGTGGAACGCTTCCTCTATCTGGATGCCGACACATTATGCGACGTGGATGTCTCTGGGTTGAACACGCTTGACCTGGGGCATTCCCCGGCTGCTCTCGTGCCGGAAGCCATGCTGGCCGATGCGGTGGACCGGATGGTGGCTGAGCAATTGGGCAACAGCCCGGCGGAACCATACTTCAATTCAGGCGTCCTTTTAGTCAATGTCGCGGAATGGCAGAAGCAGCGGGTCACGGAACGGGCGATGGAATATATCGCCAAACAACGCCCGCAGTTTCATGATCAATCGGCGTCCAATGTGGTCTTGCATGGCGTCGCATTTTCCTTGGACGAACGTTTCAACTGCATCACCAACATGCGTAAAAACTGGCCGGTTCTTGCACAACCCAATGGTAGGACCAATCGGTTGGTCCACTTTGTGGATTATCCCAAACCATGGGATCTTCTAGGGGAGTTCGTGCACCCGCAATATACCATGTGGCGATCACTGCTGGACAAGACCGCTATAAAAGGATTTCGCTCCTGGCAGGTCACCCCCGCCAGAAAGTTTCCCAAAACACAAAAAGCGTGGATCGGCTATAGCAAAACAATTAAAGATCGGCTGTTGTTTGCGGGGTATTCGCGTGGCTGGTTGAAACAGGTAAAAGGGATATGAGCGCAGTGAAATTTAGGTGTCGCATCGTCTCGCAACATTTTCGGGTTATGGAGTGGGACGACTTCACCATTGACGACGTGCACTATTCCCCTCGATTACCTCTGGAAAATGCCGATGGTTTAATTGTATTCTATGATCCGAGCGAGGAACTGCTAACATTCAGAGGCCCCAAACTTTGGTTCACTTTCGAACCCTCTTGGCATTCCCATTTTAACCGTCACCCAATCGGCAGGAAACTGATGCGGTTATTGAATAATTCTGAGCATGTTTTCTATGGCAATCTCGATCCTCAATACCGGATTGCCCACCCGACTTATCGAGGACCACTGACCATGCCCAGGGGGCCAGCATCCAAACCGGCGGCAGTGGCTTGTGTGAGCAATTATGGCGGACAAACCTGGTTTTTGAAACGGCACATTCGTCTGCGCAATCAAATGATTTTTTGTCCTCTGGTGGAGCTCTTTGGTAGGCCTGAGTCATGGGCTAAATTCCGGCAGTTTCCTAGATTGTGGATTAAGCGTCCACCGCCAAATTATAAAGGTCTAACTTCTCCAGAAAAAGATCAGAGAGATGGGGAACATATCCGATTTTTATCAGGCTATACAGTGGCCGTGTGTTTGGAGAATTGTGTGGAACAAAACTACTTCACGGAAAAATTTGTCAATGCGGCTCGTGCGGGATGCATTCCGGTTTACCACGCGCATCCCAGCGTGAAGAATCGGTTTCTGGCCGGGGCCAAATGGGTAGATCCCGCTGATTTCGGCTTTTCGCCACAGCGAACGATTGAGTTTGCCTTGTCGCAAGAGCAAGCAGAATACCGGCGTGTGAACGATGCCTGGCTTCAATCCGGGATTCTGGCGGAGACTGATAATCAAAAACTTGTCCCCATGTTGCACGAAATCCTAAAGACCAAACTTGAAATGAAAAGAACTGTATGAACATCTGGTTCCACGTGGGCAACTTACTAAAAAACGCTATGCCATTACACCATAAATTACATGACTTACTGCTGAGATGTGGAATAAGCCTCTCGAGCGTTACTCCCTGCACACAGGTTCAAGAACTTTTCGGGAAACTAAAGTATAATAATGGCGGGAAGCTAATTCACTTGGGTTCTTCAGGCGATGGAGGCTACTGGATACCCGACGACTTGGAGGGTGTTGATTATTGTTTTTCCCCAGGTGTGGCCAACCAAAGTTCATTTGAGGAAGATTTGGCCATGCGGGGGATAAAGGTGTTTCTCGCGGATAGGAGTGTTGAAAAGCCTCCAGTAAATAATCCCAATTTTTTATTTCTGAAAAGTCACGTCGGATCTTTTAGTGACGAAAGTGTGGGATTGATTAGCCTGAACCAGTGGTATGCGAAAGTAATTCCCGCATCGGAAAGAAACGAGGATAATCTACTGCTACAAATGGATATTGAAGGTTGCGAATATGAGGTTATTCATTCAGTCAGTGAGGAGTTGTTAAAGAAATTCCGTATCCTTATCATTGAATTTCATAATCTGCACCAACTTTATAACTGCAACCATTTTGGTTACATGAGCAGGGCGTTTGACAAATTATTACAACATCATCAAGTCTGCTGCGTTAATCAAAACTTTTCCGCTGGATATATGTGGATTGGTAATGAAAAGAAGGCTCGATTGCTGGAGATTACCTTTCACAGAAAAAATCGTTATTAACTTCTGATTATCCGAGATTGGTATTGGTGGGTAAAGATCCATATCTGGCCCAGGAACAAACAAGTGCCCGAATGTTGGTAGAATTTTTCGGAGATATTTCCACTATCACCTGCTTTATATTTGTAGCTACTATCCACGCCAACAATTTTGATTTTGGGAAGATACTCCGTATAGCCAGAGTTGCCGACACAGCATGACTTTTTCCGGCATGATCACCACCAAGAACCGCTCGGCGGATTTGCGCCGGACGCTGGCGGTGCTGCGCACGTTGAATCCGACACCGCTGGAACTCCTCATTACAGCGGATGGCTGCACGGACGGGACAGTCGAAATACTAAAGGCTGAAAAGCTGAGATCTGAAAATCCAAAAGTAATAGGGAACGACGTGGGGAGAGGGTCGGTGGCGTCGAGGGATCGGATGATGCGAGAGGCGCGCGGGGATCTGATGCTGGCCTTGGATGATGACAGTTATCCGGAACAACCGGATTGCCTCGATATTCTATCTTCCATCCTCCATCTCCGCCCCTCCCTGGCCATCGCAACATTCCCCCAGCGGACGGATGAATACCCGGAGACACTCACGAAGGCAGATTTCGGAGCCGAGCGGGTGATCCGCTCATTTCCGAATTCCGGCGCCAGCCTGCGGGTTTCGACTTATCGTTCGCTCGCGGGGTTCGAGCCGATGTTCTTCCACAAGTATGAGGAACCGCCGATGAAAGGGTTTCGTTCCTGGCACAAGACGCCGGCGCGCAGATTCCCCTGGACCCGCAAGGCGTGGACGGGTTACAAGAAAGCCATCAAAGATCGGTTATTTTTCGCTGGATATTCCAAGGGCTGGTTGAAGGATGTCAAAGACTTGACGAAAGCAAAAACCAAAAAGAGAAATGGAGAAAGCATTGGTCAGTAGTTGGCGGTCAGTAATCGGTCCTTCGCCTTTATGGTAACTGTTCAGGTCGATTGACCTGATTCCGGAAGAGTCGGCATGAAGGGCTGGCCAAGTGCGGCTTGGAAGCAGGCGTCCCAGAGGTTGAGGCCCTGCTTGCGGCAGGTGGAGAGATAGCCGCGGA
>Ga0209697_10006046_pt1 | contig 14816 bp, 8 predicted proteins | sample AliMusrvi5mmetaG_FD_184115 | JGI IMG/M metagenome (GOLD analysis project Ga0209697, IMG submission 184115) | Freshwater lake bacterial and archeal communities from Alinen Mustajarvi, Finland, to study Microbial Dark Matter (Phase II) - Alinen... | ecosystem: Environmental > Aquatic > Freshwater...
CATTATTCTTGTCCGTTAAATTCATTTACTGCATTAATCATGGCAACAATGTTTTCGACCGGAACGTTAGCCTGGATATTGTGAACTGTGTTGAAAACGAAACCACCGTCTTTGGCGAAAATGTCGCACAAACGAAGTACTTCTTCCCGCACCGCTTCGGGAGTTGAATAAGGCAAAGTTTTCTGCGTATCTACGCCACCTCCCCAGAAAACCAGGTCCTTTCCATAGGTTTTCTTCAGATGTATCGGGTCCATTCCTTTCGCGCTAATCTGCACAGGGTTAATGATGTCGAAACCTGCAGCAATAAACCGTGACATGAATGGTTCGACCGCACCACATGAGTGTTTAAATGTTTTCCAGTTGGTATGGGCATGCACCCAATCATTAATCCGTTTGTAAAAAGGTAACCACAAATCGTCGAACTGTTCGGGGGCGCAGAAAGTTGAATCCTGTGTCCCAAAATCAGTTCCGCAAATGTAAACGGCATCGACCTTATCGCCAATCACCCGGTGTATACGGCTGAAATTTTCAACCGCGATTTCAGACTGACGGTCAAAGATGGTCCGGATATAATCGGGACGCATCAGGATGCTCATATACCATTCGGTGATATCACGGATCCCTTTGGGGTTTTTCAGTTTTATACCGGGAATATGGGCGATGTCTCCTAAGGCTGTTCCTCCGAGTCCGGCAATGACCGCTTTCCCGGTGTCACGTGCCTTTTGGGTGGTAACCTTCCAGTATTCCAGATCGCTTTCCGATACCAGGCCATATTCTTCGAGATTGTCTTTTGGATCGAGTTTGATTTCGTCAATCGGTTCCTGGCGGATGATCGCATCAAAGAAGTATCCGTTTTGAGACATCCTTCCTGAAGGGCGGGCAGATGCATCACCTTCAGGATATATTAAAACATCCCCTTTTTCGTCTTTCGTAGTTCTGAATCCTTCAGGCACCAGGACCGTCTGACCCCAGTTGGTCACATATTCCATAAATGGTTCATGGTTATAAAACCCAAAACCGCTCTTTCTCCCTCTGGCAGCAACGACATCAACACCCATGATTTCAATCAGCTCCTGGTCCACTTCCCCAAGCATCTGATAGGGATCAGTTACACGGACGGGCCTGTTTTCGAGTCCATAATATTTTCGAAGATTTTCAATCGATCGCACATGAATTCCTGTCACGGAAGTCGACCCAAAATCAACAACCATACGATCAGGTTGCCGGTGATTGAGAGTCATATCAAAGCGCTCTTTAGAGGTCATCATTTTGTATAATGTACTTTAGTAATATCTGTTTAACATGCTGATAATTATAAGATAAAGTTATAAATTATCAGTAATTATCCGGGGTCCGCGTATTTGTTTGCCTTTCCATTCGGCGATAGTTCCTGCCGGAACATTTAAGTTCATAGTTTGGCCAATGATGTCAATTATAATGTTCCCATAAGGAGTTGGAGTTGTGGAGCTGACCCATTTTAAGGTTCCGGGTTTAGGATTCACAGAGAAGCGTTTCCAGCCATCTTCAAGCGGATGCAAACCTAAAATCTCGGAGGGTAAAAATGCGGCAGGTCCTGCACTCCAGGCGTGACAAAGACTTTTCCCGTAAGGTCGTTTGTAAAACTCATACAGATCTTTCCCGCTCTGATTTGTGGCATAACCTTCCCAAAATGTTGTAGCACCCTGGGAGAGCATTCCTCCCCAATATCTCCTTGTTCTGTTCAGCATGGTTTGAATATTTCCCAAACGTGCAATAGCAATATCTTCAAATCCGGCCATGTAGGGGGTCCCGACCGGACTAACCTCATCACCAGATAGAATCCTGCCAATTCCATCAAATTGATCTTCCGTTGCCAGCCCTGATATAACAGCCAGGAAATTGGCATGTCTGGTCATCTTATCCGGGAATACGGGATTTGCAAGCCATCCTTTTTTTGTATTGCTCCAGGCAACTTTTGTTAATTTATCTTTTAAGATTTGCGAACTCTTTTGCCATTGAATGGCTGCACTCGTGTCGCCAACACGGTTTGCTAATTTAGTTCCGCATTCCTGTGCCCACCACCATAATATTTGAACGGCTGTCCATTTTTCCTGGTTGACCCAATCAATAAATAACCAGGTATTCTTCGTACTTATAAATCCGGAAGTATCGCACCGGGCTTTCAGACGATCAAGTGTTTCCTTTATCCGGGGCCATTCGCGCTTTAAATGATTTGCATCGCCAAAATAAAGCTGATAATGTTCCTGAGAAATAATCCACCAAAGTGAGTAGTCAATTATCCCATTAACATCCGTTTTTTCAATCCCGGGACGCCCCAAAACAGTTAAACTGCGGCGAACAATTTCCCGGTCGCCAAACGCATAAGCATCTGCCATCATGCTCATTGCCAGATCCCCGGCCCAGGGTAACCGGTCACGCTTGACGCCATCCACCAAAAAATCGTGCATACATAAACGCAGGGTATAGGCGCTGTTCATCCATATACGAGTTAGCAATGTGTCCGAACATGCAAATGCCCCTTTATAACTGACCGGATAGAATTGGGCACTACAGTGAATATCATGACTGCTTTTTACATTTGCCAATATATAGCGGAATGCAAGCGCTGATTTTGATTTCCAGAATCCATTCCCGGCCTGAACCATTTCAAGCGATTGTTCGAGTGGTTTATAAATGGTATCCAGCGCCTCGTTTTTTGATTCTCCAACTGAAATTTTCGGGCATTTTGTACGGCGAATCATGACATATCCAAATATTTCGCGACCAAAGTCATGCAGATTACCTTTCCTGCTTTCAGGTTTAAGAATCACCTCCGGCGATTCAACCTGATGTGGCGGCACATTTGAAATTGTTTGGGCAAAATGAAAGGCAGGTTGCCACCGTTCATGGTCAGACTTCCATTCCCAGTTTTTGTTTTCTGTTGAAAATGACCCATTCTCAATAAGCAGGGCAGGGGGTTCAGCCAATGTTGAAATTTCAAAACGCAACTCCTTTATTGCTTTATTTTGAGGGATGGGAATCATCCTAAAGGCATTGCCAGTATTAAACTGTAAAATAATGCTGTCATTCACCAATACCTGTCCTTGGCCCACAGCCCGAAAACTGATTTTTCCGGTTGCTTTTCTCCCATTAAGTTTTAAACGAAATGAACCATTCGTATAGGCAGTATGCATTGTTCCCGGGTACCCGACATCTAATTTTGCTGTTTTCGTATCCTCAATTAGTTTTTGCAACCGCCAGCTTTCCAGCTCTGCCGGTCCATAAAGCCAGGTTGCTCCGGTAGTTTTTAAATTTGATGCAGGCAGTTTCTTTTCAATGCTATACATCGGATCGCCGATCGCAAACGCCGATTTTTTATGCGCATTGCTCTGTGCCGACAAATTGATCAGCAACCCTAGTATAGCCCAAAGCATTATAATATACCTCATCATTTTAATATTTAATTGATACTAAAAATGAAATAATGTTGTATTTTCTAAGAAACTGTTTAAAATTTCCCGTAGGGAAAATCTGTTGGTAGAAATAAGAATTTACGACCTTTGGATTGTCCCGTACGGGACAAAAGACACGCATATTTCAATTTATCTACCGACCTTTGGTTCCTAACGGAACCTGAAAACCGAATTTAAACAGATTCTTATGAAAATGATAATCATGAATACGACAATTAATAATTCCCATTTATTAGTTAGTCCTTCCTTTCTCCAACTCAACACTTTCGGGCATTTGTTCGTCAACCAACAGTTTTTCTCCATTCATATACTTTATGTGAGCCGTTGGTTTCTCGCCTTTAATGAATTGCAACACAGCCGATTTCCTATTTTTTGTCTTAACCTGAACAGTAATTTCAGCAGCTGTTTCTGACATGACTTTCACTTCGGGAACCTCTTTCGAATTTTTATCAGAAACCAGAATGACATTCAGAAAATAGTCCTCTTTTGTTGCTACAGCAGGCGTTTCCTCCACCCTCCAGGCACCGGGAATTTCGGCATAGTGTAAGGGTTCCGGGTCAATGACTGATTTCAAACCGCATTGAAAGTGAGTGGAATCGACCAAAAACTCATTGCCGGGACCCCCTATTTTTGAAACTTTTATTTTATCGGGAAGAATTGGTACGCAAACCAGTCTTCCTTCATCAGCTGTCAAACTAAACGATTTTGCATCCTTACCAATTGTTGGTTCGTTAATGGAATGAAGTAACCATGTTTTCTTAAATGCAGGATTTGTCGATACCACGCGGTCCATAACGATCACGAGATTTGGCTCCAGGAAAATCAACTGACGGATGAATGAATTCATTTTTACAGAAGAATAGGCCTTTGTGCCATCACCCTTCACATACATAAAATCCATGGTGGCTTTATAGGCACTGATGTTGCCGGTTTCCCACCTGCCGGGATTGGTTGCCCAGTCGCATTTCCCAACCCCTTCTTCCGAGGGGAAATTGCCCTGGTCGTAATCTTCGGGAACATTGCGCAGTCCGTGTAATCGCAGCTGGTCAATCTGTCCCCCGTCATTCAGCAGGTTCATCGGCATTTTTTCATCCGGGTCCATAACCAGCATGGTATTGTGCGCGATGGTCCGTTTATAATAGTTGAAGAATTGTGACTTCCTGATTTTTGAAGAATCCTTGCCGGTACTCCAGTCCTCAACTCCCCAGTCGCAATCGTACCTTCCGGCGTCGATGGCAAGCTCTCCGTTATGACTTATCGTGAAGCTGTTGATATCGAAATGAACGTGATCCCCAAAATAGTCGCCGCAATGAAACGAAACCCAGGTGCTGTTTGCAGGCTTTACACTGAGCGAAGCTGAAGTGTTCCCGGTTTGGTCCCATTTCCAGTTACTCCGGGCCAAAACCAGCCCTTTCCCTCTGAAAATTCGGGATAAAGGCAGGTCAGATATCGGTTTTTCGCGGATAGTCGGGTCATACCAAAGCAGGTCACAGAACTTGTAGGCATTTTCAAACTGGAATCTTTGGGCAGGGCAGTGATTAAGATAATTCTGTGTGTAGCCATCACGGAATTCCCCGTTAAGCATCAGCAGGGCAGAGCGTTCCCATGGACCAATATAGGGCCAGTCGTTATCATCGGATGGCAGCGCCAGGCCATTGGCCTTGGAGCAATATAAAATATAGGATGCGGTATTTTTAATGTGTTCCGAGGATGCCATGAAATCCTTGCCTGTTGCTGTCTTGATGGCTAAAAACAGACTTATTGCCGGATAGGTTGAATGTCTGTTATAGTCCATCCCTTCTCCCCACGCGCCATCGGGAAAAACAATATCAAAGGTTTTCAATACATCTTCGAGTTCTGGTTTTAAGAAATTGAGTGCTTCCAGTGAATAGGGATCATCACCATATAATGCCAGTGTAGCCGCCATTAGCGGCCAGGCTGCATCGTACAATCCGTTGTGGAAAGAGCGCCATCCCCTCTTAAAAGAAATCCGTTTTTTCATGTCCGGAACCATCAGGTTGCTGAATTCACTCTTCTGTGCCTTGGAAAGCAATGGATAGCACCAATCGTAACATATGGAGCGCTCTGTTAATGGCGCCTGAAAATGTATACGTTTGTTTTCGCCGTCCGACGAATTCAGATCCTGATAGAGAGACCCTTCATTCACAGGTTTTCCCAATGCCAGGTTAATGGCCCTCTGACCGGTTTTCTCATTATTGGTAATCAGGTAGGTCAAAGCTAAGCCCTCGATTGATGTCCCTGCAAGCTTCTGCACTTGTTCAACCGTTTTCCCCTTGCATTTTTCTTTCAGCCATTGTAGCTTTTGGGTATCTATCCAGATCCGGGGGTGGTCAGCCCTGATCGTAAGGGCATCAAAACGGGTCGGATTGTTGGTCTTTTCCTGAGCCTTACCTTTACCGGTAAGGCCTAGAAGTATCAGAATTATAAGCAATTTCATATTTTAAGTTTTTTCGGTTATTTGAAATTTTATTCCACCGCCGGCACTCCATGCCAGACACTCGATCCAAACGTGGTGATATATACCTTTTCATGATCGTTTTCATCGACAATTATCCGGTGACCCCAGTGAAAATCATAGCCTTTCAGTCTCTTCCAGGTTTTACCGGAATCATCGCTTCGCCAGGCCGATTTATTGAAGGTGTTGCAATACAATCTTCCAGGATGATAGGGATCAATGGTTATATCGTAAACATATTGTTTCTGATCGAAAATTGAAGTCCAGGTGTTTCCTGAATCCTCAGACTTAAAGATGCCTCCCGGCATATCCAGTATTCGGTCACCTCCATTTTCCCGGGCCGCATCACTTCCGACCAAATCGGCCAGCGTGATATTTGCCCAGCAGGTTACATAAATCAGTTTAGGATTCTGCGGATCAGCTTCAATTCCATTCGGGAAAAGCAATCCATTATTTAACTTCAGTTTTGTCCAGGTTTCAGCCCCATCGGTTGAGCGGTAGACCGCCCCTGAACAGATCTCTTTTCCTCTCTTCCCGTCAATGAAGGCAGGTGTTGGGCTAACTGTCAGAAATAAATTTCCATTGCCGGCAAGCATTATTCTAAATGCACAGGTATTTGCATCCAACCCCTTATTTTTTAGTTTCCAGGTCTTGCCATCGTCGGTTGATTTGAATACCCCTTTGTTGTAGACACTAACATAGAGGGTTCTATTTCCGGTCATTGATTTTGGATCTAAAATTATGGATGTTGCCGGAGAATTCATCCCCATCCCTTCAACCGTTGGTTTCCATGATTTTCCGCTATCAATCGAAATACAAACACCACCTTTGGTATATTTACCTTCTTTCCAATCCGGGTTACGCGTCATCTTGCCTCTGGGAATATCATGCATTCCCGACCAGACAGACCAAACCTTGCCTTTTATTTCAGGATCGAATACTACCCAGTAACAGGTATTTACCCAATTGTTCGGAACACCCTTAACCGAACGATTCCAGCTTTTACCACCATCAAAAGAGTGGTGATAACCAATGTCTGTATAACTGATGGCAATATGTTTGCTGTCAAACGGGTCGAAATGAACCCCGTAGGTAGTGGTAACATCATGCCCACGGCTGGTAAAGGTGCCGTTGGGATTTGAAATGCTGTAAATTTCACACCAGGTCTTGCCGCCGTCAATCGTTTTCATGGTGCGGTACCAATCGGTTACGATGGCAATGTTCCCATCCTGAGGCGAAACCCCTGCGTCAATCAGCTGGATAAATTCGCCGCCAAAAGCCTTGTGTACCCATGCATCTCCCAGATTTGGCACATCCTGAGCATCCTGCACCCCATACTGACCGGAACCGCCGCCACCCTTCCAAACCCATTCCCAGCTTTTTCCTGAATCACTGGTTTTTAAAGCGCCGTACCAAAACGTTGAACTTTTATCTTTGTTTTTTACTTCGTAGTTATTGGTGACTACGTAGGCATTTGAGGCATCATGCTCAGAACATACTACCATGGTGAAACAGGGTTTTGGTCCTGATGTTTTGTTGGTAATTGTGGCATCAGTCGTTCGTGTCCAGCTTGCTCCAAGATCTTGCGATATCCATATTTCACTGTTGGTGAATGCGTAGGCATTATCTTTTGGATGTAAGTGATGGAGTGCATAGAATATCGTTTTATTTGTGTTTTTTAGTGTTCCGGCAGTGAAAGAAAGTGCCGGCAACATCGGTTTTGGAATGCCTCGTGTGGTGATTTTTTTTGAAGTTTTATCGAAAATAGTTATGGCATCAGGTGCAAAAATGTAAACCTCATTTTTCGCGCTGGTTTGGTTAGTATATAAATTATCAATTTGTTGTTTAATATCTATTCTTTTCCAGGTTTCTCCGGCATCTTCGCTATAAAAGAGAAAAGAACCCATTGAGAAATAAAGCGATTTTGGTTTTGCCGGATCCGCACGAATGTTTTTAATTAGACCAACTTCATTCACATACAAGGAGCTTTCTTTGGTTTTCAATATATATTCCGCATGGTCGCCAATAAATTGTTCGCTGGCAATTTCGTTTTTCATCGGAAAAATTTGTTCCCAGGTTTTGCCGCCGTCTTCGGATTTATTCAGAAATGTTGAGCCAATATAAACAGTATTTAAATCGTTTGGGTCGTAGGCGAAACTGTGTGAGCCATTAGCAAAATTTATTTGACTGTAAGAATTTCCACCGTCTTTGGTAAGGTAAGCGCCGGTCATATCGCAGCGGATTAAAAAATTATCGGGTGAATGGTAAGAGAATGTTGGTATAAATGTCGACCCGCCACCCCCGGGTCCAACCTTTTCCCAGACAGGTACCTGAGCTTTTCCTGGTCTTTCAAGTGACCACGATTGATTTATACCAAAGGCAAGAAATACCAGGTAAAAACAACCTGCCATTTTCAGAAGTCTCTTACTTATACATTGGACCATTTTATTCATTTCTTTTAGTTTGTTCCCTGCTCTTAATATATTACTGAGGTGCAGAGCACCTTGATATTTGTAGCAAGCTAATAATCATAGAGCCAAAGGTGCAACGCACCGAAATATTTGTTTGACAATACAGTTTCTTATCTCATAGTCTTTTGATAAATACTCAATTTAGAGGGTCAAAAATGGAAAATCATAAATTTTGAATGGCATATTATATCATTTGGATTACTCAATAGCTTTTTAACGACGACTATTTGTAAGTATTTCCCTGATCTGCGGCATTAAAAAATCGGCCATACGTTGCATCCCCAGATCTGTAGGATGAACACCATCAACGGTAGCCTCGTTGTCATACCCGATCAGCCCGTCTCCTGTTTGATAATACAAATCAGTTATACCCGATTTTTTCAGGGTTTCAAAAGCTTTTTTAAGTTCGGCTCTTTTTGCAAGATCTTCGGACCTTCCCACGGGCATGAATTCGTTTTTCGGATACCTGCAATTCTCTATCAAAAGAACCGGTATTTGTGGTTTGTTTCTCTTCAATTGATTAACAAGTTTCACGGCACGGTCATAAATCAGTTCCTTTTCTGTATTCGGGTTGCAGTCAATCACATAGAGGGCTGCATCGATTTCGCACATCCCTTCTCCGACTGATTCGTCAAAAGTGCCTTCACCGCTGAATCCCATGTTTATAAAACTTCGGTCGAGCATGCGGGAAAGAATATTGGTAAATGCCATCCCCGGACGACTCGCACAACCCCCTTGGGCTATGCTGCTTCCGTAGTAAACCACAGGTTTTTTAGCGGTCATAAATGGCTCTCCTGGTTTTGAAATCTCTGCGCCGGCATTAACGCCGATTGAGATGACTTCTATACCGTCATATAACGGAAGGTTGAGCAGATATTCGCGGGAAACCGCCTCTCCACCTTTAAGCAGCACATATTCGCTCGTTTTTGCAACGGGTCTGCCTGTTTGAACAAATTTCCATTTTCTGTCTACATTGGCGTATAAATCAACACCTCTCACTCCGGTAGGTGCCATATGCGGCAGATACACTTCCCCCATAACTGTCCACTTTGCGCTGATATCAACAGCATTGGTGCGGAAACGGATCGAGATTCCGGCGGAGTTTTGGCTCAGGTCCCAAACGGCCGGCCGCAGGATCTTTTTATATTTTTGCGGAAAGCGGTTGTAATTTTTTTCGCTGTGGAATTTTCCGATAATTGTGAAATCCTGCCCGTCATAAAACGTTAAGGAGTCCTTTGAAGGTATAGTTTGACCAATTGCCTCCGGATTCCCGGCAAATGCCTGGAAACAGGTCAGAAACAGAATAGCGAAGACAAAACGGATGGCAACCATAATTCAGTAAATTTAGTAAAACCGGTAAGAAAACAAAAGACCAGAAAGCCACCGGATAACCGGGGCATTCTGGTCTGCACTTAGAAGGTACTCACATATTAATAGCCCGGGTTCTGACCAACAAGGGGTGCATCCAATGATGGAATAGGGTATAAATATTTATCAGCAGTAAAACCGGATAATTGATCCGCTGTACAAACCTGAGGAATCATTCGTTTCCTGACTAAGTCATAGTAACGATCACCTTCAAAACAAAGTTCAAAGTTTCTTTCGTTAATAACCAGTGCATCGAATGCGGTTGAAGACATTCCTAAAGTTGCTATTGGCTCGGTACCTGTGCCTGCATTAGCTCTATTAATAATCATGTTGACACGGTCTACAGCAACTTGGGTTGGAGATCCGTTCGCCATATTCGCTGCTTCAGCATACATTAAAAGTACGTCAGCAAACCGAATAATAGCCAGGTCATAATCAAAACCTTGTTCATTCATGATTTCAGAAATAGAAAAATAAGGCCATGTTTGCTTGCCGATATTAGGCACTTGCTGAACAGATGCCGTGTACGGGATCAAAACTGTGCTGTCAGTGGCTGAACCTATATCTCCAGTGCCCTCGGGCCATTGCAACATTATGTAACTGTGTTTACGTGGCTGTTCAGGGAATGTATTGCTCCAGACATTTGAAATAGAACCTCCGCTAAAACCCCCAATTTCTACCGGGCAAACACCTTTTACTGAAGTTGCTAAAGCGCCAGGAGCCGAATTAAAGGCAAAGATAATTTCCAGGTTTCCTCTGTTACTCCTGGAAAACACAGCATCAAAAGTAGGTTGTAAACCATATGGTGATTGTGTAATTACCGTATCTGCCAAATCTCTTGCTTTTGGGTAATAAGTTACATCCGAAATAGGAGCAGTAGCCCTGGTCAGGTAAACTTTTGACAACAACGCTCTTGCAGTCCATTTGTTGATATGGCCAGGTATTGATGCATTATAATCATTCATGTACTGACCAGCATAAACTAAATCTGCCTGAATCTTATCATAAACTGCTGGAATCTCCTCACGGGATGAAGGGGTTAATGGATGGTCTACAACATTTGGTGTATCCTCTGTAATGTATGGAACTTTCCCAAACAAGCGCACGAGGTAAAAATAATTGAAAGCTCTGAGGAATCTTCCTTGTGCTATGAGATCATTTACAACCGCAATTGGAAAGGTAGACACAGAACCACTCTTTATTGACGCTAAGGTAGTATTAATCGTATTTATTGACTGAAAATGGCAAGTCCAATAACCCAATCCAATATCAACGGAATAGTTATAATTGCCACCATTAGTCTGATCGGTTTGTTGACCATTGTATAAACCCCCTGCATAATTAGACCACTGAGAGTAAATTTGGCTCATCGCTTGTGCATATGCCGATTCACATTGAGAGGGATTTGTAAAATAATTGCTCGGCGCGAGCGATGAAATCGGGTTTTCTTTAAGATTCTGGCATGAAAACACCATCAGCGATAGCAAAATAGCACCGCTCTTTGCTAAAATATTAATTGATTTCTTCATAATATTAAAAAGTTAAATTTAGTCCAAGTGAATAGGTCCTTGCGGTAGGGTAACCGCTCATATCAATACCATTGCCTCCATAATTTCCCTGAGCTCTAAAAGAATTGATTTCAGGATCAAATCCAGTATATTTGGTTAAGGTCAATAAATTGGTTCCGGCAATATAAACTCTAAAGTTGGTTATATGCAATTGATTTAATATTGCTTTTGGAAGGTTGTACCCAAGAGTAACGCTTTTCAATCGTGCATAAGAACCATCTTCCACATAGCGACTCTGACGATTACGACTATTTGCAGTTCTCAAATAGGAGATACCAGATTGATTCATACCCTGCTGGTCACGCGTATAATTATCGATAAATCCAGGAATCATGGTATTTTGATTGGTTGGAGTCCATCGGTTATTCAAGGCTGAACTATAGCCAAATTGTGGATCTTCTATCTTGATTCTTGTGGCGTTGAACACATCATTCCCTTCAGTTCCCTGGATTAAGAATGTAAGATTAAAGCTCTGATACGACATATTATTGCTCCAGCCATAGGTAAATTTGGGAGTTACATTACCAATTGTCGTCACATCATTTTTATCGATTTTACCGTCATTATTTACATCCAGGAATTTTTGATCCCCTGGCATTTGATGGTAAACTGCAGCCTGTGTAGCTTCGGTGGTCTTCCAGGTACCCAGCGTTTTCCAGCCGCTCAGCGTTCCAATATCCTTGCCAACAGTGAAATTCTTCAATGCTCCTGAATTGCCCCAGAAGGCGTATCCACTACCTGCATTGGTTCTGATAGGTACGTTGGTCACTCCGTTAGAAATTTTATCCATCACACCACGGTTGTGCCCAAGAGTAAAAGTAGTGCTCCATTTGAACTTCCCTGTCAGTATTTTGCCACCTGCCATTACTTCAATGCCACGGTTGCTTAATTGTCCAATGTTTGCAGTATGTGAGGTAAATCCGGTATAAATTGGTAGAGGTATCGGGAATAGCAGATTACTTGTTATTTTCTTATAGACATCAACTGATCCATATAATCTTCCTTTCAAAAATTCCATATCAACACCTAAGTTATTTTGCTGCGTTGATTCCCATTTTAAGCCCGGATTAGCAAGGCCAACTGAATATCCTGTAGTTGAATAGCTGATTCCATCATAAGCATATCTGCCACCAGGACCAACACCTGGTAATGTTTGATAGGGAGCTATAGACTGATTTCCGGTTGTACCCGAACTTGCTCTGAATTTCAACTCAGAAAACACATTTAGGTTTTTAATAAAATCCTCCTTGGAAGCAATCCAGCCCAATGAAACTGATGGAAAGTAACCCCATTTGTTATCGACTCCAAATACTGAAGATCCGTCAGCACGTATGGTTGCGGTTAACATATACCTGTCGTTATAACTGTAAAATGCACGGGCCATATAAGAATTCAATGCTTTTGTTGACACACTGGAACTATAACCATTCGAACCTGATGATCCGCCAATTTGATAAACTCCTGTTATGTCAGAACTGAAACCAATCGGCTCATCATAAAGTGCAGTGGATTTAGAAAGGGATTGTTCTGCAACACCTGTGAGTGTAAAATGATGTTTTTTTATCGTTTTATCATAAGTTAAGATGTTTGAATTTTGCCAAAACTCTGATTTACCATTATTGATAATTGCATCTCCACCAAATTGAGCGCCATGAAAATTTGTACTTGAATAATACTCCCATGAATCATCAAACTCAAGACCCAGGGCGCCTTCAATTCTTAGGGTAAGCCCAGGCAAAATATTAAAGAGTGCATAGGTGTTCATGTTTACGGTTCTGTTCTGAAGATCTTTCGTTTGAGTATAGGTGGTCTGAACAGGATTCCAAATATCAGGATCAGCCCACAATGTATTTGCTGTTCCCCAGCTTCCATCAGCATTTTTAACAGGCATGGTAGGATCTGCCCTAAGCGCCTGGTTTACAGTCTGACCCATTACATCGCCATTCCAGGTTCCGTCGCCTGAAGCAGGAACATTCCCGTCGTCCTTGACAACGTTTACATTAAGACCTAATTTCAACCATTTTTTTACCTGGGTGTCTGTATTGGCTCTGATTGATAAACGCTTGAAGTGAGTATTTATGATGATACCCTGCTGGTCCAGATAACCGGCACTTAAAAAGTACTTTGATTTTTCATTCCCACCTCTTACAGAAAATTGAAATGTATTCTGGGTTCCAGCTTGCATAACCGCATTTTGCCAGTCTGTTCCGCCGCTTTTATCAAACGCGGCTATATCAGATGCTGAATAGGGAACCGGAGGCGTAAGAAGACCATTATTCGGGAGGGTAGCATCCACATAGCCGGTTTGCGTTGCCCACCAGGCATTTGTTTTTCTTGCATAATCACCGGCCTTCATCATACTCACTTTGTGTGATACATTTTGAACCCCTGCATTAAGACTAAAGTCAACAATAGTTTCTCCTGTTGTCCCTACTTTTGTGGTTACAAGAATTACCCCGTTAGCGCCCCTGGAACCATATATTGCAGTGGCAGAAGCATCTTTTAAAACTTCGATGGAGGCAATGTCATTTGGATTAATTTTGTCAAGATTACCTCCCTGAAAACCATCTACTACGATTAAAGGATCACTGCTTCCAGCTACCGTATTCGATCCACGAATACGAATCGTTGTATTTCCACCAGGTTCACCATCGTTGTTGTTAATCACAACGCCTGCTGCACGCCCTTGCAAAGACTGCGTAGCATCCATGGTTGGCAATTCTACAAGATCGTTGCCTTTGACTGAGCTGATAGAACCTGTGAGGTCACTTTTCTTAAGCGCGCCATAGCCGACAACCACTAATTCATCGAGTTCAGTGGTCGCAGACTCCAGCACGACCTTGAGCTCTGTTTGTGATCCGATTTTCACCTCCTGGGTCTTCATGCCAACAAATGAAATTCTTAAAGTTTTCGCGTTGGCTGGCACAGTCAAGGTAAAATTGCCCGAAACATCGGTGACCACACCAACCGTGGTTCCGGGTACTGCAACCGCTGCACCAGGAATAGAAGTACCGTCGCCACTACTGGTGACTTTACCCCTGATTGTTTTTTGCGCAAACACAACCTGCATTCCCCCCATAAGGAGCAATACAAACAGAATTGTTAGTTTTCTCATAATGAATGATTTTTGTAATTTACTGGGTACATAATTATTTGGTTGTTATTGATTTATCAACTTTATTTCCTGCTTTTCAGCATACGGGTCTGGTTGAATATTGTTAGTATGAGTGCGATTGGACTGGTTTATTTCCGCTCTTACTCTCTTATGTCCGCCCATACATAGTTTGCTTTTTATATGAGCCATCAGTTGCATTCCGGTTCGTTTTGTCATTTCAGGAGTATCCCTTCGTAATTAAGAACCTGAAATATGCGGGATAGATTTATGCAACAGACTTCCCGCCTGGGTCTGTTGCCATACCGCAGACCCGATAGACTGCGTTTCTAAAGTTAAATTGAGTAAGCTTTCCTTCATGATCTTGAT
>Ga0209697_10006049_pt1 | contig 14813 bp, 17 predicted proteins | sample AliMusrvi5mmetaG_FD_184115 | JGI IMG/M metagenome (GOLD analysis project Ga0209697, IMG submission 184115) | Freshwater lake bacterial and archeal communities from Alinen Mustajarvi, Finland, to study Microbial Dark Matter (Phase II) - Alinen... | ecosystem: Environmental > Aquatic > Freshwater...
TCGGCTACTGTTCGCCGCTTGACTACGAGAAGAACCTTGCCGTATAAACATGAAATCACTTCGCATCACGTGTCCGAGAAAACGGGTTAAGATCAATCGCCTTTGGGTTGGCCATCCTCGTATTTGCGGCAAAGTGTGCGCTGACCTTCTTCTGGCAGAATCGGCCCATCGTGGGCTGGACATATTTTGCAGTGACTTGTCTCTGTGCCTTTGTGTGGGTATGGACACTCAGCAGTTTAATACTGCAGAAAAGAAAGAACCGGCATACCGCACCACCGCCCCGCTAACCCGGCGGACATTGACAAACCGGATTTTACGATCTAGCATTCAGGCAGGTTGATGGAAACATCACGCATGAAGCAGGATCAATAACAGTGTTCTCATCCCTCCATCACCTGCGCTCAGCGTTTGATTCATCCGGGCAGAATGAGGCGGAAGGTCGGAATTGTTAAAAGTCCGACGAGATGCGCGGAATCCGGACGTTGACGCCAAAAATGGATATGACTATGATGTCGGCGTATACAATGTTCGGGCACCATGAACACGAAATGAAGCCGATAACACACATCATCCTTCTGACCACCGTTGCACTCCTGAGTTCAGGTTGTGCCACAGCACTCTACACTGACAAGGTGACGTACGGCGACTATCAAGGAACGCACTATAGTCAATTCGACAACTACGCAAAGGGCGCGTTCGAGGGGGCTGTTCTTCAAGATGGCAAACCGTGTTACTCATACATTTTTCCGGATTGTGTCTTTGTCGCAAAAAGCAATCTAAGGTTCTTGGTTCCGGTTACAAATGGTCTGGCTGTCATAGTGTCCCGCACATCTGACGCAGTTCCCACCAACTCCCCAGCGTACCTTCGCATTCGGAGCATTAAGAACTACGGGTATAAAGTTGATCCCGTTCATCCGATGATGGCCCTTAAAGCCATTGGTGAAGTTGATTCTATTACATGCGACGGAAGCGAGCAGGATCGTTTCCGCACATCGTATCCCGCGTTTATCGGCGTGAACCTAACATTCAAAGGCAAGGGCTCGACCATGCGCATTGGTCAGCAGGTGCCACGGGAGATGATTGCACGGGTGGAATCTCAGATTGGCTACAGCCGTTACATCGAAGTACACAATCCCTCGATGGAACAAGTCACACAGAAGGAACAATGGATCATACACTGGTCCCCAGATGACAATCCATATGTGCTGGCGAACAGTTTCACTCCAATGCCCCTCACATTGAAACGCGATTTCTCCAGATTGGCCTATGTCGTAACCGTGCCTTTGGACATCGTGACACTTCCTATTATGTGGCCCTTCTATGTAGTGTCGCACAACCTGAATTGGCATGAATGAGGGAGGTCCGAACCACACCTCGGACGTTATCGTCGCTAACGCGCCGAAACATCAAGGTTACCGTTCCGCAATCAAGTCGGAACGGCTAAACGACTATTTTCTTCCACTTCAGCCAGGCATGCCATAGGCACGCTGGATGCGGTAGAACCAGGCATTGGCAATCCGGCGAGGAACATCAGCTTTGGAGACTGACACTGAAGCGGCCGTCCTCGCGCCGGACATTGGCGACCGACTTCACACCCGCATCCACACGGTTGAGGAACAGATCAAACTCCATGGTCACGGCTTCGCGCGCGGGCAGCCAGCGGTAAGTCGGCAAACCATCCAGTCGACCCAGCTCCATGGTTTTGCGGAGACTGGTCGGGAACGGCGCATTGGTGAATTCCATGCCGCGCGTGAGCGAACGGCCATCCCATGGCTTTTCCGTCCGCGCATAGTTTTCCTCCCAGTTGCCCAGCCAGGGGAAATCCTGCCGCTTCCACACATATGCCATCATCAGGCCCAGCCGCGGGTTCACCGCCGCAAACCAGGCATCGTCGGATGCGGGATTCATCAGCTGCGTCGAGAAGTCCGAGGAGTGCCGGTACTCCCGGCCGATCATCCGCAGATCCACCTTGCCGCCGCTGGCGCCCGGCGCCTGAGGCCAGGTGAAGGTCGCATCGCCCTTGAGCCGCTGCTTCCGGCTGAATGCGCCGGGGAATGTATGGCCGCGCGTGGCGGACATGTCAAAAAACGTGACGCCTTTCTCGAGGAACGGCGGCGAAAACGTGACGTGCTCGCACATGGCATAGGGCACATCGCGGCGGTTCAAGTTGACCAGGCGCTCACGGACATGCACCACCGTCTCATTGGCCCGGGCGCTCAAGGTGCGTTCCAACTTCATGCCGGAAACCGGCATGTCACAGATGCAGGTCAGGCTCATGCGCCGGGCAGACACCTGCTGCTTCAACTTGCGCCAGCGCGCCACAGGCGCCTCGCCATGCGGACCCAGCCCCTGTTTTGCCTCTGCCACCGAAGGATCGCCAAACCAGCCCACACAAAGAAGGTGGCCGCCAGCCCCGGACAGCAAACGGATTCCATAACGTCTGGCATCCTCCGGACGATAAAGCCACGGCTCGCGGGTCTTCCAGACGGGCTGCCACATGGGATTCACAGCGCCGGCTTCATTGAGCGTCACGCTGGCGATATGCCCGCCGCCCTGCAGCATCACGAGCGACAGCACGCCGGTATCCAATTTCCAACCTTTCCGCCCCCGCCAAACCACATTCTGTATTTGCATGGAATGACTCCTTGTTTGCTGACATCACCCGCTATCTTTCCACATTAACTGGAATATTGGAGGATTGGAATAGTGGAAATAGAGGAATTGCAAAAACGACATTTCCCCACTTTCAGGCAACCCGACGCTACTCCTCCTCCCGCGGCCAGAGAGAGCGCAGAAAGATGAGCGGCAGCACACATCCAAACACCACCCACTGCAGCAAGTTGGGGAAATGCTTTCCCTGTCCATGTGCATACCCGCTACCCAGGTTCCACAGGATCAATGCCAGGCAGCACCAGACCATGGCCATGTTGGCAAAGGAATGCTGCGAGGAAACCATCTTCCATCCCGGACGGCGCGTGCGGGTGAACGGATAGAGCCAATTGCTGCCCATGAACCCGACCTGGTCAACCAGCGCATGCGCCAGCATGGCCAGACACACCACCACGCCCGCCAACGCGTCAAATGCCAGCCACCCTGCCAACCCCAGACCCACCGCCAGGAGCACGCCGTGCGTGCCCTGCCGGTGCCAGGGGATAAAGCTGATGCGCACACTGCCATCGGGCTGCGGCACCATGCCGAACATCGGACCGCCCAGGATGTCGATCCGCGTCGCCGCCTGATATTCATTCTGTATGGGACACAGCAAGGAGGCCCGGGCGCCTGCCCCCTCCGCTTTATCGCCTCCGGCATCCACAGGCTGGCCGCCGGTGTTGACGACCGGGCCCATGTTGACCTCCACCTGCCTGCCGACGGAATTGAACACCACCTCATAGGACTGCCAGCGGTCGGCGGCCAGCCGGATGGTGTTCAAGCGGATCCGCACGGGTTTTTTGGATTCCGCGGCCCGATGCACGGCCAGCACGAGCGCCCCGGCAATCATGGCGGGATCGGGATGCAAGGGGTCCGGCGCCACCTCAATGTCGTGCCGGGAAAAGAACCCCAGAAGCTTGAAGTCCAGCGTGTCCGGCAGCAGCCCGGCCACACCGCCAAGAAGAAGGTAGAGCGGATGGCCGTCCGCGCCAGCGCGGACAGCCTCCGGGAAACACGATGCCGCCATCACGCCGACGGTAAAATGGACAATACCTTTCATGGAGCCACCAATCCCAGCCACCGCGCCACCACCGGGCCCAGACCGGACAAGTTGAACGCCAGCGGCAGGAGGATAACACCCAGCGCATTCATGCGCCGCGCACCACAGAGCAACGGAATGAGCCCGATCCCCGTGGCGGTAAGCAGCACCAGCAGGCCGACCGCACCGGTCATGGCCCAGACGAGCCCGATGGCCACCAGCAATGTCGCCAGCGAAATACGGCGATAGCCCGTCCAGCGGATGATCCGCAACATGCCGCGCGCCGCCGGAACCACACTCAGGCACGCCAGCGCGCCGGCCAGCAGCAAGGCGGCCAGCACCCAGACATAACTGTGCAGGTCACCCTGCCACTTGAAGCCCGCCATCATGCCCGCAGCGCCGCCCCGTGTCAGCCGCACGCCCGGCACAAAGAAGACCAGCCAGCCGCCGATATAATAAACCACCCGGCAGACCCCCTGCGAAACCAGGAACACCCGGCTGTCACGCTGCGCCACCGCATGCCCGGCCAGCATGCCGCCCACGCCGCCGGTGACGCCCGGAACCAGCACGGCGAAAAGGCCGCCCAGCAAACCCGCAACCACGCCCGGGGCGGTCAGCCGCCCCTGCCCCGCAAAGGATATCCGCGACACCTGCGCGGGAATCTCCATGCGGCTGAACAGATTCATCAGCAGGCCGGGAATGGTGAAAAGGCCCACAAACGCCGGCATGAGATTTTGAAAAGACGCCTCCAGCCTGAGCGGCGGACGGTAAAACAGGATCATCCCCAGGAGCCCGGCGAGGAAAAACGTCACCAGGCCCATGCCCGGTGACTTCCAGCCATCCGCAAACCGCCGCCAGCCGGCCTGCCCGTGCTGTCCGCCCTTGGGCCATTCGGACATCAGCATGAAGGCAATCGTGCACCACAGCATCCAGTGGAAATGCGGCCTCACGACCGGCAGAAGCGCAGGCAGCACACGCATGGCAAGCGGCCACACCAGGCCGGCCAGCAGGACAAGGCCCCAGATGCCGCCCCATGTGACCAGCCACACGGCCTGCAGCCCCCTGCCACGCATGAGAAAATCCTGACCCGGCAGCACGGTGAACAGCGCGCTCTCATCGGGCGCGGCCAGGAAGATGGACGGAATCGCGCCCGCGACCACAAACCCGACCAGCATGCCGGTCACCGCACCAATCAGCACCGGCTCCGCCACCACGACCCCACACTGCGGCACCGCCACCACGCCGAACGCCAGCAGGTTATACACATGCAAGCCCGGGAGGCAGCCCACCAGCATGCCGATCAAACACCCGGCAATGGCGGCCGAACACACTTCGAGCATGTTCACTCCTCCTTTCCACGGGGACGGACCGCAAGCGCACAGGCCGAGATTGCCGGACGGTGCCCGCCGGCGACCCTGACCCCGCCGGACATCTCAACCCAGTCCCCTTTGACCGGCGCACCGACCGCCGGCCAGACACACGGATCCACATACACCGTCCACCGGCCGGTGTCATCCCGCAGCGTGAAGCTCGTTGACCCGCCACGGCGCGAGGCCGGCGCACTGGCCACCACCCCCTGCACTCGGACCATGGCATAGTTCATGGTCGGAATCATGTTTTTGGCAGCCACCAACGGGAGCCGGCGATGCGTGGCCACGATCATCAACACAACGAGGCCAACAACCGCCATGCCGATGGCGATCCAACGCAGACGGCGCCAGACCGGTCGGCGGGCGGAATCCGTGTCGCAATAAGGGCACACGTCCGCAGGGCCAATGAAACGGGAGCAGGCGGGGCAGCAGGCATCACGGTTGAGTTCCAGGCGTCCGGGCATCGCAACCCTCCGCATTCATCAGAGCTTGCCCACAATTTCAACCAGGATATCCTCGGTGGTCAGCATCCCCACCACCTGGTTGTCGGCACCGCTGACCAGGCACATGGGCTGGCGCAGACGGCGCATGCGCGGCAGCACGGCATCCACCGGCATGTTCTCATCCACCGTCAGCAAAGGCCGCGCGAACGCGGCCACCGTGGCGGCGCTGCGCCGCTGGGGATTCTCGGAAACCACCTGGAAAACATTCACAATGCCGATGAACTTCTCCTGCGCACGGTCATAGACAGGATAGCGGGTGAAGCGGCTGCTACGAACCATTTCATAAAACGCATCCATCCCCGTTTCGGCATCCACGCAGATCATCTGCCCGCGCGGGATCATAATGTCACGGGCAGACTGCGACGAGAGTTCAAACACGCCATGGATCATCTGCTGCTTGGCCGTGGCCAAACCACCCTCCTTGCCGCCCTGGCGGAAGATCATCCTGATCTCCTCCCTGGATGCAAACTGGTCCGCATGTCCCATGGACTGGCTTGTCCCGGGCACCAGCACACGCGTCATGGCGACAATGGCCCTGGCAACCGGCTGAAAAACCATGCCGGAAAGCTGGAGCGCCCGCGAAAAACGCATGCAGCGTTCCAATGGCAGGGAATGGAACCACGCCTTGGGCAGATACTCGGAAAAAACCAACAGCAGGATGGTCACCACCACGGAGGAAACCGCCTCGCCGCCTTTTCCCAGATAGATCCGCGCCATATCCGCCGCAATCACCGAAGTGATGACCAAGCTCAGGTTGGTGCCGGTCAGCGTGGTGCCGAACATGAGATCAGGGGAATCGAGAAATTTCTTGAGAATCCTGGCCGCGGCATTGCCGGATTTGGCCAGCTTATACAGGCGGATGCGCGGAATGGAGATCAGGCCGGTCTCAACACCGGAATAAAAAGCGGCCAGAACCATGAACCCCGCCAGCAGCAACAGACGATCAAACAACGAAGGGCTCACAAGTCGCCCCCTTCCCCTTCGATATCCGTTTCATCGGCCGATTCCATGCCGACCTCCAACTCCGGCAGTTTTTCAAGGATCACCGTGACCACCCGGTTGCGGCGCGTGCGATGCACGGTCACGCGGCACCCCTGCATTTCCACCACTTCGCCCGTGCGGGGGATGTGCCCCAGATGTGCGGACATCCACCCGGCAATGCGGTGCACGTCCTGCGCCTCCAGCCGCGTGCCCAGCTCGCTGTTGATCTCCTCAAGGCTCTGGCTCCCGTCGACAATCCAGCGCTGTTCGCTCATCTTCTGGATGGTCAGCTTCTCCACGCCGATCCCGCTCTGGATATCGCCCACGATTTCCTCAAGGATGTCGCCTATGGTCACCAGCCCGGCGGTGCCGCCATATTCATCCGACACGATCGCGGCGCGGCGCTGTTCGCGCCGGAAGAGATTGAGCAACTCCGCCAGCGAAATGGTCTCCGGCACAAAAAAGGCGTCGACCCGGGCCGACTCAAGGCTGAGATCCGGCGTGAGCAGGAATTTCGGGGCATCAATGAATCCTTCAATATGGTCCTTGGACCGGCGGTACAGGACCAGATAGCGGAACTGCGACTGTATGGCCGTCCGCACCCACTTGTCCGGCGGGTCGTCGAGGTCAATGCCCACGAGGTCCACACGCGGCGTCATGACTTCCGTGACCCGCCGGTCATCCAGGCTGATGATGCCATCCACCATGGCGCGCTCCTCGGCATTGAGTATCCCCTGCCGTTCGCCCGCATCGATCACGGACATCAGATCCTCATCCGACATCGTGCGGTCGGGCGCATGCAGATCCTTGCGGAAGAGACCCACCACCCACTCAACCCCCGCCCGCAGCGGCGTGAACACCGTGATCAGCTGCGGCAGGAACGCCGAATAAATCTCCGCCATTTTCTCGGCATGCGCAACCGCCGCCCGCTTGGGCGTCAGCTCGCCGAAAAGCAGCAGCAGCAGGGTCATGGCGGGAATGGCGACCATCTCGCCATGGTTCGGGAAAAAGCGCTCCGCAAGCACATAGCCAAGCGCCGAAGCCACCACATTGACCAGCGTGTTGCCGATCAGGATGGTGGACAGGATCTTCGTCGGGCCCAGCAGCAAACGCTGGATGCGCTCCGCCGCGCGCGGATTGCGGTTGCGGATGCGGTGGATCTGCAAGGGGGTCAACGAGAAATAGACCGTCTCGCAGTTCGAAAAAAACGCCGAACATGCGAACAGAAGCACCAGCACGGCACATTGTATCAGCAACACCGAAGGCATCATGGAGTCCCGTTCACCTCCTGGATCACCACCTTGGTCCGGTGCGATGATCCGGTCTCCTCAACCTCCAGGTCCCTGATCATCCAGCGGCCGTTGATTTTTTTCAAACTCCTGATCCACAGCTTGCGCACCGGCGCACCGTTTTTATCCAGCCCCTCCGCCTGCAGCATCATGCACATCTTGCGGTCAATCCAGAGCCGCACCCCGGCATAGGACGCACCGGCGGACGCCGGAAGGTCCGCGGGGGCCGGCACCTCCATCACATAGCACGAGTAGCCCAGAACCTCCTCAACGCCCGTCACCCGGCCGCCGCGCCACCACAGGAAGCTCAGGGAAAGGTCGCTCCAGCTCAGATCGCTCTGCTGGAGCGGCGCAAACAGGCCGGCCATCGGCGCAGGCCGCAACGGGTAGCCCTTCGCATAGGCGTAGGAAACGGAATCCGACTGCGTGGCGCGCGAGATCATCAGCTGCTCCAAGTCACCGCCCAACCCGTCACGCAGGGTATAGGTGGCGGTGGCCGGGTCCCGGCCCCAGGCCAACTGCATCTCAAAATGGAACTGACGCTCCACCACCCCGCGCCGGCGCCGCACAATGATGTCACCATCAATCCGCAACGGCTCGGATGGCAGCTGGCTGCGCACCGCCTGCAGCAACGCGTCGCCATCCGGCCAGTCTTTCAAGGGGACCACATCCACCGCCGGATTGGAGTTGGTGGCCGAACTCACGGCAGGCACCAGCTGCGCGGGCGCGGAAACGAGCATGACCAGCCATAGACACAAGCCGACACCCACCGGGATTATACGGTTCAAATAGATCACAGGAGCGGCGCACCCTTCTGGGCGCTGGCGGCAATCACACGGTCAAGCACCTCGCGGACCTGGTCAAGCCCGGTGGCCGGAATGATGATGGTGTCGCGACGGCCTCCCACATCCTCCGTCACCCGGAGGAAACGGCCGCGGGGATTTTCCTTGAGTTCAAAAGAGAACAGTTTGCGCTCAACCTGCACCTGCGTGCTGAACAGATCCGTGTCCACAAGCCCCTCCCTCCACCCTCGTCGGTATTAAGGCGCATTGCCTGCATGGTATGCAGGCCTGTATTTATACCTTATCAATTGAACTTTTTATTGTCAATCAAAAGCCGAAGACGCTAATTTAAGCAACAGGTGACAAGGCCGGAACCGGAAAACCGCCGGGAGCGGACCCTGCGGACAATCCGGAGCGGCCCGGAAACGACACCGTATGAACCATTAACGGGAGCAAGCGACATGGCCGGCAACACGTTCATCCATGAAGATTTCCTACTGGAATCCGCGGCCGCACGCCGGCTTTACCATGAATTCGCGGAAAAACTGCCCATCATCGACTACCACTGCCATCTGCCGCCGGGGCACATTGCCGAAAACCACCGCTACCAGAACATGACCGACATCTGGCTGCGCGGCGACCACTACAAATGGCGCGCCATGCGCACCAACGGCGCGGCCGAGCGCTACTGCACCGGCGATGCCGGCGACTGGGAGAAGTTCGCGAAATGGGCGGAAACCGTCCCCAACCTGCTCCGCAATCCCCTCTACCACTGGACCCATCTGGAGCTGGCGCGCTATTTCGGCATCTTCAAAATCCTGAACCCGGAGACGGCCCGTGAAATCTGGGAGCAGGGCAATGCGCAGCTGGCACGGCCTGATTTTTCCAGCCGCGGGCTCATGAAGCGCAGCGGGGTCGCACTGGTGTGCACCACGGATGATCCCGTGCATACGCTGGCCGAACACCGCACCATCGCCGCGGACCCCTCCTTCGATGTGCAGGTCCTGCCCACATGGCGGCCGGACAAAGGCATGGCCGTGGAGAATCCGGCAGCCTTCAATGCCTGGGTAAATGAACTGGCCGCCTGCACCCATAGCGAGATCCGCAACTTCGGCGAGTTCCTCGACGCGCTCCGCCGCCGGCAGGCCTTTTTCCACAAATGCGGCTGCCGCCTCTCCGACCACGGGCTTGAAGCCGTGCATGCCGAGGATTACACCGAACGCGACATCATCGCCATTTTCGGAAAGGTGCGCGGCGGCGCCACGCCCAGCGGGGACGAAATCCTGAAATTCAAATCCGCGATGATCTATGAGTTCTGCCTGATGAATGCAGAAAAAGGCTGGACGCAGCAGCTGCATCTGGGGGCGCTACGCAACAACAACACACGGCTATTCCCCGTGCTCGGCCCGGATGCGGGCTTTGATTCCATGGCCGACGCACCCGTCGCACGCCCGCTGTCAAAACTGCTCGGACGGCTGGACCATGACAACAAGCTGGCCAAAACCGTGCTCTACAACTTGAATCCCAAAGACAATGCCGTGCTCGCCACCATGGCCGGCAACTTCCAGGACGGCACGGCGCCCGGGAAAATCCAATACGGCAGCGCCTGGTGGTTCCTTGACCAGATGGACGGCATGAAACGCCAGATCGAGGACCTCTCGCAGCTGGGCCTGCTCAGCCGCTTTGTCGGCATGCTGACCGACAGCCGCTCATTCCTCTCCTATCCACGCCATGAATACTTCCGGCGCATCCTGTGCAACCTGCTGGGACAGGATATGGACAAAGGCATGATCCCCCATGACTTCACGCTGGTCGGCAGCATGGTACGCGACATCTGCTACAACAATGCAGCCAGATATTTCGGCTTCAACCTGCCAGCAATTGAATAATTGCATTATCCAACAGAAGTCAGAATGAAAGTATTCCGAACATTATGCGCTTTTACGCTATTGATATTCTCAACGGGATGCCTATACCATAGGTATATCAATAACGCACACATGGGGCCCAGATTACAGCATTGTGGTTTCTCCATCAAAAGACCTGACAATTATAAGTGGTGTCTTTATGAAAAACAGCAGGATGGTTATAATGCTGTCTTCTGGTACATGTTGCTTGACAACTCAACCACCCATCAGTTTTCCGTTCATATCAATCTAGTTGATATCAAAAAGAAGCCTGACTCTCCGGAGGAAATGGCTCAAATGCTAAGGCGGGATGAACTGTACAGGAAAAATCAAAACCGTGAAGTTCTGAGTTATGATCAGAAGATGTCCAGCAAACAAGGACAATGGTGTCTCTTATACAACATAAAATATACAGACACTGACAATCCGGCTAGCAGCAAGGTTATCAATGAAGAATTCGGGTACACCTGTATTCATCCGTCATTTGATCGAACAGTTCTAAATGTTCTATGCGGGCAACGAGGAACCAAGGACGAATTAGATCCAGAATTGACAAAAGAAGCACAAATATTCATTGACGGTATTATACTTGAATCATCACCAGGGATGGCTATCAAATAGAAATATTTGCAATCTTCTCATGCACGCCGAAACATCAAGGCCGAGACTCGATGCACAATGTGGATGCACACATTTAGAGCATATTAAATAATATTGTAGCCACATGAGGCAAACCAACCCATGGCGTCTGCGGCGGTGACCGCCGCCAAAGCATTCGCGATCGCATCCCACAAGGCCTCTTGTGTGCGTGCCTTGGCCGCGCGGAGCCATTCCTTTACTTTGCTCCACATCTTCTCAATCGGATTAAGATCAGGTGAATAGGGCGGGAGAAAACACACGCGGGCTCCCGCCTGCTCGATCAGGCGGATCGTTTCGCAATTCTTGTGCGGGGACAAATTATCCAGCACAACGATATCGCCAGGTTTCAGGGTTGGAATCAAGACAGACGCCACGTAGGCCTGAAACACTTCCGTGGTGGTCGCCCCGTCCAATGTCATGCAGGCCGTAGTTCCATCCAACCGGATTGAGGAAATCATGGTAGTGGTGCACCAGTGGCCGCAAGGGGTTTTGTCATAGACTCGCGCGCCTCTGGGCGTGCGGCCCCGCAGGCGCGTCATGTTCGTCTTGGCACCCGATTCATCTATAAACACCAATGCATGCGGGTTGATCCCCGTACTCCGGCTCTGCCATAGATTTCGTGCGGCCACTACATCTTCCCGGTCTTGCTCGCTGGCCCGAAGTGTCTTTTTTTATATGTCAGGCGCATCGCCGCCAACACATAGTGAATGGCAGGCAGGGAACACTTCAGCGACAAGGCCTCACGCAACTCATATAGCGTCATGTCGGGCTGCTTGACGAGCAGTTGCCTCATCTGCTGACGATGGGTCTCCAGAATCATGGGCTTGCGCCCCGAAAAGTGATGCCGGGCCTGAATGTTTCCGGTTTTCTTACGCTGCTGCAGCAACTTCTTTACCATGCCCAGCGACACGCGATAGCGTTGCGCGACGTCCTCACGGCTGCCTTCGCGGGCATCATAGGACGCCAGAATCCGTTCCCGCAGATCAAGCGATAATGTTTTCATACCGCCCAGACTATCACAAGGACGGCAATATGGCCACAGTATTATTTAATATGCTCTAGACGCTCATGATGACACCCGAACGCGCCGTTTTATTTGGCTTCAGGATAAAGATTGATACCGATCGAGTCGCGGAAAACATAAAACTCAGAATCGTTTTGGCGCCGAGTGACGTGCGATAAAGCATGGCTTAGAGAGTCCCGAGACTTACGCCCGGATCATGATCAGCATCATTTTGAACTTTTCAACGGCTTTCAGCGCATGAGGTTTGTTGGCCGGCATAATGATCATCTCGCCCTGCGCCACAATATTCGGCCTGCCGGCAACCATGATTTCGGCTTTGCCGTCCAGGATGCAGACCATGGCATCATACGGGGCGGTGTGTTCGCTGAGCCCCTGGCCTTTATCAAAGGCGAACACCGTCACGGTGCCCACTTTTTTATCGATCAAGGTTGAGCTGACAACCGTGCCTTTTTGATATTCCACCAGGCCGGCAATGTTCTGTGTTTTGGCGTGTTCCATCATATGCCTCCCTTCCGTGCAACTTCCGTTCAACAAACCCCCAATGCGGCGATGAGATTAATTCTTCCATTTTCAAAAAACAACCACGGAAACGATGTGTCCATCGTATATTCCGTGGTTGTTCCAGTCTGTATTTTTTACTGCGCCAGTTTCGGCAGGTTCTTGATGCACTCCAATGATTTCTTGAGATCTTCCTTTGTGAACAGATGGTCGTCAAGCTTGCCGTGCATATACGCCTCATACCCGCTCAGATCGAGCATGCCGTGGCCTGACATATTGAAGAGGATGACCTTTTCCTTCCCTTCCTCCTTGGCCTTCAAAGCCTCGCGGATCGCGCAGGCAACGGCGTGCGCGCTTTCCGGCGCGGGGATCAGACCTTCCCTGGCGGCAAACAGCATGCCGGCCTTGAAACATTCAGTCTGCGGGAAGGCCTGCGCCTCAATCAACCCCTCATGCAGCGCATGGCTGACCAGCGGCGCCATGCCGTGGTACCGCAACCCGCCCGCGTGGATGGGCGACGGCTGGTATTCATGGCCCAGCGTGTACATCGGCAGCAGCGGCGTCATCATGGCCACATCGCCGGAGTCATACGCATACACGCCCTTGGTCATCTTCGGGCAGGCGTTCGGCTCCGCGGCAATCACCCTCGGGTTCTTTTTGCCGGCGATCTTGTCCGCCAGGAACGGGAAGGCGATGCCCGCAAAATTGGATCCGCCGCCGGCGCACCCGATGATGACGTCCGGATAGCATCCGACCTTCTTGAACTGCTCCTTGGCCTCCAGCCCGATGATGGTCTGGTGCAGCAGCACGTGGTTCAGCACGCTGCCCAGCGCGTACTTTGCGTCTTTCGACTGCACGGCGTCCTCAATGGCCTCGCTGATGGCAATGCCCAGGCTGCCGGGCGTGTCCGGCCATCTGGCCAGCACATCACGGCCGGCCTTGGTCATGGTGCTGGGGCTGGCTATACATTCGGCGCCCCAGGTGTGCATCATCATTTTACGGAACGGCTTCTGCTCAAAGCTGATCTTCACCATATACACACGCAGCTTGATGCCCATCAGCGAACAACCCAACGCCAGCGCCGAACCCCACTGCCCCGCACCGGTCTCCGTGGCAATCCGCTTGGTTCCAAAAATCTTGTTGTAATAGGCCTGCGGCACCGCCGTGTTGACCTTGTGGCTGCCAGCGGGCGAGACGGACTCGTCCTTGTAATAGATTTTGGCAGGCGTCCCCAACGCCTTCTCAAGGCCGACGGCGCGGCGCATCGGCGTGGGCCGCCAGCGGTAGAGGATCTGCCGCACTTCATCAGGAATGGGAATCCAGCGCTGGGTGCTGACCTCCTGCTCGATCAGGTTCATCGGGAAAACCGGCGCCAGCATGTCGGGCGTCAACGGCTTGCCATCCCCGCCCACCGGCGGCGGCATGGGCTTGGAGAAATCAGCCGCGATGTTGTACCACTCCTTCGGCATCTCTTCCTGCGTCAACGCCACATTGATCAGCTCACTTTTCATAGCAGTTCCTTTCATAAATTTTTATTATGTTACTACAGAGAGAATCATAATCAAGCCTCTCTTTTATTTTTTTCACCGATTCCAGTTGCCAGATTTTCCACACAAAGCCGTGCAGCCTGATTTTATCGCGGAACAATTCAACGACAATCCGGGGCAACACAGCCCCATTCACGAAATCCTCCGCGGTTTCACGGAAGTTCCGGAAAGTCGCCACGGCCAAACGCCCGTGCAGGCATTTCACACGGGAGGATCTGCGCAGTGCACGAAAGAGCATTGGACCACCGCATCATTCGAGCCAGAAAACAAAACCAAGTTTCCCGCCCCATCTGCCGAAACCCATGTCAGGCAACGGCACGTCCGCCTGATTATAATAATCCATACCCCAAGCAACGATACTTCCGTCAACCTTCAAACCCAGCGAGTGATATCCGCCCCCGGCCATTGCCACAAAATCCGCATTCGGGGACGGCACATCCAACTGCCCATAGTCATCCATGCCCCAGACAACGATATGCCTGTCCGACTTCAACCCCAACGAATGATTTTCGCCCGCCGCCACCGCCACAAAATCCGCATTGGTCCCGGGCACGGTTGTCTGGTCGTAGTTATTCCGCCCCCAGG
>Ga0209697_10006054_pt1 | contig 14798 bp, 13 predicted proteins | sample AliMusrvi5mmetaG_FD_184115 | JGI IMG/M metagenome (GOLD analysis project Ga0209697, IMG submission 184115) | Freshwater lake bacterial and archeal communities from Alinen Mustajarvi, Finland, to study Microbial Dark Matter (Phase II) - Alinen... | ecosystem: Environmental > Aquatic > Freshwater...
GTTTTAAATCTTGATACTTGGATTATGGGTGAAGAGCAATGCAGAACCTTGTTGTTTAATGCTGCATTAGAAGCGGATTTGATTCTGGTTGAAGGTGTGATGGGATTATTTGATGGAAATCCCAGTAGCGCAGATTTAGCGGAGTTATTTGGCTTGCCTTTGTTATTAGTGGTGGATGCTTCCGCAATGGCGCAAACTTTTGCGGCTATTGTGCATGGATTGAAAACATTTCGGTCGACTCTTTCAGTGACGGGGGTGGTTGCTAATAAAGTGGCCTCAGCAGGTCATGGTGCATTGTTGGTAACGGGTTTACCTGATAATTTGCCACTCGCACATTTCTCAAAAGATTCAGCTATTAGTTTGCCTGATAGGCACTTAGGCTTACATCTAGCCGATGAGATTCATGGCTTAGATGACATACTTAATCAGTGGGCTGATCTTGTTGCAGACACTTGGCTTGCAAAATTGCCGCAAGCGATAGAATTTAAACCCAGTAGCACTGTGCTTAAAAGTTATCCCCGTTTTTTAAGCGGAAAAGTGATTGCTGTTGCTAAAGATCGTGCGTTTTGTTTTTTGTATGAAGAGAATCTGCTCTGTTTAACAGAGATGGGCGCTAAGTTAGTGTTTTTTTCGCCGTTAAACGAGGCTCATTTACCTGAAGTTGATGCGGTGTATTTGCCGGGCGGATATCCTGAGTTATATGCTGAACAACTTTCGCAGAATCAAAGTATGAAGGAAGATATGCAAAAACACTTAAGCGCTGGTAAAGGTATTTTGGCTGAGTGTGGAGGTATGGTCTGGCTGATGGATACATTGGGTACAGACGATGGCAAAGTTTTTTCTATGATGGGTTTGCTAACAGGGCGTGCTTTGATGCAAAAGAAATTAGCCGCTATTGGTTCTCAGCAAGTGCTGATCAATGGTGAAGTGCTTCGTGGACATAGCTTCCATTATTCAACAGCTAATAGTGACGCGTCGATACTGGCTCAAGCTGAAACCAGTTCGGGACATGCTGGCGAAACGGTATATCAAGTTGGATCGCTAGTGGCTTCCTATTTACATTTTTATTTTCCTTCAAATCCAGCACAAGTTGCGCAATGGTTAAATCCGCATTAATTCGTTGCGATTCTAAGCGGTTTAGGTCTTTAACGATAGGGTAGGGCTTATGTATTTTGAATTAGCATTATTAGCTTATTTGATTGATGGCTGGCTAGGCGAGTTACCGGGTAAGCATCCTGTGATGTGGATGGGTGGCTATATTACCGTTTTTGAAAAAAAGTTTTATGCGAATCGAATCATGCCTGGCGCGCTTCTGGTGCTGAGCTTATTAGTATTAACGGGTTTAATCAGTTTGGCTTTGGTGTATTTATGCCGCCTATTGCCGGAGCAGTTAAGTTTGCTAGGGTTGGCGATTTTGGCGTCAACCGGTATTGCGATGCACTTATTGCATAAGAGTGTCGCTGATATATTGATATCAGAACAACCAAAGCAAGCCATTGCTTATTTGGTCAGTCGTGATACCGAGAGTATGACTGAATCTGATATTTATAAAGCGGCATTGGAAACCTGGGCTGAAAACTTGAGTGATGGTGTCATTGCTCCCTTACTATATTTGCTATTATTTGGTTTACCAGGGATTGCTGTTTATAAAGCCATTAACACACTTGATTCTATGGTCGCTTATAAAACGGATAGATATTTTTATTTTGGTAAGGTAGCTGCGTGGCTAGATGATGTCGCTAATTTTATTCCCGCACGATTAACGGCGTTAATGATTGTGATGGTGGCTCCTAATAAGCTAGCTGCCTTGCAGAGTATGATGCGTGATGGCAATAAATTAGAGAGCCCTAATGCGGGTTATCCAATTGCTGCTATGGCTGGGGCTCTCGGTGTGGCACTAGGCGGAGATGCTTCTTATCATGGTCAGCTTAAGCATAAGCCAACTTTAGGCATGCCAATTTATGAGCTTAATGCCGCCATAGTCAGGCAAGCGTTAGCGATGAAAGGTGATTTAAATATGTGCGTGATTGGCTTTTTAGGATTGGGTATCTTACTGACATGAAAACTTTATTTATAGGTGGCATAAAAAGCGGGAAATCGCGATTGGCTGAGTCTTATATTTTGGAAAACTCGGCGCATCGACCTTATTACTTAGCGACGACTGAGTTTATAGATGCTGAAATGAAGCAGAGGATCGAGGTGCATCAACAGAGACGTCAAGATTTGTTTGTGACATTAGAAGAGCCTATAAACATATTAGAACGATTGCAGACTTGTCAGCAGCCGGTATTGGTTGAATGTATCTCTATGTGGCTGAATAATTTACTTTATCATCAGTGGCAAGAGGCCGATATTTTGCAGGAGTTAGGGGCTGTTATGGCTTTACCCGTTGATTTAGTGTTAGTACATAATGAAGTCGGTTTAGGTGTTATTCCCGATAATGCCTTAGCGCGGCAGTTTGTTGATTTGTCCGGTAAGGCAGCACAAATAATGGCGGCAGCTTGTGATAGAGTGTTTTTTTGTAGTGCAGGTTTGCCTTTATCTATGAAATAGTTTTAAAGATAGCTTTATTGGTTTTAGACGGCGCTCAAAGTGAGTGGCTGAAATTAGAAATAGCTGAGAAGCTTATGTGAGAAACAATATATTTATATTGAATATATTTCTCGCTATTGGTACCCTAGTTTACACTCTGTAAATCCATATCTTCATCATGAAATATAACGCTATCAGTCTACTAGATAAGCTTGATCAACTACAGGTAGTCTTTGTTTATTCAACAAAATTAGCGGAAGCATTAAGTATTTCCCGGCGAACGTTGCTCAACTGGCGACAAAAGCCTGAATCGATTTCTGCCAAATATCGACTGGATATTGATGTCTTATATTGTCAGCATTTTCTAATTCCTGAATGGGACGTTCCTAAGCAAACGTTTGCTAAGGTTTTATTGCCAGATACCTTTGTGCACAACGAAGCACTATTCTTACCTTTTTTACGGCGTTTGAGTTATGGCACCATTGAAATAGAAACAGATATGGCGAAAGTCGATTTTGATAGCATTATCGACGGTAAAAAGCTGCCAAAAAATATGGATAGGCAGACTTTCTATGAAGGCTTTAATGCTTTTATGACGCATCAGCAACTTTGGCAAAAAATAGTCGAGCATGGTGAGTCGTTGCCTATCACTGTAGATAATATCAAGACCTTACATATTGATTTTATGCGCGGTGTTTATCATAATGCCGGTTTTTTTTCTACCAAGCATCGAGTCATGGGGCAGTTAGAGGGTGTGCAAACCACTGAGCCCGAAGATATAGACGAAGAAATGCATCGCTGGGTTTATAAAGTAGCCAAGTCTGCTACCTTGGAAGAAATTGCTAAGGCGCATGTGTATTTTATTTTAATTCATCCCTTTGGTGATGGTAATGGACGGGTAGTGCGCGCAATAGTATTGGCGCAGTGTTTGAACGCCCGTTTAATGCCACCTGTTTTTGCTGGTCATAATAGAGCTATGTATTACGCAGCCATGCAACATGCCATGAAGCATGGTCGCTATGCGCCCTTGATTAGATTGTTTTATGAGGCGACTCAACAGGATTTGGATTTCTTGGCGAGTTTTTAAAAATTGCCGTATTCAACATAATTACGCTCTAGTTTAGCGCTGATGAAATGTCATTATTTTAAAGCAGAGCTATAGGTTATTCGACCCTAGGAGGCTGTCCGAGAATAGAAAACCTACTGCGGGAAATCCATTTTGGCCAGCTTTCTCGATCATTTTCGTTAAATAGAACAACTATTCGCCTCAAATGATCAAAAAATCTGACTCTAAATGGCTTTCCCTCGCTACGGCTCCTATTCTCGTACAGCCTCCTAGATAACTCGGCATAAATTGAGGGCTGAGATCAAGAAATGGCCTTACAATACTTTTATAGTGAATATGATTAAGTGGATATGTCTGCCGAACTTGACAACCACAAGTTTCTAACGTAATTTGATTTAAAACTTATAAGCTGACCGGATAACCGGAAGCCAGTGTGCCTTAGGGCCACTGGCTTTTTTTTGGCCAAAATTTCACTAATGGCACTATTGGCTGTCGTTAAAGTTTATAGGCTCAGAGGTATATCAAAGTAGCTCAAACTTATAGCATAGGTACTACTACGAATTGTGCAAACACCTTAAGACTTATATCTTACTTAGCAATAAATCCTATGACGATTAAATATAGTGGAAATTGGATAACTCATAGAAACCAAGGACGTGTGCTTTTTATGAAAACCTCTCGCCTGATGTGGGCAGCATGAATAATTTTAGCTTTCAAGCCATCAAGCAAGATTTTGGCATCGATGAACTGGTCATCAAATTACGTGAGTTGCGCGAACAATCTTTAGATATTAGGCAGCGCCGCGATAGTCCACCGAAACTGCCTACACGTAAAGAATTGCAAGTGATTATTGACGGACTAGCTGCTGTGCTGTTTCCTAATCGCTTGGGTTCGCCTGATTTAAATGATGAAGGTATCGATTATTTTGTTGGGCTTACGCTAGATACGCTGTGCCGTGAACTCTACAAACAAATCCGTAGAGAGCTGCAGTTTGTGTCTGGTCATGCAGCCCTAGATGATGGTGCTTACGAGCAATCTGTAACGATTATCCGTGAATTTGTATCACGCTTGCCAGAAATCAGGGCGTTGTTAGATACCGATATTCAGGCTGCTTATGAAGGTGATCCAGCTGCACGTAGCCCTGATGAAGTGCTGGTTTGCTATCCGGGTATTACGGCCATTTTGCATCACCGCTTTGCACATATCCTTTATCAACTGGGTGCGCCCCTGGTAGCTCGCATGATTTCTGAGCTGGCACATTCTGCTACCGGTATTGATATTCATCCGGGCGCACAAATCGATCAGAGTTTTTTTATAGATCATGGTACGGGTGTGGTCATTGGTGAAACTGCCATCATTGGTAAACGTGTTCGAGTCTATCAGGCTGTTACGCTGGGTGCGAAACGTTTTCAGAAAGACGATAACGGCTTCTTAGTAAAAGGTAATGCCAGACATCCTATTGTTGAAGATGATGTCGTCATTTATGCCGGTGCAACTATCTTGGGACGCATCACCATAGGTAAGGGCTCAACCATAGGCGGTAATGTTTGGCTAACTCATAGCGTAGGGCCTTATAGCAATATCACTCAGGCAAGTGCTCGCAGTGAATTATTTCATGATGGCGGAGGCATTTAACGATTTTTGCTCTAATCGTTCCTATGCTCAGGCATAGGAACACAACCAGTAACGCATTGGCGTTGCTTAATATGACGCACTAGCGTTACTAATTTATTACTCACTCACTATAATAGGAAAACATCATGTCAGATATCCATGAAGCTAATACCGCATTAGGCGATGTTGCCGCACGTACCCTTGCCAATGCGACCAAAACCGTACCTATGTTATCAACTATCACTCCTAGATGGTTGGTACATTTATTACAGTGGAAACCACTAGAAGCTGGTATCTATAGAGTAAACAAAGTTAAGAATGTAGGCGATCTTCATGTTGATTGCTCTAGTCTTGATGAGAAAGAATTGCCGCAAACTTTCGTAGATTACGAAGAATGGGGTCGTGAGTATCGTTTGAATGCGGTAAATACCGTATTGGACGTGCATACCCGTATTTCAGACTTATATAGCAGTCCGCATAACCAAATCCACGAGCAACTACGTTTAACCATAGAAACTATTAAAGAACGTCAAGAAAGCGAGTTGATTAACAATGCTGAATACGGCTTGTTGAACAATGTCGCACCAGCGTTTAGAGTGCAACCACGTACTGGTGCACCTACACCTGATGATATGGATGAGTTGATTTCACGCGTATGGAAAGAGCCTGGGTTTTTCTTGGCGCATCCTTTAGCTATTGCGGCTTTTGGTCGTGAATGTACGCGTCGCGGTGTACCACCTGCTACGGTTACTCTATTTGGCTCACAATTCTTGACTTGGCGCGGCCTGCCTATCATTCCTTCTGATAAGGTTAAAGTTGTTAATGGTAAAAGTAATATTTTGTTATTACGTACCGGTGAAAGTCGTCAAGGTGTAGTGGGTCTTTATCAACCTAACTTGACCGGCGAACTTAGCATGGGGCTTTCAGTCCGTTTTATGGGCATTAATCACAAAGCGATTGCCTCTTACTTGATCTCACTCTATTGCTCAATAGCCGTGTTGACTGATGATGCTTTAGGCGTGCTTGAGAATGTTGAAGTGGGCAAGTACCATGAATACAAGTAACGTTGATCCGACTCAATTTGCACAGCAAGGTTTTACTGAGAATGCCGGATTGCCAGATATCGAGCACCTAACAAAATTGGCTAATAAGCTATTTACTGCATTACCCTGCGATGGTTCAAAATTGGGGCAAGCCTCAAGTTTAGTGCCAAGTGGCTTAACGTCGCCTTTAGCCTCTACGGCAAGTGCGCAGCATTTTTCTTTGCCAGGCGATGCTGAGCTGAATAAGTTTTTTGCTAATTCTTCATCGCCTTATCAGAGCGTGCCGGATAGTCTGGATACGGGGTCGGTGTACGGTAATAACTCACCAAACAGTAACACTAGCTTAGCGGCTTTTGATAAGTCGATGATCGCAGTTATTTCACCAAATGATTTTGGTTTGCCTGATGAAGCGCAATTACAGCAGTTGTTGGTTTCGCGTGTGCCAACTGGAGGTAGTTTTCCCAGTTTTGGTTCAGTCGAGCAGTTTTCTACTGTAGCTGTATCAAATCCTAGTAGCACACCACAGGTTTCGGATGCGCAGTTGCAAAAGCTGTTTGCTGAAAGTGCACCAGTAACAGAGATTCCTAGTAGTGTGCTGGGCGCTCCAGAGCCTGATTATGTTTTCTCTGGTTTTGACGCTAATTTGATTGCAGGACTTACGCCTAAAGCCTATGGTTTGCCGGGTGAAGCCGAACTACAGCAACTATTTGTACCGGCGCCTAAAGTCCCTGTTATCGCGAGTTCTAGTTCATCATTCTATTTTCTTGATGAGCTAAAATCTGACGGCTTTAATGCCCCAGCACTCAATTCGGCTCATCCGCCCTTTGATGTGCAAGCAAGACGCCGTGATTTTCCAATCCTAAAGGAACGGGTTAATGGCCATCCTTTAGTTTGGTTTGACAATGCAGCCACTACACAAAAGCCACAATCGGTAATTGATATAGTCTCGTATTTTTATGAACACGAGAACTCTAATATTCACCGTGCAGCGCATGAACTGGCGGCGCGGTCTACCGATGCTTATGAAAAAGCTAGGGATATTGTAGCGCATTTTATGAATGCATCGTCCTCCTCGGAGATTGTGTTTGCGCGTGGCACCACTGAAGCGATTAATTTAGTTGCTAAAAGTTGGGGTCAGCAAAATATCAAAGCGGGTGATGAAATCGTCATTACTTGGCTAGAACATCATGCCAATATCGTCCCTTGGAAACAGCTTTGTGATCTAACCGGTGCGACCTTGCGCGTAGTGCCAGTTGATGAAGATGGTCAAGTGTTGCTAGGTGAGTACCAAAAGTTGCTGACTGCGCGCACCAAGTTGGTGTCATTTACGCAAGTATCTAATGCCTTAGGCACGGTTACGCCTGCTAAAGTAATGATCGACATGGCTCATCGCGTTGGCGCTAGAGTTCTGCTTGATGGTGCTCAGTCAGTTTCGCATTTACGTGTGGATGTACAGGCATTAGATTGCGATTGGTTTGTGTTCTCTGGCCACAAGATCTTCGGTCCTACCGGTATTGGTGTGTTGTATGGAAAAGCCGAACTATTGGAATCCATGCCACCTTGGCAAGGCGGCGGTAATATGATTGAAGATGTGACCTTTGAAAAAATCGTCTATCAGACTGCGCCCGCTCGTTTTGAAGCCGGTACTGGCAATATCGCTGATGCGGTAGGTTTAGGTGCTGCATTGGAATATGTGTCAAAAATTGGCATCGATAATATCGCACGCTACGAACATGAATTGTTAGTGTATGCGATGGATGCGCTGCGAAGTATCTCAGGCTTACGATTGATCGGTACGGCAGCTGAAAAAACCAGTGTGTTATCGTTTGTACTGGCAGGTCATAGTAATCAAGATATCGGTGTCGCTTTAAATCGGGTGGGTATTGCTGTTCGTACTGGACATCATTGCGCACAACCGATCTTGCGTCGTTTTGGCCTAGAAAGCACGGTTCGTCCCTCCTTAGCGTTTTATAACACTCACGATGAAGTTGACCTTCTCGTGACTACGGTAAGACGCATTCAAAGTGGTAAGGATTTTTAGTTAGGGCACTATGTGTCGGGCGCAGACTTTGTGCCCGACATTTTAATCGCTTGAATCTAAGAAACTCAAAAGCACAAATAATAAGTAATCGAAATTCAGTCTATTTTATTACTTGTTTCATACGATAAATCTAGCCGATTATTTCTCTTTTTGCGTCTAACCAATCTTGAAGTTCATTACCTGGATTAAAGTTACGTTTTTCAGCTTTGTAATAAGCGGCTTCAGCAATCATATGATCGAGATTAGCTGTTTGAATCGATGGCGCTTTGTCTTTGATGGTCAAGCCGCAACTTATTAGGTCGATAAAGTCTTGCGATACATAGCCTTCCACACCGATGCCCATAGGTTTTAGCTCGGCTAGAGTCCTAAAAAGGCGATCCCATAATGACAGGACGGCACCATAATTAAGGTCATGTTCATTTCGCAAGATCGAGTGGTGCGCGCGATGTAAATACGGAGTGATGATGATCCAGCCAAATAATTCTTCAGCTAGCAATACAATATTGCTGTGATGCAGCATGGTAAAAAAAGCAATGATGGCCTCGTTTGCAAGTAGCCATGTTTGTTCTATTCCTAACACCAGCACCAATAACGCTTTCATACTAATGATGAGTAAGATTTCCAGAAAATGCAGCCGGAAAGCCGTAGTTACATTTAAATAAGAGTCGTTGTGATGCACTTTGTGCAGCATCCATAAGCAGTCAAAGTGGTGACAGGCCTTATGCAAGCAATACAGCATCAAATCCATCGCTAAGAATGAAATGACGATTTTTTCTATGGGGTTCGAGATAGTGTTGAGTAGTCCCTTATCAGCATAATGACTAGCTAATAGCAGTAGTGAGGGAATAGATAATAGCGAAATGATGAGGCTATTAAAAACAAATAATTTGATGTTAGAAAGATAAGATGACTGCACCTGATTTATGCTCAGCTTCTCTCTAGGAGAATTAAGCTCTAAAACGACCAAGAGCATAAAAAACATAATCAGGATGTAAGATGCTATGCTTCCTGACGACAGCTTTATTAACCAGCTAAGATAGTATTCAAGTAAAGTTATTGACGATTTGAGTTCATTTAACATGATCATCTCCTCATTACAGAATTGACATTAATGATTAGAACAAAAATATATTAAGTGAATATTAAGAAAAAAATCTACGATCCATTACCTATCGAAAACTACCAGTAGTTTACTGGGTTTGCTTATAGCTTGAGGCCAATATTTGTTTAGCGTTAAAGTCTCTTAAGCTGCTTCTTTGATAGCAAGGTTTTCATAATAAGCGCCCTGCACAAAATTAAAGCCAGTATTTTCAGCTAGTAGCGCAAAGCTTTGTTGGTCTATTTGTGAAAGTATACTTTGCCCGCCAGCTATTTCGACTCGTGCATTTAAATGAAGCAATTTATCAGCCAAAGCATTGTAGCGTAGTTGATCAAGTGACCTCGCTGATAAACTAACATAATTTGGCGTAAGTTGAGTAATCAGATCAAACGATTGCTCTTCTTGAACGACATAATCAAACTTAAGCGCTATTTTATAGCCTCGCTCTCGATAATTAATGAGGCCAGCAATGAGGGCTGGATAATGCTTGGCATACGGACTACTAACCGCCATGGTAATCACAATATTTTTCGTTTCTAAGCCGCAATGATTAATTACATCTTCAAAATAAGCGCCGTGATCTTTTTTAATGCCTAAAATGTGGCGTGGATCAACCTCAAGAAACAACGCTCCTTGCAAATGAGCTAAAGGTAAATAGTTAAGCATATGAGTAGTGCGAGATAAGCGATCAAAATCGATGATCGATTCAAAATCATTATCTGAACGAGGATGATTACTCAACAAGTTTTCTATCTCATCTGAATACAGGTACTGTACTTCGAGAGTTGAAACCATGAGCTTGGCTGCATGACCTGTAATCTCATTAGGCTTTTTTGCATGACGTATGGGTAAAAAAAGACTACTGATTTTTATCTGACCAAAGAGAGTACTGATTACTTTATTTTCTAAAAGAAAGGGCCGAAAACTTGAGAGATGCTCCTGTCCAAAGCGATCGTTGAAATAATCAGCTAAATTTTGTAAGGGCATAGCTTATTCCTTATGGGTGTTAAGTAGGGCGGTCTTGAACGATTCTCGATGACTGTGCCTGTTATTGTGTTTTTTTTACATTGGACTCCTTTCTGTTTAAAAAAAAGCGGGCGGAAGCCCGCACAAAAACAATCCCTGTTTACAGGAGAGACATCAATCAATCACACATTGCAAATACATCTCTGTAGTTTGCTGGGCTTGGGTATAGTCTAGGGGCATTGCTTGTTTAAATAAAACGGTATTATTAGAAGTTGGTATCTAATAAATCGATAGCTGAGTGCTTTAGTTGGTTGCATCTGCTAGTGGAAAAGTAAGTGTAGACAAGTAATTATTCAGATCCCGGGTTTAGCGTTTTTAAAATTAACAGGGCATCATTCTAAAATGGTATTATTCGTGCTTGTATATGTCATTTTTCTAATGCTTTAGCTCTATTTATTGATCATCATGATGTCATTTAACTTCTATACATTAACGCTGTTATTAACGACTAGCTTATTATTAATAGGCTGTGGGCAGCCTGGCCCTTTATATATGCCAGATAAACCTGCGCCTATTTATGTGCCCGCTGAGCCACAAGCCCCACTACCTGATAAAAACAAATAACTTACTATGGATTATTTTAATTACCGCAACAATGAGTTGTATGCCGAAGATGTGCCTGTGCAAGACATTTGTCATCAGTATGGTAGTCCATGTTATGTTTATTCTAGAGCAACCTTAGAGCGACATTGGTTGGCATTTGATCGCGCCTTTGGTGATCATGCTCATTTGATTTGTTATGCCGTAAAAGCGAATTCAAATATTGCTTTGCTTAATATTTTAGCTCGTTTAGGTTCTGGCTTTGATATTGTTTCCTTAGGAGAGTTAGAGCGTGTTCTTGCTGCAGGTGGTGATGCTAAGAAAATAGTATTTTCAGGGGTAGGTAAGCGTGAAGATGAAATTTTAGCGGCTTTAAAAATAGGTATACGTTGCTTTAATGTTGAAGTCATTGATGAGCTAGATAGAATTAATAGACTGGCTGGGCAGGTAGGTGTTATTGCGCCGGTGTCTTTTAGAGTTAATCCTGATGTTGATGCGAATACGCATCCTTATATTTCTACCGGATTAAAGGAAAATAAGTTCGGTATCGATATTACTTTAGCCTTAGCTGAGTATCGCCGAGCGGCACAAATGTCGAACATTAAAGTCGTAGGTATAGATTGTCATATCGGTTCACAGTTGACAGAAACCAGGCCTTTTCTGGATGCACTGGATAAGGTACTCGATTTGGTCGCTGCTTTAAAAGCAGAGGGTATCGTTTTACATCATTTAGATTTGGGTGGCGGTCTGGGTATTCGTTATAACGAAGAACAGCCTCCGGAACCTGCTGATTATATCGCTGCGGTTTTAGAGCGCTTAGGCAAGACTGATTTTGAGATTTTATTGGAGCCAGGGCGTGCTATTGTAGGTAATGCTGGCATTTTAGTGACTCAAGTTGAATACCTAAAGCCTACGGAGCATAAAAACTTTGCTATTGTTGATGCGGCTATGAATGATTTAGTACGTCCTTCATTATATAGCGCATGGCAGGCTATTATTCCGGTCAATCTTGTGAGCGATGCTGTTGAACAACTATGGGATATCGTCGGTCCAGTTTGTGAGACCGGTGACTTTTTAGGTAAGGATCGCGCTCTTAAGCTGGCTCAAGGTGATTTATTAGCGATACGTTCATCGGGTGCTTATGGTTTCTCTATGAGTTCTAATTACAATTCTAGGCCTAGAGTGGCTGAGCTTATGGTCGATGGTGATCAGGTTTATTTGATCAGAGAAAGAGAGAAAATAGCTGAGCTTTGGTCAGGTGAACATTTATTACCATGATACATTTTACTAAAATGCAGGGCTTGGGTAATGATTTCGTCGTTATAGATGCCATCAATCAAGTCATTGCTTTATCTACTGAACAAATCCGATTTATGGCTGATCGTCATTTTGGCATCGGTTTTGATCAACTTTTACTGGTTGAAAAACCCGTTAGTGCTAATGCTGACTTCAAATATCGCATTTTTAATGCCGATGGTAGCGAAGTTGCGCAATGTGGTAATGGCGCAAGATGCTTTGCTAGGTTCGTACGCGATAAAGCGCTGACCGATCTTGATGAAATACGGGTCGATACTAATGCAGGCCAATTAATATTGACTTTTACTGAGAGTGATTTAATTACTGTCAATATGGGTATTCCTAAGCATCATCCTTCAGAGATTCCTTTGCTTATTGAGCAGGAAGCATTGAATTATAAGGTTACCGTTGATGACATTGAACATGTCTTTGGCGCCGTTTCTATGGGCAATCCTCACGCAGTGGTATTAGTTGACGATGTGAAGAATACACCTGTCGCTGATTGGGGTAGGGTGCTAGAAAGTCATGAGCTATTTCCTGAGCGCGCTAATATTGGTTTTATGCAAGTCATAGATCGTCACCATATAAAGTTACGCGTCTATGAACGAGGTGCTGCTGAAACACTCGCCTGTGGTAGTGGAGCCTGCGGTGCTGTGGTGGTCGGTATTTTGCAAAACTGGTTGGATTATAATGTGAGTGTTGAATTGCCAGGTGGTCAGTTAGCTATAAGTTGGGCAGGTCGAGGTGAACCAGTGCTGATGACGGGGTCAGCTACTTCTGTTTTTGATGGAATTATTTATTTATGAGTAAGCAAAGTACTGTAGTAAGCGCAGATCAAGTATCCGAATACCTACAGCAATATCCTGATTTCTTCCATGATCATTTAAATTTATTGGAAAACTTGAGTATTCCTCATCCTAGCGGATCAGCAACTTCTTTAATATTAAAGCAGTTGGAGTTGTTAAGAGCTAATCGCCAGGAATTGGAATGTCAGCTTAATGACCTGCTAGAAATTGCTAGGAACAATGATATTTCTTTTATTCGTATGCATAAGCTAACATTGGCTTTACTTGAGGCATCAACGCTTGCAGAAATCGTCGCCAATCTTAATGCTGTGATGGCTGAATATTTCATGACTGATTTTGTTGCTGTGCGTATTATTAAGCAGGTCTCTAATCCTATCATTAGTGATTTATTTATAGAGCCAGGTAGTGACGATTTATTGCCTTTCTTAAAACAATTGGCGAGTAATCAGCCGAAATGTGGACGTGCAACTTTAGCTCAAGCTAAAGTCTTGTTTGGTGATGCGGCCATCGAAGTAAAGTCTTGCGCCATCATCCCTATGAGTTTTACTGAACTTGATGGTATTTTGGCGATTGGTAGTCGAAATGCCGATCGCTTTCATCATAGTATGGGGAATTTGTTTTTAACTCAGATGAGTGAAATCATAGGTACACGATTTATTGCTTTGTTAAATAAAGCTGATGTTGGCTGATCAGGAGCAATTATTAGTCGATTTTTTTGAGCAGTTAACTGTAGAGAAGCGCGCCTCAAGTCATACCGTTGCAAGCTATCAGCGTGATATCAAGCGCCTACTGAGCTATTGTATTGAAAAATCTATAGATCAATGGTCCAGTTTAACGCAGAGTGACATACGTGCTCATATTGCCAGTAGGCATAGGAAAGGTATGGGAAGTAGCAGCTTGCAAAGGGAGTTGTCTGCTATACGCAGTTTTTATAGTTTCTTGTTAAAAAGACGATGTGCCGATATTAATCCTGCGCAGTATGTAAAAGCGCCAAAACAAATTAAGAAGTTACCTAAGACATTAGATGTGGACCAAATTAATGGTTTATTAGAGGCGGGTACTAGTTCTGTTTTAGAAATAAGGGACTTGGCGATGTTTGAGGTGTTTTATTCATCTGGTTTGCGTCTTAGTGAGCTCGCGGCACTTAATATAGAAGATATTGATCTGCATGATCAATCTCTGTTAGTGCGTTCTGGTAAAGGTGGTAAATCAAGACTGTTGCCAGTTGGGGCTAAAGCTATAGCCGCACTTAAACACTGGTTGTTACAGCGTATAAAATTCACCCCTACAACTGAAGTTGCTGTTTTTGTAACGACACGTGGCAAGCGCCTTGGACAGCGAAGTATTGAGCTAAGACTAGCGTTATGGTGTAAGAAAAAAGGTATTGCAGAGCACATTCACCCGCACATGTTAAGGCATTCATTTGCTAGTCATTTACTTGAAGCGAGCCAAGATTTAAGGGCTGTGCAAGAGTTACTTGGGCATAGTAATATTTCGACAACACAGATATATACACATCTTGATTTTCAGCATTTGGCAGAGGTCTACGATAATGCGCATCCAAGAGCAAAAAAAAAACCAGAATAGCACTGCCTTCTTAGGCAAAAAAATTAAAAGTCTGCTAACATGTGACCTATTTTTTATATAAAAGCAGTCTGTTTTATCAGAGATAACCTTATTACAGGATAGCGGAAATGGCAGCAAGTGATACATTGGACGATGTAAAATCTAAGGG
>Ga0209697_10006058_pt1 | contig 14796 bp, 10 predicted proteins | sample AliMusrvi5mmetaG_FD_184115 | JGI IMG/M metagenome (GOLD analysis project Ga0209697, IMG submission 184115) | Freshwater lake bacterial and archeal communities from Alinen Mustajarvi, Finland, to study Microbial Dark Matter (Phase II) - Alinen... | ecosystem: Environmental > Aquatic > Freshwater...
CCTGTATTTGCAAACCCATCATCCTTAGACTGCTCCGCAAACACCTCTGGAAATTCCAGAAACCAGTGGAAAAAGCGGTGAGAATCAGCTTGGTGAAAAACATCAACTTCAAGAGGGAATGGAACTGCTTGACCACCTCTGAGGTAACTGAAGTATGCTTTATCAGTCACGATAGCCTCTTTATGCTCATGTGTCTTTGGTACAAAAAACTGCATGACCTGCATGTCGGCAAGAAGCTTTAGAGTATGGAGCGCTTTGCCATGCTGGAGATTGCGATAGGCTTTTGCTTTGGCCTCAATCTCTTCTGGAGTGTGTTCGGGTAGAGCGTTGAAGGTTTGCAATTGAGCCATCAATTGCTCCATTTTCAGCATCACATCGTGGTTTGCACCGAGCATCAACTGCAGTCCTAACGAACCGGTTTCAGCTTCGCGCTGTTTGCGCTCTGCCTTGTTGCGTTTGGCCATTGCAGAGGCTATCAGTTTATCGTCACCCGGAAGCGCCTTGAAGGCTTCGTCGGCTATTCCTTTGTAGAGCTCTTCCTGATGAGCAAGGCCGACAATGGCGTCACCGCATTTGATGTGGTGGTCGAGGAAGTTGAGCGGCTCGCCGGGGTTATGAGCTTCAAGCCAGAGTGCTACTTTGCAGAGGTCTACCGCGAGAGGGTTTTTATCGACCCCGTAAATGCAGGTACGGATGACGTCGCGCAAGGCGTGGCGCAAGGATGTTGGTGAGGGTTGATCTTCGTTGGTTCTTACCCTTGCCAGTTCGATGGCAATCTTTCTTGCAGCAGAAAGCAGGATGTGGCCGCTGCCGCATGCAACATCGCAAACCCTTATGGAGAGGAGCGCCTGTTCAGGATTGGGTGTCGTGAGCTTCTCTTCGATGACATAGTCGAGAGAGTATTTGATAAGCGGCTTGACCAGCTCTTCGGGGGTGTAGTGGGCGCCTGATTCCCCTCGTTTTTTACCCTCTTTGAAGGTAAACTGCGTTGTGCCGTTGATCTCTCTGAATTCGGCATCGTATTCAAGCAACCCTTCATAGACTGAGCCGAACTCTTCGACGTCGAGGTCGGAGTAGTTGACCCGAACCTGTTGCTTTTGTTCGTTTTCGAAAAAGGTGAGGCGGCGGATCACCTTAAGGAGCGATTCGTTGCTGAGGGAGAGTGTTGGCAGTTTACCGAGAGCAATTGAGTTGAATATACCGGAGCCGAGTGGTTTGATACCAAGCCTTTCTCCGTAAAAGCCATCTTCAAAGAGGCGGAACGTGGCTTGCAGTCCCTGCCAGAGGTCGTGCTTGCGGCCATCAACAGAGTGGAGCTTCGCCGCCAGTTTACGCAGGTGTTCAATGCTGTAATAGTCGTAGTAGAGCTTGCGTTGACGCTGAAGCTCCTCATCCTTTGTTTCCGCATAGACGAGGTTGCGCTCTTCAATAACAATGAGAAAGAGAATGCGGTAGATCAGCTGAAGTTGTTCACCATAAAAGTCAGCTGGTTTCATGATGCCTTGGGCAATATCCTGCCTGAGGTCGTTATTGCGCTGGTGACTGAGAAAACCGTTGGCAAGGTCGAGGATGGATTGTTCAACAGCTTTGCTGAGGTTTGCCCGAATACGTGAGCCGGTCGCAAGCGATTGCTGGTGGTAGTATTCAATCGGGGAGTTCTCTGTTTCATCAGGATTTTTCGGCATCCTTGTCGCGTGCAGCAGACGGAAAAGAAGAGCAAAGTCGGCATACAGCTCCTCTTCCATCATTTTCTCGAGGTTGAACTCAAGATAGCTCAGCCTTACCAGGCGGGTTGCATCCCTCAGCAGGCGAAGGTAACGGCCGTTTGTTACCAGTGCATATGTATGCTCGGTATTGTTCAGGTACTCCTGAACCAGTGCATGAGGTCCGAGACGAGGCCCGCCCGATTCCCTGCGCCGGTCAAGATCGTCGTTCAGTCCCATGATGTGAATGGGAAAGCTGTTCAGGTTTGCCGCAACATGGCTTATGGCATAGCTCTTCCCGGTATCTGGTTGGACGAAAGCCTGAGCTTTTTCAACGTCGTAGCCCAGAATACGAAGCAGCGGGATCATCCATGAGTTACGGGTTTCACTGGCTCCACTGTCGCTTTGATTGAGTCGCGTAGCACGGAGCGTGAAGGCCATATAGTGGGCTTTTGCAGCATTCCAGGCCACACCGATTTCATCACGGACAGCAGTTTTCCTGTCGAGGGCGAAATCCCCCGGGGTCTGAAACTTTTCATCATCGTTCCTGATCTTGTTGATGATCTCGGATGAGATGATGTTGCCCTGTATGATAATGCTGCTGAATGCCATCTCTTATCGTTTGTTTAATGCGGTGTGTCAGCTGCTCTTAAAAAAGAGTTTGGGGAACCGGGTTAAGCACATAAACGCCAATGATATCCGGCGGTAGTACCGGATGAACAGCTTCATAGCGCTTGCCTCCAACCAGATCCTTGAACCTTCCGTGTGCCTCAACAAGATGTTCTGCCCTTTTTTCGGCTTCAGCTTTGAACTGTTCGGTTTTCGTATGAAAAACCACCTGTTCATTTTCAAAAATATTCTCCTGCATTTCGATTGGGAGGTTTACCTTTGAAGTGGCTTCAATCAGCAGCCGTTTAGCTTCTTCAGGGGCAAGCACTCCTCTATCTTTATCGCTGCCTTGGTATCCCCAGAGTGACATCTCTTCTGAAATAACCTCCATTTTCCCGCTGACCTCTCTTATGACATTGCGTACACGGAACTGAACAAGGGTTGTTTTAATCGACACACTATCGGTTTGAATGACTGAAGCTCTTGCAACCCGTTTATACCCTGGCCTTGGTTCAAAGGCAAGAGAGAGAATGAACTGGCTCAATTGTTCAACGAAAAGATGGTTTCTGCCGATATAGCGATACCCGGCTGGAGTGGGGGATGCAAAGCTTACTCTCGCGGGTTTTGATGCAAAAGAAGCAAAATGGATTTTCAGATGCTCCGGCAAATTGGTAAGCGTCAGCAGGTATCCGGTTTTATCTCGTTGAACCGAACCGCCAAGATGCACTACCGCTGCAAGAACAAAGGTTTCCACAGATTGTGGGTTACCGATGGCCTCATCAATTTCATCAAGGCTCTGGTTTATTGCTTCACGGTCAATACTGTCATGGGCAAAGATCGAACGAAGATTTTCAGCTTTTTTCCGGGCGACTTCGAGTTCGTTGGTAAACAACTCATCGGCAAAGAGAGTCATCTGCCTGCCATCCTCAGCTTTTGTGTCGGTTTCGAGCAAGACATCCTTGATAACCGCATCCATGATTGATGTTGAATCCTCTCCAAGAGAGATACTGACACCGGTCGTTTTCTGGATATCCCTGACTTTTCGGATAAGAATTTTCAGAACAATGCGGTCAATAGGGTTGTCATCACCCCAGAGTAAAAGGGTTTTGACCAGCTTCGACTCCTGGCCAAACCGGTCAACTCGACCCTCCCTCTGTTCAATGCGGTTGGGATTCCAGGGCAGATCGTAATGAAGCACAGCGGTAAAGAGCTGCTGCAGGTTAATGCCTTCGCTCAGGCAATCGGTTGCAACCATTACTCGTTGCGCAGAACCGCCCATGAGGTTGATTTTTTCCCTGCGTTGTTCATCGGCAAGTTCAGAAGTTACAACCTGAATATCAACTGATTCCGGCAGGGCACTTTTCAATAACGAACCGATATAGTTTGCTGTGGCAATGTATCGGCAAAACACGATAGGGTTAAAGCCTTCATTGAGCCAGATTTTAATAAACTCGATCGCCCGCTTTGCTTTCCAGTCGTGCTCAATGCCGGACAATCGTTCAGCTTTGCTGCAAAGCAGTGAGAGGGCAGCTATTTCATTGTTGCTCAGCTCAGCGTTATCAAGAAGCTCAGTATTGCCGGTATCGTTCTCATCACTGAGTGATTCAATAAGAGGATTTCGCTCCTGTTGCCCGAATATATCACGCTCATCCTGTTCAAGCTTTCTCTGCTGCCGGTTTTGCAGCATTTCTATTGCCGCGGCAGGGCTCGACATCACCCCTCGGAGCAATGCCAGCGCAGCCCAATACCGGATTCTCGACGAGCGATGCTTTGAACCCTCTTTGCTTATTCCTCGGGCAAATTCAAGAATATCGAGGTAAAACTGCTCATAACACTCCGAAAGCTTATAGGCGATCTCTTTTGGATCCCGCTTTGGAAAAAGGGTCTCTTCATTGCCGTTAGTCCGGTGCCATTTGACAATATTTTCACGCTTTCGCTGTATGAAGTGGCGGGCTATCTTCCGTCGTTTTGTCTGGTCAATCTGATCAAGAGCATACGATTCAAACTCCCGGCTCAAGAGACCGAGAATCGATTGAAACTCCACATCCTTTCCGCTATGGGGTGTTGCCGTAAGCAATACAAGATGCTGTGACTCTTTTTTGGCGATCTCATGCAGAAGCCTGTATCGCTGCTGCTGGGAATTTGATGTTGCACCGGCAGGTTTTGCACAGGTGTGCACTTCATCGACAATGACAAGTTCAGGGCAGTCATTGAGAAAAATCTGCATCCGGGTATCTGACTTGACGTAGTCGATTGATATCACTTGATAGGGGATATGGTGAAATACAGACCGATCGTCGGGCAGTTTGCGATCGAGGCTTGCAGCTGTGCTGGTACGAATGATTTCAGCTTCGATATCAAGCTTGTCTTTCAGCTCCTGCTGCCACTGCTCGCAGAGATGCGGCAGGCAGATTACCGCGAACCGTTTGATCTCTCCCCGTTCAAGCATCTCCCTGATGATCATCAAGGCTTCGATAGTTTTGCCTATACCGACGTCGTCAGCTATCAGCAACCTGACGGTATCCTGCTTGAGGGCCATGACAAGCGGGACGATCTGATACGATCGGGGCCTGAATCCCAGTTTTCCCATACAACGGAAAGGGCCGCTGGCATTCCGAAATAACAGCCTGGTTGCATCAAACAACATTTTTGCTGACTGGAAATCGTCAAGATCGTCAATCTCTGGAGGCGGGAAAGTTGCATCAGCGATATCGTCACCCGGTATTTGAAGGGGCAGGTAAACTCCTGTAATTTCATCATCCGATCCACCCATAGGTTTCAGCATGATCAACTCTCTATCGGCAGATGGAAGGACAATCCATTCCCGGTCGCGCCAGGTTACCAGTTTGCCGGGTTTATATTCGGTCACATTCATATCAGCGTATTTTTCTGAAAATGTCTTTACGCCGCTCAATAAGTAATTCGAGCGATTCCCTGTAATGCCATTCAATCACATCATAACCGGCGTCCCTGCAAGTCTGGCGTTTGCGCAGGTCATCTTCCTTGATACTTTGCCTGTCGTGTACCGACCCATCACAAAAAACCAGAGTGAAGCCTATCGCTGTCTTGTAGACAAAATCAGCACTGACATAGCATTTCGGCACATTGAATTGTGCCTTGTCTGGTAAGGCAATACCATTTTTATAAAGATATTCTATGAAAGGCTTTTCTGTTGACGAATTGAGGTCGTAATTATCAAACAGATATTGGTATTGCTCATCCAGTGATTTACCTCCCTGTTGAGGGTCTATAGTGCACTCCATCAATCGTTCCAGCGCATCTTTTATGGCAAACCGATCCAATTGTTCATGGTACCGCTGATTGTAATAAGAGAGCAGGTCATCATAGGATGCTTTGGGAAGTTCAGGACGACAATCCGTATGGGTTTCAGGATTAAAATGCATTGCCGTGTATGCTTCCAGAAAAAGATGCTTGAGATCAGGGGGACTGGCGATAAGCTGTGACAGAATACCAAGGCTGCCCTCTGAGGCTTCATACACAAGAATGTTCTTTTCTTCACCTTTACCCATAATCCAGACACCGATCTCTCCTTCTTCAATCTGAAACTTCCGCTCAAGCGCCCGTTTCAGCGCAAAAGAGAGGGAAACCACACCCTCTTTATCGAGCTCAAGTTCTTTGATCGGCTGGATGTAGAGAATATCAGCCGTATCGGTAGTATAGAGGCGGACATTCATAACCGGGTCTTCCGGATCGGGCTTTTCAAGTTCTTTTGCTCGTTTCCATCTGCCGGACTTTTTGCCGATGGCAAATCCGTCGTCTTTATTTTTCGAAATCTTCCAGCGTTTATTGATCTGAATCAATCGGGCGGCCTGATCATAGATAACCTGTAACAGCGGTTGACCTCCATCCGTGATGGTCACCTGTTTTGTTCCTGCTATTCCTTTGGCAAATGAGAAGTACTGCTCAATATCGAAGCCGGTTGAGGTTCGCTCCTCCTCTTCACATGAAATTCGTTCCTGTGGGCGGGCTTCAGACTCTCCAAGTTCAAGCAGGTTATTGTACATAGTTACGTTATCCTGTCCTTTAAGCTCTTCGTGAGTAATTGGATCGTTGTTCACTCCTTTGCCATCATTGTCCAGCAACGCGTATCCCGTCCGGTTGGAGATTTTGATTGCATGCTGGTTGACATCGGCTTGCATTACCTGCATCCTCGTAATGCGGTACTTGCCGCCGTTATGGTAAATAAGGTTGTTAGGTCCGAACTCTTTTAAGGCAACAAAGCGAGGGCGTGAAATAAATTCACCCTTGTCCATATGCCGATAGCCAAGGAAAGTGCGGATAGGAAGGCGGGTAAAGTTATATCCAGGCAGAAACCCTTCAGCCGCAAGATAGCGGAATATGTAAAACTCCGAATCATTACCGTAGGCTCTCTTGTTATCATTCAGCAATAAAGAACGTTGACGCATGCCGACATTTTCATCACGCTTGGCCTCATGTTTTTTAGGATTGTCAGAGCTGACAGAAGGGTCATCCAAAACAGCACGAGAGATACCGATTAAATGATTAGCCCCCCGGTAAAGCTCACGCCATCTTTTGAAGCTTTCATCAAACTGCGTTAAAAAACTTCGTGCATGAGTTATGAACCAATCATCTGAATACCAGTAGGATTTTTCTATTCCGGCAATTTCCGCGATAAACTGCCTGAAATTAAGAGCCCACTCAGCAGCATACGCATCAAGCTGCTGGTGTATATGAAGTGCTGCTTCCACTTTGATTGGGAGAGTGGGTTGTTCCCTTACATCGAGGACATCATCAACGGAAGAGCGCATATCTTTCAACCCGAGTTCCATAAGGATGTATGCATTGAAATGGGAACGGACGAGCTCTTCGTTGGTCAAATCTATGTTCGGTGGCACAACCGAGCCGGAGACCATTTTTGTGCTCTCTTTAAAATAGTTCCGGTCATGCGGTGAGCCATTTGAGCAATAGGTAAAAATGAGTGCTGCCTGTCCGCTTCTTCCTGCCCGTCCGCTACGCTGGGCATAATTGGCCGGGTTTGGAGGGACGTTGCGCATATGAACAACATTAAGCTCCCGTATATCAATGCCAAGCTCCATGGTTGGCGAACAGAACAAGGCGGCAATTTCACCTTTCCTGAAACCATTTTCCCTCTCTATGCGGTCGGTATGGTTTAACTGACCGGTATGCTCCCTGCCGGTCAATGTTCGACCAAATGAGCTGAAATCCTGCTGATAAAATTTCTTGAAGAAGTCATTCGGTTTCTGCTGAATTGCGCCCAGGTAACTTTGAGTGCGGACTTCGTCAGGCAGAGTATCCCGACCATTACCAAGTTCCCAGTAGATACTGTCGATTCGCAGACGAAACCCGACGCAATCACCTTTCGAGCCGTGGACCTTTTCTGATCGAAGAAAATGCCCACGCTCCAGCAGCAGACAGATCGCCTCAATAGCATCAGAAAGGTCTGAGCCATGAAGTGAACCGATCGATGTTCTGCTTGAGTATCTTCTGATATACTTGCCAAGGTTACTCTGAGGGCCAACGCTGGCCGTATACATCCTGAAATTGGTTTCACCAACCGATCGGGGGAGTAGAATATATGGGGTGTCTATCTTTTCATCCTGTTCGAGCGACCAGAGCTTGTTTTCATCAAGGCGGTTTTTAAGACGCTCTTCGGTTTCAATCCTTTTGTCAGTGAGTTTGTAATATTCAAATGCATAGGAGGTTCTGAAAAAATTGAGAACCTGAAGCAAAATGTCATACCTCTCCGAAGCCGTAAGTCCATCAAAGAAAGGAATGGTTTCAAAAAATTGATTCTGTTCCGAAAACTCCAGCAAGCGTCGATAGCCGATGTTAAGCAATGCGCACTGTTCAAGATTGGGAGTATTGTATCTCCACCCTCTTTTCAGGTCGTAGAGAATCCGGATAAGGAGATAGTCTTTTATAGCCTTTTCGTTTTCCGGATCGGGCCATCCGGGATCGGAAGAGGGGATTCTTGCATACTCCTCTTCCGGGAGCTTCAGCTTCCTGAACACTTCATCACTGATAGTGTCAATGGTCAGCCTGTTTTCAGGAGCAGCTTTAAGGGCATGGTAAATTGCTGAGCGCATCATTCCGAGCATCATAAAGTCATTGAAATGACCTGCCTGGAGCGATGCATCCTGCCTGTTATCTGTAAAACTCAAGAGTTTCTGACTTTCAGCCGCAACCCGCTCTCCTTGAAGGGCTTTGATAATGCTGAAAGAAATAATCGTTGTTGCCGTACTTCTTCCTTCATTGCCAATCCTCATCAACTTGGTGTTCTCGTTTGTTTTGGCATCAAAAACAACTCCAGAGGTTGGGTCAATCAATAAACGGGCTGGAACATACCAGCCGGATAGGGGTAGAGCATCCTCGGAGGAAAAAGTGCCATCAGCATCAAACCACACTTGCTGAGGAAGCTGGTGTTCATAATAGTTGAGTAACGATTTTCCTGATTTATTGATGTTAAACCAGCTCTCCGGCAACAGTTCAATATGCTCATCACTCCATAGTTCATAGCCATCTTCAGGAATAATCAGATATCCGGCAGAAAAATCACTTTCCGTCAGCAACCTTTTCGGCATCCCTGTTTTCTTATCCCCCTTAAGCTCATCTCTAACAATTCTTTCCGGAAAATCATCAGGGTTTCTTGGCAGAAATTTTCCGCTCTCCTTGCGGACACAGATAAATTCGTACCCGGAATAGCGGCTAAAAACAACTGGAAACAATGGCTTGTCCTGCCCGCTTTTCCTAATGTAACGATTGGTTTCAAGCGTTATATCCCGCTCATCCCTCCCATCGAGGGTAACATAGACATTGCCGGTTTGGGCAATAAACTGGTGGATTTTAAAGGGAAGATATGTCTCTGGTCTTTTAAGATTATCGGTATTGTGGGCATTAAGCTGCTCCATCCATTCAAGAAACCGGAAGATGGATTGCCTGCAGTTGTCAAAAGAGTCCTGAGAGTCCTCCTGAAGCTTTGTTGCAATCTGCTGTAACGTCTGCGGGTCTTCTCGTTCTACATGACCGTCTGGGTATCGCTTCAAAGCAACCCTGTTTTCAAGCCAGATTGCAAGGGGATTGCTGAAAAAAGATTCCGGTGTCAATGATAACTGTAATGGTTGAGAAATAGCCTCCTGCAGATCAAAGCCTTTTGGTATGGTACCTTTATAATTAGTGCATGACCGTAGCTTTTCATTAACGATCTGGTCAGAAGTAAAGGGTTGACCAAATATCTTTTCAGCAACTCGAGCGATCGCCTTTTTTTTATCCTCAGGGGAGCCTTTACTGGCAAGTGTGGCTGAAGTCCCGATAAACACAAGCGGAGTGATTGCGATTTTACTGATTCTGCGAATAAGCATTGAAACATCTGATCCCTGCCTGCCTCGATAGGTATGCAACTCATCAAAGACAAGGTATTCCAGGTTTTTTTTCAAGCTCTCCCGAAGCCATCTCTCACTATTCCTGGTCATGATGAGCTCAAGCATCATGTAGTTAGTGAGAATGATTGAGGGTGGATCATCCTTTAATCTGGCACGAGCCTCTTCATTTTCCTGTCCGGTATATTTTGCATAAGAGATAGGAAACCGATGCTGTGTTTTTGTTTTAAGGATGGCAATAATTTCATCCAGACTTTTTCCTTTTTCATCGATAACGACATCTTGAGGCAATGATGACTTCAGGTAATTGATCTCATATTTTTTTATCTCCTCTTCCTGCGAATTAATCAAGGCATTCATCGGATAAACAATGATCGCCTTGATACCTTGAGAAGCGCCATTTTTCAGGATTTTGTTAAAAATTGTCGCAAGATAGGTCAATGATTTTCCTGAACCGGTACCTGACGTCACAACAAAGCTTTTGCCATTAACCCCTTTTTTGATGGCATCAAGCTGATGAAAATAGAGGTTATACGGACCGAAAATCTTTTTCAGATCCTCATGAATAAGCGCCTGGGCCTCAAGCTCCTGAAGAGATTCTCCAAGCTCAAACGATGGGTTAAACTGAAGGAGAGGTTCAGGTAAGAATATCCCTTTTTCAAAAGCATCTTTTACCTTCTCCTTTATGCGGACATCCCGAATATTAGTGAAGCTGTTAAGGTAGTTTTTGTAATCCTCAACGATCGCTTTATGAACTTTGAATGCCTGCATTGGTTTTCGAAGAGAGTGAGTGGAGAGTCACATCAAATATAAGATATAAGGAAGGTCAGGGTGCGAAATTATTGCGTTTCAAGGGGAGGCCATGGACAAAAAAAAGCTCCGTAACAATATAATTGTTACGGAGCTGAAGGTCACGGTTAAACCCGTTATCCTGTACTCTGGTATTCCGAAAAAGAGTCTTCAGGCTTCTCAGCCTTCGGCTTCAACTTCGAAGTGAACCTTTACGGAGATATCCATAAAGATTTTTGCGTCAGCTTCATATTTGCCGAGCGACTTGATCGGAGCTTCAATGGTGATTTTCCTGCGGTCGACATCGAAACCCTGAGCTTTAAGGGCATCTGCGATATCAGCCGAGGTCACTGTTCCGAACAGTTTACCCGATTCGCCAGCTTTGGCAAAAACCTTCAATGACAGCTGCTCGATTTTCTGAGCATGTTCACGAGCACTTTTGCGCTGCAGCTCGACCTTTTTGGCCTGCTGTTTTTTCTCTGTTTCAAGAGCTTTGAGCGTTCCCTCGGTAGCTCTTATAGCGATACCCTGCGGAATCAGGAAATTGTTTGCATAACCGTTCTTTACGGCAACAACTTCACCTGCATCGCCAAGGGTAGCCACATCTTTTCTTAAAATGACTTTCACTGCTTAGCTTCCTCGTTCAATAGATTACGAAATTGGTTATTTGTATTCGTCTACAACATAAGGTATTACTGCCAAGAACCGTGCCCATTTTACTGAATGGGTCAGAAGGTTCTGCTCTTTGGCAGAGAGACCGGTAATGCGGCGAGGAATAATTTTTCCCTGATCGTTGATAAATCTTTTCAGCTTACGCTCGTCGCGGTAGTCGAAAAATACAACCTGATTTTTCGATACTTTCTTTTTTGACGCCAGCGCGTTGCTTAATGATTTGTTGCCCTGCGATTTGTGGCCTTGTGATTGTGTAAATTTTTGTCTCATAAGTTCATTACAAAATTTAGCTTACCCTGTCCCCTCAATCGGAGGAAAGGTATTTGTATTCGTAAATATGACCGGGATCTTCCTCATGAATTTCTCCATGATGGATATCGTGACATTCATCCTCGATAAAGCCCTCTTCATCCTCCTCACCATTTTTCTTTCTCTTGTTGAGGAACTGGATTCGTCTTGCTTTTATTTCAACAACGGTCCTGGAAGAGCCGTCCTGCGCTTTCCATGTCCGGCTCTGTAGCTCTCCGTCTACGAGGACTGCTGAACTTTTTTTCAGATTGTCACGGCAACTCTCAGCAAGCTTGTTCCAGGCAACAACACCAACATAACAGACATCCTCCTGCCATTGATGATTGCTGTCCCGAAATCTTCTGTTACATGCTATTGAAAAATTAACGACAGGCGTTCCGCCTGAATTAGTTTGCCTGAAAACAGGATCCTTTGTCAGATTTCCAGCAACGATTACACTGTTTATCTCAGGCATTTTTAATTCAGCCATTGCATCTTCTCCGTTTTATTCTCAAAAGGAATCACTTCTTAGCTCGCATTCAACTAACCCTGACGATCATTTTCCAACGGTATCGGCAGCAGCGGCCTCTGCGGCAGCAGCATCTTCCGGACTACCTATAACTACACTGTATTTCTCAACCCTCTTACGCATTTCAAGGAACGCGCTGGTAAGATGAATAATCAGGTAACGCAAAAGGGCTTCCTCGTAACGGAATACTTTTTCGATCTCTGCAATAACGGTTGTTGCTGCGGTAAATTCGATGTGTGCGTAGTATCCAATGGTTTTCTTCTTGATCGGATAGGCTGTCTTGCGCCGGCCGATTTCGAGAACATTGCTGATAGTGCCGCCTTTTTCGGTGATAACCCGCTGCACCAGCTCCATTGCGGCAAGAACAGCTTCATCCTGAAGCCCGCCGTCAATGATGACTGTACATTCATAAAGTTTGTGTGTTTCCATAGCGCAAATAGCTGATAATCATTATTACTCCTCAGTTGCTTGCAAAACGGCGAGGGTCCGGCATTGCGCAGACCAGCCCCACGGCTTCACGGGTTTCCCGGCGAACACCATCTGCAAATTTGAACATTTAAGGTAAACTATTTGCACCATTTTTCCAACCTCATGGCAAAAACCTCGATCCCCCCTTGAAGAAATCGAGAATCTTTCGGGCGATAAGAGTTTCTGAGAGATCGTTCATACACAGGAAATGGCCTTTCGGACATTGATCCCTGCCGATATGCGAGCATGGCCGGCATGGAAGTCCTTCGACTTCAAAAAGGTCAAATGGGGAGTGATAGGGAAGAAATCCAAATACTGATGAAGAGGAACCAAAGAGGACAAAAAGCTTTTTACCGAAAGCTGATGCCATGTGCATAAGCCCTGTGTCGTTGCAGAGCACGGCATCACATCGTTCAATGAGTGCTGCCGTCTGCATGAGCGTACAGCTTCCGGCAAGATTGGTAACCTGTGAACAATATTCTGGCGGCAAGGTGTTCAGGATTTCAGATGCATGATGGGCATCCTCTTTCCCCCCGAGAAGAAACAGCTGTAAAGATTCTTTGTCGAGCAACAGTGAAAGAAGAGCCGCAAAACGCTGCGGAGGATAGCGCTTGGTAAAGTGGTTCGCTCCAAAACAAACTGCGAGAGATTTTACGCCCACCTTAACGTAGGGTAGGGCAAACGCTTTTTCAGCGGGTGACGGATAGAGTTCACATCCAAGAAGATCGTCTGAAACACCAAGCCCTTTCAGTGAGTCCTGATAGCGGTCAACCACACTTCGAGAGGATGAGGAGAGATTAATTTTAAACTGCACCATCAGCCATTTTTTCCAGTTCTCTTTTCGATAGTGCACCTTCTGCGCCATAGAGAGGGAGCGGACAATAGCTCGTGACCGGTGATTGTTCTGAAGATCAACCACAAGATCATACCTCCCTGTCGGAAGCTGTTCGGTTGTATAGATTGCTGAAAGCCGGGGATTTGAGGCAAGGAGAGAGAGAAATGGCGGTTTTGTACAATAGTCGATGCTGGCTTCAGGGTAGGCGGCATGAAGGCGCCTGAGAAGTGGTGTGGTAAGAATGATGTCACCAATGGAGCTGAGTCTTATGACCAGTATCTTTTTGATGGGCGGCATCCTTATTACGACCAGAACTCCCACCAGGCTTTGTAGCTGGCTGGTTTTTTGCCGGACTGTGCCCCCTTAAGCCGTGAGATATGCTGTGCAATGATACGGATCTGCTCCTCCCTGCCCGGGATTTCGGCTTTACGTTCAGCAATCATTTCGCTGACCATCTGGTATGCCTTGAGCGCCTCTTCAGGACGGCCTGTGCCTTCAAGGGCGGCTGCACGGCTGCGCACTGCGTTTATCCAATGCTTCCCTTCGTCCTTATTGAGTTCGCCCCTGCGATTAAAATAGTGGAGAGCAATATCGGCTGAAGCGAGCGCTTCTTTAAAATGCTGAAGGTTCACCATGGATTCGGCAAGACCGGTATGGCATAGGGCGTCAAATCCCTGATGATCATAGGCCTCATCCTCGGGAATTGTTCTGGAAACTATCATTGCTCGATTGTAGCTTGCTGCCGCTTCCTCAAAAAGGCCTTTGCGAAGTTTTTCTTCCCCTTCGCTCAATGCCAGATATGCCTGTCCTACCTGTACCAGTGGTTTCATGGTGTTCTTTTATATAGTAATATTGGGCGCATCTCATGCAACTGTGGTTTGTAACAGAGCTGCAAATGCTTCGGGAATTTCCGGGCGTCCGCGCTGGTTAAGCGCTGTTCCGATAATTTTTGCCTTCAAAACAGGTTTGTAATCTGGAAGACGGAAGATATCCTGATAAAATGCAAATTTCAGTGCCGATTCCCGACGTACAGTGAGGCCTACTACAAAAGTATCACCCGATGTCAGTGAATATTTATAATCAAGTTCCGCACGCACCACCACAAGATTAATGCCCTGGCGGGTATATTCGCTGAAATCTATGCCGACCTGTTTTAAATAGATATGTCGAACATGTTCGATGTAGTTCTGGTAGACACTGTTGTTGACAATCCCCTGCATATCACATTCATAATCTCGAACGCTCATTTCGTAAGTAAAGGCGTATGACTCTTTCTGCATGGCTATAGCTATAAACAAAGTATTGAGTGCTGAGTTTTTAGTGCTGAGGAGAGAGAAATCGGGTAAGAAGTTGTAGAAACGAAAAAGCCCATCTTTTAGGGATGGGCTTTTTCGTGTATAAAAACTCGGCGACGACCTACTCTCCCGCAATAAAGCAGTACCATCGGCTCTCCAGGGCTTAACTACTCTGTTCGGAATGGGAAGAGGTGATCACCTGGGAAAAAGTCGCCGTAGAAACGGAGAC
>Ga0209697_10006066_pt1 | contig 14786 bp, 12 predicted proteins | sample AliMusrvi5mmetaG_FD_184115 | JGI IMG/M metagenome (GOLD analysis project Ga0209697, IMG submission 184115) | Freshwater lake bacterial and archeal communities from Alinen Mustajarvi, Finland, to study Microbial Dark Matter (Phase II) - Alinen... | ecosystem: Environmental > Aquatic > Freshwater...
TGGCTGTTACAAATAATACAAATAAGTTGAGTTTCAGAAACGACACATACTTAATTCCCCTCCTTGGAGGGGTTAGGGGAGGTCGGATTATGAAATATTGATTTATCTCATTTATATTTGCGTAAAATTTTAAATTATATTTTATCTCGAACTCATCTTAATTTCCAGCATCCAACACCACATTTGAAAAATTACCCTTACCTTTTCATTAAATCTGTAGTGAATAATTATTTATTGTTCATTATTAATTGTATTAAGACCGAGTCTGTTTGGTCTTGACAAAAGGTAGAACTGATATGTAAGCATCTTGAGCATTGAGAAATCGGCTCGTAAATCTCGAATCTAAAAATTATAACTGGTAAAAATAATGTAACTATTAACCTGAGTTCGGGATAAGCAATGAATGACGAGAATAATTATTTTAATAATATGTTCTGTTTTTCATATACTTACAAATACAATGTTTCGGTGCGCTGCACCTCTGGTTTTATGTATATCACAAATTTCTACAAATAGGTCGATGCTCTGCACCTTTTTTAGAGACAGAGTCCCGTTATATAGGTAGTATTTAACGTTATATATTTTCGTTAGGTGCAGAGCACCGTAATATCCAAATGATTATTTTGAAAATCAATTCCTGCTTATCCCGAACTCAGGTTATTGACTTTTAACTACTTATATTAACGATAATAGAATAAACAACACAAGACTGAAACAAAGCCTACTTTTTGTCTATTACACCACATTTTTAAATCACGTTAATATTTAAAGAGCTTATACGTTCTGTTGCCAGCATGAATTATATAAACTCCCTGCTTCAAATTACCCGTTTCAACAGTATTCTCCCCGACAAACAAATTCCTGACAAGCATCAGCTGTCCGGCAACGTTATAAACTTTAAGTTGCGTGTCTTCATTTAGCAAGACTATAAAATTTTCGCGAGCGGGATTCGGGTAAATAATTAATTCCAGGCTTTCAGGATTATTGACCCTTGTAATACCCGCCAACTCTTTTAACATCATATCTGCATTGGCTTCGCTACTTTCATTAGTAAGTCCAACCTTTAAATATGCAAAAGCATTGGCAGTTTCCGATACAACAATAAATGAATCAAGAGGAATTTTATCGAACATATAATTTCCATTCACGTCAGTCAGTGTCCATGCCACAGGCTGATTATTACTATTCAGAAGTAAAACGGTAGCATTAACAGCAAGGACATAATCAGGAGCACCATAAGTTTCAATTAATGCATTTTTCACCATTAATGTATCATTGAGCAGGTTGGACTCAAAGAAAACATTTCCGTAGATACGCCCGATACCTTCAGCATGTGGAATAAATTTTCTCATTTTCACCACTATATCAGCCGAATCGGAACGTAGGCTTACAAAATCGGCAAATCTGTAAAACAATTTATCAATATAAAAAGTAGGCAAATATTCCTTATAAAACGATTTTTCAGGAATAACATAAACTGTGTAATCAGACTGAGGCAACCCTTTAAATAGGAAGACTCCTTCCGAAATTTTTCCTATTACGATAACTTTGCGATGACCTTTTTCGAACAAAACAGCTAACCCTGACTTAACAGTATCAGTTCCGGCCAATGCTTTTCCAGACAGGATATATGTATCGGCTGGTTCAATCAACTCATAGCATTTTACTATGCCGGAAGCGTTGCAGAAATTCACAAACCCTGTTAGTGTATTGATTAATACACCATTGAATTTCACTTTATCACCCACATTCAGACCTCTTGTTATCATTCCGGTTGTATAAACCTCTTCCTGTGGATTGATATAGAATAACATTTCTGAACCGTATTCCCTGACAAACAATAGGTTGAAACAATTACCGACACCCCTTTCAACCACACCTTTGCGGTCTTTCACACATACAGGAACCGTATCAATCAAACGAAAACATTCGGCTACCCCATTAATCAAGCAGCTCGATTCTTTTGTTGAATCATTTTTAATCAGATAACCGCCGAAAATCACTCTATCACCGAGCTTTAGGGCAGGCTCAACATTTACGGAGGTATCGGTAGTTACTTTCGGTTTTATCAAATAAAGATATCCTGTCAGCACCTCCTTAATAAGCAATGTACTGTTGTTGCAATTAGGCATTCCGGCTATCACTATTCCTTTTTTGTTTAATATACATTCCGGGGACGGCTCCGTTATTTTGTAGCAAAGCACATATCCAAAAGTTCTACAATAAGAAGAAATAGAATCTTTCACATCAGGCTTAGCTTTAAATACGACTTTATCACCTTCTTTTAATGCATTTGGAGTACCGGTAGCTGCATTCTGAATCCTATACAAGTATGGAAGCAACGAAGCGTAAGGGAGTGAAAGGTCCTCGACAAACAATTTTCCGTTGCAGTTAACCACCATACCTTTTCTGTCAGGTATACAAGAGAGGGTTGTGTCAATCAATTCGTAACAGGTTGCAATGCCAAAATACCGACATGTGTCTATTGGAATAGGAAAATTATTCACCTTATATCCACCAAAATACACTTTATCGCCCACATTCAAACCTGATTTTACGGGAACGCCTGTTGTTGTATCCACCTCCTCTATTATTTTATACAATTGAATTAAAGCAAGAGGTGAAGAAATATCCTGAATATAGTTTACACCATTACAACTTAGAACAACTCCTTTTTTATCCATTTCACACCTGACATTTAGGGTAAGTAAATATTTTTCATTGATATACAACTGTTTTGCTTCATGAAAAATTCCAAGATTGATTTCAGCAATGAAGGTTGAAACTACCTGAGTACAAATCCGACCGGAATCATTAATTTTTTTAAGACTAATATATATCCTATTACCTGAAACAGAATCTTTAGTAAGATAAAAATCCGGACAGCCATCGTTGGATATATATGTATAAGACAAAAACACACTATCGGAATAGGTTGGATATGAAGGATAAACTGCAAACGAATCCTTTAGTAAGGTATTAGTTTGTCCATTAATATACAAAAATCCACAAAAAAGCAAAACGAGTAAAAAAATCGACCTGTAAATATGTGTTTTCATTACTTGTAAATTTAGGTTTAATTTAAAATATAAATCTTATATCGGGAAAGAGACCGTCTATGCGGATGAACCTATAATTATATAACAATCAGATGCATATTATTCCTGTAACGTTGCATATATTTTTGTTCTATTAACCATTCTGAAACCTTTTGGAACATATATAATTGAGCATTATTTAAATTATCGGACGAAAATTAATTGTATGGTTTTTGATAATCAGAAATATCGCACTATCTTTGTAATCCTTAGTTCTTGAAAAGCAGGTTATGTCAGATAATTAATATTTCACAAGGTATAATAATCCACAGCGGTGGAACTACCGGAATTCAATAAATTATTGAAAGTTAAACTAATAACCGGGGCTGTTTGGTTTTGACAGCAGGTAGAACTGATATGTAAGCATGTCGAGCATTGAGAAAGCGGCTCGTAAATCTCGAATCTCAAACAACTAACTGGCGAAACTAATTACGCTCTTGCTGCTTAATCGAATCAAGTAGATTAAGCTTAATTCCGGTACTAGGTGCTGGAACGAGACATTTCCCAAAGGCCGTCGCTCCGAGGCTCGAGATTTGGAAATGCAGCTAAATCGGGGATAGTCGCGCTTAGCCTTGGAGGTGCGATGAAATAAAAAGGATAAGGCGCAGGTTGGTGGCTTCGATCTTGCCCACGCTCGAAAACCTAAGCGAAGATAAACATGTAGAAAGCTTATTATTTCCTTGTTTGGACGAGGGTTCGACTCCCTCCAGCTCCACATTAACAAAATCAAAACTACTCAAATGCCTGTAAAATCAATGATTTACAGGCATTTGTATTTTTAGCAAATCACAAAACATTCAATATCTATCAATCTGTAGGTGCTGAATTCGGTGGACTTGAAAAACAAATGTATAAACTCCACCGAATTTAATCTAAAAGTGTTTATAATCAAGATGTTCAAAGAATGAACATCTTGATTGGGAATCAAAAAGTAAGTATTTTTGAAAACTTTTTAAAGGTTACCACAAATGAACACAAAACTTTCCATTCTCTTTTTTGTAAAGAGAACAAAAACCAATGTAGATGGATTATTACCCATCTTCGTTCGCGTTACAGTAAGCGGCGCGCGCATTGAATTCAGCGCGAAGCGCTTCACCACTTCAGAAAAATGGTCGGTTGAAGGCAATCGTATGAAAGGCACAAGTGCTGAGGCCAAAGCAACCAATTCTTTTCTTGACACCTTAAAAGCGAAGATTTACGATTACCAGCAGCAGCTTATCAGGGAAGACGAACTCGTGAACGCAGAAAACATGCGAAACAAAATTCTGGGTGTTGAAAAACGCAGCCACATGCTGGTAGGTATATTCAAACAGCACAACGAGGAAATAAAGGCGCTTGTTGGAAGGGAATTCGCAACCGCAACTTATACCCGTTATGAAACATCATTAAAACACACGGTTGATTTTTTACAATGGAAATACAAAGTTTCTGATATTGATATTCGCAAGATTAATCACGAAACCGTTACAAGCTACGAATTCTATTTGAAAAGTGTTCGCAAATGCAACCAGAATACCACAGCCAAATACATCAAAAATTTCGGTAAGATTGTTAGAATTTGCCTTGCAAATGGCTGGATTGAACGGGACCCATTCATAAATTACAAAAGCAAAATTGTCGAAGTCGAACGAGCATTTTTATCTCAAGATGAAATTGAAACAATGTTCAACAAAGTATTTGCAACAGATAGGCTCAATCAGGTTAAAGATATATTTCTTTTCAGTTGTTTCACTGGTCTGGCCTATGTAGATGTAAAGAAATTATCGCGTAAGAATATTGGATTTGGTGTTGATGGCGAAAAGTGGATTTTTATCAACCGAACAAAGACCGATACACGCTCGAATATCCCATTATTACCTATTGCTTCGGTTTTATTAGAAAAATATGAAGATCACCCACAGGTTATCAATGAGGAAAAGCTTTTACCTATCCTCAGCAATCAGAAGATGAACTCATACCTTAAGGAAATTGCAGATGTATGTGGAATCACTAAAGAGCTAACCTTTCACATTGCCCGACATACCTTCGCCACCACAGTCACACTTTCAAACGGCGTGCCGATCGAAAGTGTTTCCAAAATGCTTGGACACAAAAACATTAAAACAACCCAGCATTACGCAAAGATTTTGGATTTGAAAGTCAGTGATGACATGAAGATTTTGAGAGAAAAGTTTGGAAACGGAATCCAAATGAAAATTAAGAAGTCAGCCGGATAATTCCATTTTCAATTAGTTCTAGTAATGAAGGGTTTAAATTTTCAATTTAAGCCCTTCATTAATCATATATAAAAGAGCATGTGCATTACCCAATGCATCTTCCAATGGATTATGTGTATGAGGAAAGCCATTTTGTTCCCTTCCGTCTTTATCAGTAAAAGTTATGCTCCTCAGATGTTTCCAAGGCAAACGCATGTCGTTTTTAAAACCACACCATAAATCACCTATACGCCTGGAACTATATCCAAAAGGATTACTTCCACAAAATGTATGAAAATACCAGTTAATCCATGAAGCATCATATCCGTTATTATCAGAAATAAAAATAGGTTTCCCTTTCGTGTTTGTTTCTGCAAGCCACAATGAAAATTGTTCAAAAATAATTTTCGGATCTTCAAAAGATTCATGTTCTTTTCTGGTAAAACCACTGATGGCAAGTGCTTCTTCATTGTAATAATTATTAATTGGACGTGTTTGTCCATAAAATGTTGTTTGTAGGTCATTATCCAATCTGACTGCCCCAAAGCAAACCATTGAGTTCTTACCTAAAATAGGACCATCGGATTCGACATCAATAACGTAGTAAGCCATTTTATTAATTTTATAAACCAAATAATTATAAATCTATTTGTCAAACTTTATATTTTTTTCATCTCCAAAAAGAAATTTCCTCAGCTTCTCAACTCCCACATTAAATTTTGAAGGGTTTGTTTCCTTCAGTGTTTGGATATTTTTCAGTTTCCATTGTATGGAAGGAAAGCTGCTCAGATCACCGGCACAACATTTTTCCCATTCAGGACTTCCACTTTCGAAAGAGAGCAGAAATTCCTTATCAATACGGGCGATGTTTTGATTGACTTGTTCTATTAACTGCTTGCGGGTAGTTTCAAAATTAGCATAATCGAATGGCACATCCGACATTCCCTTAAATTGATTTTCAAGGGCTTGTTTTTGATCTACAGGATTCGGCTGAAGAGATTCAATAAGTGGCTTGTCACTTCCCAATAAATAAAATATTAAACCATTCTTTACGTCATCAAAAGAATCAATTTCCATGTACTTATAATCAAAAAGGTCGCGAGGATGCTGACGTCCTAAAGCCGCAGCAATTTTTCCTCCATACAACAATGAGAAAGGAACTATTCTGGCGACACAACTCATTTTAAATTCTTCTTTAGCCTTATCACACAGCTCTCTATCTTCGACTTCACCAATAATACCACGTTTGATACCATTAACCTCTATTTTTACGGTTGCTCCGCCATAAGTACACTGCAATTTAAGCACAGCTGATTTGTGAATAATCCGAATTCCGGGCATAGCCTTTTCAATCTGCTTTTTTAAAATATTCAATTGATTATTAATGTCTTGTATACTTTCCTCTCTGTTTTTTTGCGGAAGGTATGTCAAATCAACATCAACAGAATAGCGAGGCATATTTTTCACAAATAAATTGATAGCTGTACCCCCATGAACTGCAAAATCATTAATTTTATAAACCAATGGCATAATTCGAATTAAGAGAGCCACTTGTTTTTTGTATGTTTCATTCATATTCGTACAATTCTTTGGGTATTGTTATCATGTATTCCGGGAGGTAAACTCCTTTGACAGTCAACTGTCGTTTCCCTATCCCTAAATTTATCTTACTTCTATCTAACTTTCCAAACCATTCATGACCGGCTTTTTCAGCCATATATAAAAATAATCGCTTTACTTTTATATTGTCCGTATTTTCCAGCAACAGTTGCACAACTTCAGCTCTCAATGTAGTGAGTTGTTCCATGATGTAAAATAAATCTATATAGGCATATTGATTGGGGGCTAGCATCAGACATTCAAGAAATGCTTGTTCAGGTACAGATGTGAGTATTTTAGCATCCCCTTTATTGAAAGTAGTCAATTGTGGTTTTAGGAATGTTTTCGTTGAAAAAAACTTTAGGTCATATTCAAGGTCGATATTCATCATCCAATTGGGAACATCTTCATGTATTGGATATCCAATCATTAAAATAGGTTTTCCCATTGGAACATAGTGGTTAAATCCTGATAGCTCTAATGCAGAATGAGCACCAACATAAAATGTTTTGTGCATTTGGATGTTAACACTGGATATTACCGAAAATGAAGAAAGTTTATCACCAGTACGATACATAACTCCTTTTGTTAGCAATGAAAACCAGCCTGATTTTCGATACTGTTGCATCAACTGTGGTGAATATCCGTTTTCTTTCAACCAGGAAGAAAATAGAAGTCCTCCTGTTTGCCAATATTGAAGCAATTGGTTTAGTTTATTCCCATTATCTATATTCATAATATACTATGAGCATTTAAATTAAACCGCAAAGATAAATCTTATTATTAATTGAAACAAATAATTCTTGAATTTTAATCTTCTAAATATCAATTATAGTTTAATTTGAATGCCTATTATATAGTATCACTATACTATAATGGCATTATTCAAACTAAAAAAGGTTCATCCTCTTATCTTTCGCCACCACAGTCACACTTTCAAACGGTGTCCCCATCGAAAGTGTTTCCAAAATGCTTGGACACAAAAACATTAAAACAACCCAACATTACGCAAAGATTTTAGATTTAAAAGTAAGTGATGACATGCGATTACTGAAAGATAAATTCAGCAAAATAAGCCCTATTAAAACTACAAAAGTTGCAGGTTGAAGCACCTAATTTTAAAACCGACCAGTTATTGATTTAACTGGTCGGTTTGCGTTATATTGGCCAATATAAGATAAATTACAATTATACATATTGAAACGAATACACCTCCCAATCCATCTAATTTGATATAACTAGGTCATTTATTTCATTAATTTAATACAAATCGACACGATTGTGTAATAATTTGATTTATAATTCGTTTAAAAACACAACTTACCATAAAATTAACATTGTGATTTGTGCTTCTAAAAGCGAAAATCATATCTGACATCTCGAGTATAAACCTACATTAACTTGTTTACATCAATTTCAGTTTTATGCAACAAATGGAAATATTCATTAAAAACCTAAATCAACAATTAGAATCAAATTTATCAAGAATTAACCAGGAAGAAAGTATAGTCAACAAATATCAACAGACAACTGAATGCTACTATGAGATAATTTTACAATTAAAATCTTTTGTAGTTAATTACGGCTTTAGTGACATCAACGAAGAAATACTTTTTTTTAAAGAAATTAAGCCTATATTCTTGAGTGAATATATCTTCAATAACAAAGTACTACAGATATTAATCCAAAAACCAATTGGAAAAAATGACGTAATATTGGATTATTATGAGAAAAACCTGAAGGATATTACCTGCTTTTTTAATGCGAATCAGGAGTTTTATCGATACCATCGCCTAAAATTAAAATATTATGATGCAGTTTATTTTGTTAAGCAACGGAAAGAGCTTCAACACTTAACTGATGCCAGCCAGAATAATTTCGAACCAGCATTCTCTTCAAGCCATGATTATTTGCTTGCACAAATAATTGCCAACGACCGTTTAGAAACATTTCTTAAAGAGCAAATTGACACAATTATTTTCCAAAACAAAATACCACATGTGGATAACATGGGGAATTCTCTCAGACACACTTTGCAGTGGTCTGACAGCCAATCAGCTCTAATAGAGCTAATTTATGCGCTACACACCAACAAATCATTCAACAATGGCAATTGTGATATTCGTGAACTAACAGCCTATTTCGAACAGGTATTTAATGTGAAAATCAACGATGTCTACAGGAGGTTTCAAGATATTAAATCGAGAAATACGCAAACCAAGTTCATTGATAGCCTGAAAGCCTCACTTCTAAAGAAAATTGATGAAGATTATCAGTAATTGAAAAAATATTTATTCCACATGTGGTATACCTTGTGAATAAAATCCATTAAAACCCACCAATTTTGCCAAAAATTAAACCACAACCAAAGAGTACTCTTACTCCCTCACATCAAGGAGAGGGTTGGGGTGAGGTCTTGGTTCTAAAATCTAAAAAAAATGGCAAATTTCAATCTTGCACTTTCAAAAGTGCTTTCACACGAGGGTGGTTATGTAAACGATCCCGATGATTTAGGTGGTGAAACTTACAAAGGTATTTCACGTAAATCGCACAGTTCCTGGTCCGGTTGGGCTATTATCGACCAAAACAAAATCAAGCCCAATTATCCAAAATCAATTGAAGCAAATGAAAAGCTCAGAAACTTAGTCGAACAATTTTATTTCGACACTTTTTGGAAACCCCTCAAAGCTGATGAAATACAAAATCAAACTTCAGCTGAGTCTGTATTCGACTTTGCAATCAATGCTGGCATCAAAACTGCCACTAAACTTGTACAATACATTGTTGGTACAAAAGCCGATGGAATTATAGGAGAAAAGACCCTATCCAAAATCAACTCCATTGATTTTGGATATTTTCAGGCAGCGCTTACGGTTGCCAAATTAAAATACTACCTGTTTATAATCCAACGCCGACCAACCAGCAAGAAATTCCTTTTGGGTTGGCTTTCCCGTTCATTATCTTTCAACGACTAAAACTTGATTTGCAATTCGCGAATTGCAAATCACTAAAAACTCTTTAAGCCCCTTTAGGGGTTTGGGGTCTGTCAACTATAAACTATCAATTATAAACTAAACAAATGTCCGCACAAATCATAACCACCGAAGATCTCAGGGAGTTTAAAATCGAACTCCTTGATGAAATACGCTCCATTGTATCTGAACAAAAATCAGTCACAGCCAAAAAATGGCTTAAATCCATTGAAGTTCGTAAACTATTAAACATATCACCAGGCACCTTGCAAACACTCCGAATCAATGGAACACTCCCATTCACAAAAATTGGAGGTACCAATTATTACAGCTTCACAGATATCGAAAAACTCCTTTCTCAAAAAAAATCTTGATTCTTGGCTCTTGGCCCTAAAATCTAAAAAAATGAACTACATTCTTCAACTCAGTGGATTCTTTCAAAAGGTGGCGATAGATGATCGACTCAACCCAACGCACGTTAGTTTATACATGGCCGTATTTCAATACTGGAACGCTGAACGGTTTCAAAACCCAGTTTCTATTTCGCGACAAGAACTAATGCGAATCAGTAAAATTAGCGCAAAAGCAACCTATCACAAGTGTATAAAAGACTTGCATAATTACGGTTATATTCAATACCTACCATCCTACAACCCGTTCAAAGGAAGTCTCGTTTACTTGTTCGATTTTCAGACTAGTGCTAAACTAGTTCCAGTCTCCGACCGTACTAATATCGAAACAAGCATTGAACAAGCATTAGTACCTTATATAAACAATAATATAAACTCTATAAACAAAACTATTGAAAACGAAAGCACCCAATCAAAAAATGATATTGTGTTGAAAGTTTCAAAAAACAAAGTAAAAGTAGTGGAAGTTAACGGTGAGAAAATACAACCGGAAAACAAAAAAACGCTGAATAATAAAAGAACCATGGTCACTCCTCCCGAAATAGCTTCCGTCCGAAGTTTTTTCAAGGAGCAAAACAGCTCCGAAATCGAAGCAGAGAAATTCTACAATTACTTTCAAAGCAACGGATGGAAAGTCGGAGGCAAATCGCCCATGCACGATTGGCAAGCAGCTGCACGCAACTGGATGCTAAACGCACCCACTTTTACCAAACCCCAAAAAGTTCCCCCGGGGCTCCATCCAACACCCGGCCAACTCAACACCGTCACTTCAAAAAACTATGCAGAACCTTTATAAAAACGATGATTCTCAATACAAATACCGAATAGATTTTGTACACTGCTCGCAAAGGACCGACCTCGTCCGGTGAGCCGAAAAATCGAGTGAAGTAGGCGTTTAAAAAACTTTTCTGTTTGAGAATCGACGTATTTCGTCGAGTTGAGTTTAAAAGTTTTAAGCCTACAAACGACTAATTTTTCGAGTGAGGCGGGCGCAGTCTTGAACTTTTTTGCTTCGTTTTTTGGTTCAAGCCAAAAAATGAAGTGGGGTTTGGGGTAAAACCCCATTAATAATTTCAATTCATTCTTAAAAACATGAACAACAACATATCCATTCTCCAAACCAAAGGCAAAGAAATCTTCGGGGAAAACTTCCATATTGTTCCCGAAGATTATGAAGTCGTTCATAAACTATTTACTTGGTTCATGCAGAACGAAACACAAGCCCAACAATACGGAATAAACCTGCATAAAGGCATATTACTAACCGGCCCTATTGGTTGCGGTAAAACAAGCTTAATGTCCCTAATGCGAATTTTGGTACCACCGCAGCAACGATTTGGAATCAAATCCTGCCGAGAAATCACCTTCGATTTTATAAAAGATGGTTATGAAGTCATTCAACGATACAGCAGCTATGCTTACTCGAATTCAACAAATCCACCCCACCCCCACATACACTGCTTCGACGATCTGGGCGCCGAAAACTCCCTCAAATACTTTGGTAATCAATGCAATGTGATGGGTGAAATTCTGTTGTCTCGATACGACCACTATATCAACAATCACATGCTTACACATGCCACCACCAATCTTTCGGCCTCCGAACTCGAAAGCTTTTATGGTAACCGTGTTCGCTCTCGAATGCGTGAGATGTTCAATCTGATTGCTTATGATAGTGGAGCAAGGGACAAAAGAAAATAAAAATATGCCAACCAATTCTGTTCATTTTTACTGCATGTTCATTGTCAATGAACAATACGTTTTACTGAACAAAAAACATTATTTTTAATAAAAAATATAGAGTATTTTTTTTGTTAATACCACTAATATTCAGCGACTAAGCATTCACTGATAATTAATTGTACTCAAATATGAAATTAGCACACACTTTACGTCGTAAAAATTCACTACATTTGCGACACAATAACAAACAAGAATGTGAAAAGTGTTTTAAAGGAAATAGAAAATAAATTGAAATCCGGACGAAGAGGCAAAATTCTCTTTGCAGCAGATTTTAGTACATTTGGACTGCCAAAATCCGTAAATAAAGCCATGGAACGACTTACCCAATCAGGTTTGATTATTCGGTTGGCACAGGGCATTTATTTGTATCCTCAAATAGATACCCGCTTGGGGCTCGGTGTTCTGTATCCCTCCATAGAAACAATAGCAAACGAAATAGCCAAAAGAGATAAAGCCCGTATTGTTCCAACAGGCGATTACGCATTGAATGTACTAGGTTTGTCCACACAAATTCCGCTTAATGTAGTTTTTCTAACCGATGGAGCTGCACGTACCATTACTATTGGCAACGGTAAGGGTATCTTATTTAAACGAACTGTTCCCAAAAATCTTTCCTTTAAAAGTGAGCCTTTAATGCTAGTGGCTTCGGCACTTAAAGAAATTGGAAACGGAAATGTTACCAACCAGCAACTGGAAAAGATAAGAATCATTCTATTGCAAGAAGATAAACTGAAAATTCGTGGCGATTTGGATTTATTGCCGGCATGGATACGAAAAATATTAGACTCAATTAACGGTTTAGAGATGTAGCAACTGCCATAATATAAAACGGGAGAAACAATATACTGAATTTTAAGAACGATAATACGAAAACGAACGACTTTAATTACCCACACTATATGACTGAAAAACTAGATATGACCACCCCCGACATGGTAAGTCAAAACATAGAACGCATTGCTGCACTTTTTCCGAATTGTGTAACCGAAACTGCCGAAGGCAAAGCCATTGATTTTGATTTGCTGCGCCAAGAGCTGAACCGTGACATAGTGGAAGGACCAAAAGAACGCTACCGGCTGGAATGGCCCGGCAAGCGCGAAGCCATAGTTACCGCCAATATGCCTACTACCAATACACTGCGACCAGTACGGGAAGACTCTGTAAACTTTGATACCACCGAAAACCTCTACATTGAAGGCGATAACCTGGAAGTGCTAAAACTCCTGCAAGAAAGCTATTTGGGTAAAATAAAAATGATATACATTGACCCACCTTACAACACGGGGAATGACTTTGTGTATAAAGATAATTTTGCAAAGGACAGCGATGAGTACAAATCCGAAAGCGGCATGATGGATGAACTTGGCAACCGCCTAGTAGCAAACCCCGAAACCGCAGGTCGCTACCACTCCGACTGGCTTACCATGATGTACCCACGCCTGAAACTAGCTCGCAACTTGCTGACGGATGATGGGGTGATATTTATTTCTATTGATGATAATGAGGTACATAATTTGAGGAAAATGTGCGATGAGGTGTTTGGGGAGGTGAATTTTGTTTCAGAATTAATTTGGTCTGCTGGTAGAAAGAATGATTCCAAACTAATTTCAGTTTCTCATGAATATATATTGTGCTATGTAAGTAATATGTCATTTTTGAAACAACAAGGTACGATATGGCGTGAAAGAAAAGGTGGATTAGATGATATCTATAAACAAGAAACGCTTTTAAGAAAGAAATATAGAAATGATTACACTTTGATAACTAGTGGGTTAAAAGAGTGGTATAAAACATTACCTAATGGACATCCGGCAAAGGATCATAAGCATTACTGTAAAGTCGATGAAAAAGGTATTTTTTTTCCAGATAATATTTCATGGCCTGGTGGAGGTGGCCCTAAATATGAATTAACTAACCCCAATAATGGTGCTGCTGCAACAGTTCCTTCAAGAGGCTGGCTAACAAAAAAAGAGACAATGTTAGAATGGATAGAACAAGAAAAAGTAGACTTTGGTGAAGCAGGTTCAGTTCCTTGTCTTAAATCGTATCTCAAAGATAGGGAATTTAGTGTTCCCTACAGCGTTTTTTATCAGGATGGTCGGGCTTCCTCAAAGCGAATTATGAGTATGTTTGAAGCAAAAGTTTTTGAAAATCCTAAAGATGAAGAAATAATTTATAGATTAATCAACTTTACTGCTTCTAATAAAAACTCCATTATCCTCGACTTCTTTTCCGGTTCCGCCACTACTGCCCATGCAGTGATGCAGCTGAATGCCGAAGATGGAGGTAATCGTAAGTTTATTATGGTGCAGTTGCCCGAGAAAACCGATGAAAAAAGTGAAGCTTATAAGGCAGGTTATCAGAATATCTGTGAGATAGGAAAAGAGCGCATCCGCCGTGCCGGTGCCAAGATTGTAGAGACGCAAGGCATTGCGTCTAAAAAAGAGCAGGAAAAAGGAGCGTCATTATTTGACACGGAACACGAAACGCAAAACAAAATAACAGATATTGGTTTCCGTGTTTATCGCCTCGATACTAGCAATATGCAGGATGTATATTACCGTCCGCAGGACTACAAGCAGGAAATGATGGATGAACTGTTTGCTAACCACATTAAACCAGAAAGAACGGCTGATGACCTAGTGGCTCAGGTAATGTTGGACTGGGGCTTGCCGTTATCGTTACCCATAGAAAAAACAGAAATAGTAGGTAAAACCGTTTACAAAGTAGATGGCAATGCGCTGTATTGCTGTTTTGATGATAATATTG
>Ga0209697_10006068_pt1 | contig 14783 bp, 11 predicted proteins | sample AliMusrvi5mmetaG_FD_184115 | JGI IMG/M metagenome (GOLD analysis project Ga0209697, IMG submission 184115) | Freshwater lake bacterial and archeal communities from Alinen Mustajarvi, Finland, to study Microbial Dark Matter (Phase II) - Alinen... | ecosystem: Environmental > Aquatic > Freshwater...
GACAGAAGACAAGAAAAGGCCGGCCTCCGCTCCCATTCTTCCCATCCCTCGCTTTCCTCCCATTCTTTCTCTTGGTCGATAGACAGAAGACCGTTGCGCTCCCGAACCGAAGACAGAAGATCAGAAGCATGCTCGTTCTCTGCTCTAGTCTTCTGTCTTCTGTCTCAAAGTCTTCTGTCTTTTTCCTTTCTTTAACATGACCCGCGAAAACCTCGCCGACGTTCTTGACGAAATCGCCCTGCTGCTCGAACTCAAGAACGAAAACCCGTTCAAAGTCCGCGCCTACCGCCAGGGCGCCGACACCGTGCGCGGCTTCGATGGCGACATCGTCCAACTCGCCGAGTCCAACCAGCTCACCGGCATCAAGGGCATCGGCGAGGCCCTCCGCGACAAACTCCACATCCTCGCCAGCACCGGCTCGCTGCCTTTCCATCAACACCTCCGCGGGGAATTCCCACCCGGCTTGTTCGACCTCTTCGACCTCCAAGGCCTCGGCCCCAAGAAAGTCAAAGCCCTCTATGAAGCGTTAGCCATCAGCTCCATCGCCGACCTCAAGCTCGCTTGCGAGGCCGGCAAGGTCGCCGCCCTCCCCGGCTTCGGCGCCAAAACCCAAACCAAAATCCTCGAAGCCATCGCCCTGCGCGACAAGTTCGCCGACGCCTTCACCCTCGGCGCCATCAGCCCGCTCGTCGATGAGATGTTAGAAACGCTGCGCCTGCATCCGGAAATCTCGCGCGCCGCCGTCGCCGGCTCGTTCCGCCGCGCCAAGGAAACCGTGCATGACCTCGATTTCCTCGTCGCCACCAAATCCCCCGCCCTCGTGTGCGAGGACTTCACCACCCTGTCACAGGTTGCCTCCATCATCGCTTGCGGCGACACCAAGGCGTCGGTGCGCCTGCACAACGGCCTGCAATGCGACCTGCGCGCCGTTTCTAACATCGAGTTCCCATTCGCCCTGCAATACTTCACGGGCTCCAAGGAACACAATGTCGCCCTGCGCTCCCTCGCCCTCAAACACGGCTGGTCCCTCAATGAGTACGGCTTCACCCCCACCGGCAAAAGTCCGGCCGCAGTGCCTGCCGCCATCCACGAGGAACCCGACATCTATCACGCCCTCGGACTCGACTTCATCGAACCCGAACTGCGCGAAAATCAGGGCGAAATCGAAGCCGCCGCCGCCCACACCCTGCCCAAACTCGTCGAACTCGCCAACCTGCGCGGCACCTTCCACAACCACACCACCGCCTCCGACGGCCTCAATTCGTTGGATGAAATGGTCGCCGAAGCCATCGACATGGGCCTCCAGTACCTCGGCATCGCCGATCACTCGAAGTCCACCTTCATCGGCAACGGCCTGGACGAGAATCGGTTGTTAGATCAACTCGCCGCCATCGCCAAACTCAACGCCGCCCACCCCGACTTCCGCATCTTCGCCGGTTCCGAGGTGGACATCCTGCGCGACGGCAGCCTCGACTTCGACGACTCGATCCTCGCCAAGCTCGACTACTGCGTCGCCTCGGTACATAACATCCTCAATCTAACCGAGGACGAGATGACCCGCCGCATCTGCCGCGCCATGGAAAACGAGCATGTCACCATGTTGGGCCACGTCACCGGCCGGCTGCTGCTCAAGCGCGAGCCCTATGCGGTCGATCACGCCAAAATCATCGACTGCGCGGCGGCCACCCGCACCATCATCGAGCTGAATTGCAGCCCCCTGCGCCTCGATATGGACTGGCGCTGGTGGAAGCGCGCCCGCGACCAAGGCGTGTTGTGCTCGATCAACCCCGACGCCCATTCCACCGCCCGGCTCCATCACATTGGACTCGGCGTGCGCCTCGCCCGCAAGGGCTGGCTGCGCCGCCAGGACGTCCTCAACACCCGCTCGCGCGCCGAGGTGGAAGCCTTCTTCAAAACCCCCAAGGCCGGGCGCTGAGGGTCACTCCAAGAGGGGCTTGGCCGTGTTCTTCAAGAGGGGCACGGCCAGCCTGGCTGTGTTCTTCGCCTTCCAAACGTGAGGTCTTCGTGCCTGAGCGCCAAAGAAAAGAGTCTCAGACATCCTGATCCCAGAGGAAAATGGATGAGCTTATCAGCAGCTTGGCAGCGGGCAAGGATGCCCGCGCCACCGTGGTCCGGGCATCCTGCCCGGATTCAGATGAGCTCATCCAGTTTCCCAGAATCGCCCCAGCTTCAGGCACGGATCAGGATGTCTGAGTCTAGCAAAATGATGATGGAGTGCGGTGACTTGTCACCGCCTTGGAGTGCGGTGACTTGTCACCGCCTTGGAGGGGGCGGACTTGTCCGCCGCGGCGCGGAGCTTCCAAGGTGTGAGAAACGTGATAGCGAGAGCGCCTGTCGTCCCGTCGCCAAGGCTCCTCAGCAGGAAAGCGGTGACGAGTCACCGAACTCCATGATGAGTCGGGCATGCCATTGGTCTATCTTCATGAGCTGGCGCTTGCAGACCCACCTGAAACACTGCTTGGCCAGGTCGCCGAATTGACCGCTCAATGGGTCCCTCAGGTCCAGTCCCGTGAACAATGCCGCCAGGTTCTGGGTTGTTAGAATTTGCTGTTGCTCGATGATCATCCCATTGCTTGCGGGATCCCCCGCGCTGAGAGATACATCCGCGCGGGATGCGCAGAGCTGCACGAAAGCATCCGCTGTCGTCGCCCGCGCGAGCGATGTCTGCGTCGATTGGCGAGCTGAAATGCCGCGTAACCCGGGTTCGCTCCGACCGACTTGACTTCGACGTTGGAATTGTCGTCATGCTCTTTCACGCCGTTACTTGAGGAAAGGGTCCGGGGGCTGGATTCGAACCAGCGCCCACTCGGTCCGAAGCCGAGCGTTCTGCCACTGAACTACCCCGGAATCGTTGGCTCCTGCGTCCATTGTGTGTTGCATCGGCTCTTTCACGCCTGCCAGCTATCGCCATCCCTGCCGCGTGGCAAGGCAATTCTTCGGGCAGGGCATTCTTCAGACCATCCGAAACCAGTCGCTGCGACCGGCGCGCACGGGCTCCGACATTCTGACCCAAGACGGAAAATGACGTGTTTGGGGAAAACGCATGAGCCCGTGCGAATCCGGGCAGGATGCCCGGACCACGGAGGCGCGGGCATCCTGCCCGCCGCCAAACTGCATGTGAGATCGTTTCATTTCCCCATGCACCCGCTTGACCAGGAAATTCCTCATGCACTATTTTCTTGCTGGAACCATTCCCGCATTGTTCCGTCGGCAAGCGCGTCAAGGTAAGGCGGAAAAGTTTGAATTGATGGGCATTGGGGGGCTGCTGGCCTGATTTATCAGGTGCCGGAAGGGCGATCACGGACCGTTTGGGCCGGGCTTACAGCCTTTAATGCGATGGGGGCATCGTGACCCAGGGCGCTGCCCCGGGCTGAGATAGAACGGGCCGTTGGCCCTCAAGAACCCCTGCGGGGTTGCTCTAATCAAACGCGCTGCCGCCGATGAACTCGCGCAGCAGGGAGGTGGGCGGCACGGCTTCGGCGGAGGCGGAGTTGACCAGCTCCAGGAATCCTAACAGGCGGCGGGCGTCCACGTACTCCCGATCGGAGGGTTTCACTTCGGAGAGCAGCGGGCGCACATAGGTCTTGAGGACGGCCGGTTCGTAATCGAGGGCGGAATTGAAGGCGGCGTCGGCTTCCTTTTGATAGGGGAAGATCCACCTCTGTTCGCCCTGGCGGACGGAGCGCCAGCGCTGCAGGGTTTGCAAGGCGGAGCTGCCGCGGGTGCGATGGTCGCGCACCATGCGCCGCAACAAGCGCAGGTCGGCGGTGGAGATGCGGTTGTTGTTATCGAGGGTGAGCTGGGTCAGCGCGCTGACATAGATTTTGAACTTATGGGCCTCATCGACGTGTTGGGTCAGATGGGGGTTGAGGCAGTGAATGCCTTCCAGAATGACGATCTGGCCTTCTTCGAGCTTGAGCCGGTTGCCGCGGAACTCCTTGAGCCCCTGCTGGAAGTTGAAGGTTGGAATGGCCACCTCCTCACCCGCCTCCAAGGCCAGCAGATGGGCGTTGAACATCTCCAGGTCCACCGCATCGATATGCTCGAAGTCATGGTTGCCGTTGGCATCCGTTGGCGTGTGATCGCGGTTCTTGAAATAGTTGTCCACCTCCAACCGCACGGCCTTCAAGCCATTGACCCGCAGATGAATCTCGAGGCGCTTGGAAACGGTGGTCTTGCCCGATGAGGAAGGACCGGCGATAAGCACAAACTTGGGGCGCGTCCTGGCATTGGCAATGTGATCGGCGATCTGCCCCAACTTTTTTTCCTGCAGCACCTCGCACAGATGAATGACCGGGGACAGGCGTTGCTCGGCGACGACCTGATTGAGATCGGCGATGCAGGTGATATCGAGATTGCGGCCCCACTGTTTGTGTTCCTCGAAGATTTTCTGCAACTGCGGCTGCCTGAAAAACTGGGTGAACTTCACCTCGCCATCGAGCCATTCCGGAAACAACAGCACCAGGCCCTGGCCATAAGGCAGCAGCTTGAAATGATTGAGCACACCGGTGGATTGGGTCAGCACGCCGTAACCGATGTCGCTGAAATCCTCACAACAAAACATCACGATGCGCGGCGGGTTGCGGTAGCGCAGGAGATTGAGTTTGTCCATTTGCCGCGATGCCTCCAGTGTCTGGCAGGCTTCGACGAAACCGATCTTGCGGCGCACCAGCGGAATGTCGCGCCGCACCAGGTCGCGCAGATGCGCGTCAATCTGTTTTAGCCGGTCCTCGCTCAGGCCGCAGGCCTCAAACGGGGTAAACGTGCAGTAGTAGCCATTGCCGATGGCATGCTCGACGGCGAACTCGCACTCGGGAAACAAATCCCGCACCGCCTTGGCGATGAGAAACGACAGCGAGCGCCGATAGACGTACTCGCCATGGGGATCGGCCAGGGTGAGGAATTGCACCGTGCTATTGACCTGCAGCGGGAATGACAGCGAGCAAATGTCGTTGTTCACCAAAGCGGCGAGATAGGGCAGGCCGTTCGGCGCGGTGCGGGCGGGCAGCAGCTCCGCCACCGTGGTCTGCGGTCCGCAGACATGAATCTGACCATCAGGCAGCGTGACTTGGATGGAATGGCTCGGCGACATATTTTGGTCTTGTTGAAATCCAGTTGCTGAAGCTAAAACCTGTGGTCCCACGCCGCAAGGCCGCAAACGCGTTCAAATAGTCACTGGAACCGCGCGCTTGTCAATCCGGCCCCTGCCAAAAAGAGCCGGACCCGAGGACGCTTGATTTTCCCTAGTCTCGGGTTTGGGGTCGGAGGTAGTGAGTCCGGAGGCGGCCCGACAAGCGGGTTTTCCAACTCCGGGGTTTGCAAACGCCGCGTTCCGGTGCATAGCTTTGCCGCCGGTTCGCCGGGAGTTTCCCATCATCCGTCCATGACCCCGCCCCCCACCCGCTCGCTGCACGATCTCGGATTCGCCGCAATGGAGGACGAATTGCGTGCCGCCGGTGTCTCCGCGCACCATGCCAAGGCGCTGTGGCGTGCCCTGCATCATGATGGCGAGTTGTATCTAACAACCGGTGGCCGCTTCTCCCCGCCACTCCAGCGCTGGCTCGCCGACTCGGTGGGCGAGGGCAAGGCGTTTTTCCTCGACGCGCCGGAAGTCATGGAAGATTCACACAGCAGTGACGGGCTGACCCGCAAGTACCTGCTGCGCCTGCGCGACGGACAGACCGTCGAAACCGTGCTGATGGGCTACGATGGCCGCCACACCGCCTGCGTCAGCACGCAGGTCGGCTGTGCGATGGGTTGTGTGTTTTGCGCCACCGGGCAGATGGGTTTTGTCCGCCACCTGCGGCCGGGCGAAATCATCGCCCAGGTGTTGCATGTGCGCCGGGTCTTGCAAGTCACCCATCCGGCAAGCCGTCTGCGCAATCTGGTGCTCATGGGCATGGGCGAACCTTTGCATAACTATGACGCGGTGATGCAGGCCCTCGACGCCATCGCCTGCGTGCGCGGCATCAACATCGGCCCGTCAAAAATCTCCGTCAGCACGGTGGGCGTCGTGCCCGGCATCCTGCGCATGGCCGCGGAAGCCCGCCCGTATCGCCTCGCCGTTAGCTTGCATGGCTCGACCGACCGGGAACGCTCGGCCTTGGTGCCCATCAGCGGCAGATGGGATCTAACCGAACTAATCGCGGCCTGCCGGACCTACGGCGCCACCACCGGCCGGCGCATCTTCATCGAATGGACCCTGATAGCGGGCAGCAATGATTCGTTAGAGACCGCGGCCCGGCTGGCGGAGTTGCTGCGTGGCATCGATGCCCACATCAACCTCATACCGCTCAACCCCACCAGCGGCTTTGGCGGCACGCCCAGCACCGCGGGTCACGCCTTCCAGCGCGTCCTGCAAGCCGCCGGCTTTCCCTGCACGTTCCGCCAGCGCCGCGGCATCGACGTGGCCGCCGGCTGCGGCCAGTTGCGGGCCTCTTCCAGAGCCGCCCGTGCCCCGCTTGCGTCAAACCACGCGCCGAGCTACGGCCGATCCACGCCGCCGTCAAGCTCGGCGGGCCACAGCGACAGATCATCGGGAGTGTTGAAGTTGGCGTGATACCACTCCAGTTCCTTCATTCGCTCATCATAGGGAAGTCGCGCCCAGCGGGCCTTGTCCTCGCCGAGTTCACGGGCGAGGATCTCATAATAGATTTCGGGCAGTTGACTGATGATCGGAGCATTCATGGCAAAATGACATCTATCGGGAAAAGGACGGTCTGCATTTCCTCGGGTGTTGCCGCCAACAGGGAGACCGCCCGCTGGATGCCTCGATTGAACATCGCTCGCTTCTGTTCGGACGTCAAGATCGGTGCCGCCGGCAGATTGAACTCGCTCGCCGCCGCGGCAACCCGGCGATGTTGCTGGGCGAAGGGCTCGCGACTCGGCCATTGGCCAATCTGGTCGTTTTGCCAGCACCTGTAGAATTCCTTCCACTCGTGCTGATAGACATGGTATCGCTCGCGGTTCACACATTCCCAGATGGCCCGCTCGACGATGAGCAAGCGCTCCAGACGGGTGTCGTCGCAGGCTGACAGATTTCCTAGCAAGGGGCGGAGCGCAGCCAGGTGTTCCCGGTTGGAACGATCCTCGCGAATCGCCAGATGCGACGTCCACCCACCCTCATGACACTCTTGCAAGAGCGGCGCCCCGAACAGCGGGCGATAGGACACCAGCCAATTGGATCCGCTCAGGCCGCGTTCGCACGCGCAGAGCATGGCAACGAGCTTCGTCAAATCCTCCGGATGGATGATCCAATCGGTGTCCTTGGTGATTTGTTGGATGCCGTATTCGACACAGGCCATCCCGGAGGTCAACACGTGGCGGATGCCATGTTGTTGCATCAGGGCCTGGAAATTGCGATAGAACTGGATCGGCGACGCCATGCGAGGTGCCCCAAGACTAGCGATGCGTGGCACCAAGTCAAGAAGCGGGGCACGGGAGGGCCGCCAAATACCGAGCGTTTAGATAACAATCACCGTGGTTTGCCGGATTCGGGTCGGCGCCTTGGTTCCACGTTTTCGCACCGGGAACTTCTGTCGCGGCTTTTGCTTGATACTGCGTTCTTTGCCAATTCCCCTGCTGCTTTCGGCTCTGGTTTCGCCGATGTCTTGCCGCATGTGGGCAAACACAATCCCTCTGGCCCTAGGGGGGGACCAACAGGACTGCGCCTGTTTGAGCGGATTTGATGATCTCTATTCATCCTTTTCGTCGGCCAACAGCTTGCGCTTCTTTTCCGCGAACAGCGCGCGGACCACTAGGATGAGCAGCAGGATGCAGGTCAGCGCCACCGCGGATTCCAACACGGGAGCCGGGCCGCGCGCACCGCGATCTAACAAACAAACCGGCAGAGCGGCGAGGTTTTCGATGCCGCGGGAGGCCCCGAGCAAGGCGATGACCCCGGCGCCGATGATGCCATGCCAGCGGTTGCGGAGGGAAAACAGACCGCAGATGATCAGGGCGCCGCCGAGGGTCAACGCGCCGGTAAGAAAGCCATACGACGCGGGTTTCTCAAGGATGCGCATGGCCGGGACGCCGAGTGCGAGAATGAACAGGCCGGCGAGAAAAATGGGAATGCGCATGGAGGAAGCAGGCGGCGGGTGGGGCACGGCGGGGAATTTAGTCCAGAGAGAGAGATTAGCCAAGCGGGGAAATGGGTGCGGGTTTTCGGGCGGGCTGAAGCCCGCGCTCCAGGGTTTACAAGTTCTGCGAGGCGGATAGACTCGGCGCCGATGGGCACGCTGTGGTGCAACGGACAATGGCTGGCGGCAGGGGTTCTTCCCGCTGCCCCGCTGGATCGTGGGGCGATTCTGGGCTTGGGACTGTTCGAGACTTTGTTAGGTTTGGACGGCAGGGTCGTTTTCCGCGAGCGCCACCTGGAACGCATCGCCGCAGGTTGCGCGCGCTTCGGTTGGGTGGCGCCGCAACAGCAGTTCGCGGACCTGCCACAGGCGATTTCGAGTTTGTTAGAAACCGCCGGCCACGGCGCGGGGCGGTCACGCATTCGCCTGACGGTGACCGCGGGCACCGGCGCGCTCGCGGATTTGGCCAGTGGTGGGGACCGCTTGGTGTGGATGACCGCCTCGCCGCTAGGGGACGCTCCCGCCAACTTGGCAGTGAATATCGCCGCCTGGCCGCGCAACGAACGCGGTGCCTTGACGGGCTTGAAATGCGCGTCATACGCGGAAAACCTGCTGGCCCTCGATCAGGCGCGGCGTGCCGGGTTTGATGAAACCCTGTTTTTCAACACCACCGGGGACTTGTGCGAGGCTGCCACCGCCAACGTGTTTCTTGTTAGGGACAGGGTGCTGCGCACGCCGTCGCTGGCGTCCGGCTGCCTGCCGGGCATCACCCGTGGCGTGGTGCTCGACCTGGCGGCGCGCGCGGCAATTCCCTGCGAGGAGGTGGCGCTGCGCCGGGCTGATCTTGATAGGGCCGACGAGGTGTTTGTCACGTCTGCCACGCGCGGGCCGGTGGCCGTGTCGAGGGTCGGTGACCGGCTTCTGGCCCAATGTGTGATGGGCAAGCGCCTGCGCGGCCTGTGGGAGGCGGAAGTGCGGCGCAACATTCTTGCCTGAGCCCGAGTTTTTTCTTTAGTTCCGCGCGCGGTTTTCATACAAACTCGCCGAACCTAACCCCAACCCCCATCCGTCATGCCTCGTCCAGTCACACTCTTCACCGGCCAATGGGCCGATCTGCCACTCGAAAAACTCGCCCCGCTCGCTTGCGAGATGGGTTATGATGGCCTCGAACTCGCTTGTTGGGGCGACCACTTTGATGTGGACGCCGCCACCTCCAAGAAATCCTACGTCAAGGAAAAGTGGGAGTTGCTCGCCGATCACGGACTCACCTGTTTCGCCGTGTCCAATCACCTGGTGGGCCAGGCCGTCTGCGATTTGATAGACGAGCGCCACAAGGCGATCCTCTCGCCCGAGATCTGGGGCGACGGCAGCCCCGAGGGAGTTCGGAAACGCGCCGCCAAGCAGATGATCGCCACCGGCAAGGCCGCCCGCGCGTTTTTCAATGCCAAGCCCGGCCGCAAGGGCAAGGATGACTTCCCGGCGGTGGTCAATGGTTTCACCGGCTCGTCGATCTGGCATTCGATCTATGCGTTTCCGCCAACCACCCAGGAGTATTATGACAAGGGTTTCACCGACTTCGCCAAGCGCTGGCTGCCGATCCTCGATGCCTTCGACAAGGCCGACGTGAACTTCGGACTCGAAGTTCATCCAACCGAAATCGCCTTCGACATCGCCTCGGCCAAACGCGCTCTCGCCGCAGTGGGCAACCACAAGCGCTTCGGCTTCAACTATGATCCGTCGCACCTCGGCTATCAGGGCGTGGACTATGTGAAGTTCGTCCGCGAGTTCTCCGACCGCATCTTCCACGTCCACATGAAAGACGTGTGGTGGAGCCACGGTGATGGCACTGTCGGCGTGTTCGGCGGCCACACCAATTTCGGCGATGCGCGCCGCTTCTGGGACTTCCGCTCCTTGGGCCATGGTGACATCGAATTCGAAGACATCATTGTCGCACTCAACGACACCGGCTATCGCGGCCCGCTGTCAGTCGAATGGGAGGACATCCGCATGGACCGCGTGCATGGCGCCGCGGAAGCCTCCTCCTTCGTGCGCAGTGTGGACTTCCCATCTAGCAACATCGCCTTCGACGCCGCCTTCGACAAGGCCAAGCAGTAGCCATGGAACGGGACTGGCCCAGTCCCGCGTGATTCAGTAGCGGCCCTTGGCAGCAACCTGCCAAGGGCCGTTTTGCGCGCGCCCGTAGGCTCCCCCGTAGGCGCATTCGTCAGAATGCGTGAAGGACGAGGCCGTGGCACCCGGTGCCGCCGCAGTTGCCCCCAACGCGTTGTGAGCAACGCGCCTACAGGAGCGCGGGCTTCAGCCGGCGAGTCTATTTCGTCGTAGGCACATTCGTCAGAATGCGTGAGGGAGCGGCTCCGCATGCGCTTGAAGAGTGTTCGGCAGGATGCCGAACACAGCCGGCGAGACGTCGGCGCTCCCCTCCCAACGCGCTGTGACCAATATGGCCACGCGAGAAGGGACATCCACTCCCTTAGGATGGCCAGATCATCGGGAACGGCGTGACGAATCGTTTCGCCGATCGCTGGAACCATTTACTAACAAAAGATATGCTTCGGGTCCCGCTTTTCGACCACGGGCTTGCGGGACAGGCAGCAAACGCTTGACAAACGGGACCCCAAACAGGGCCAGCGGCAGTTCATTGGCTCGATCGCTCGCGCAGCAGCGGGGCGCAATCGCGGCGGAAGGCGGTGATCTGCGCCTCCTGCTCCGCGCTGTAATGGCCGCTGCGTTGCGCGTAGGTATCCATCCAGGTCAGCAGCCGGTTGACGCTATCAGCATCGAGGGCGACGCCCGCGTGATGGTCAGGGTGGCCGAGCAGTTTCCAGAGTTTGCTATTCGCCGCGGTGCCTTCGCCGGGCACCGAGATGTCGCGCTCGAAGGCATGCTTTTTCAAATCGCCGGCGGCAAAGCCCAGCAGCGAGTCGTAGGCCCGCTGAGATGTTAGGTCGAGTTTGGCGGCCAGCGCGTCCTTGGCGCCGGGGTGATGGCACTCGACGCACTGGCGGTCCAGCACCGGTTGGACGAGGCGGTCAAAGCGCAGCGGCCAGGACCCGTCCGGGCCGGGCGTGATGGGCGAGGGTTCGCGAGTGGCGGCGAGGGCCAGTTTGCCGGGTGGCGGCGAGGCTTCGCGATTCTCGTGGCAACCGATGCACGCCAACGTCTGGCCCGGCATCACATAGGTTAGGGTGCGCATCGTCTGCACCGCAACACCAGTGCCATCCAACGCCTGGAAGAACACCGGCACGCCCGATGGCAGGCGGAAATTCGCCGAGCCATCCGCCTCCACCGGCACCGTGCCCAGCACAAACTTGCCCGGATCCTCGGCCGAAACCCCAAGGCTGGGTTGGTTCATCTGCGGTTGCACCTTCGGCGGCACCGCCACCACCCGCAGCGCTTTGACCGTGCCAGCCGGGATGCCGGTTAGGCCGCGGGAAACATCCTGCATCAGCACGCGGCCTTCTTGCGGCCCGCTGTGGTCGGTGAGGTCCGCTTGCACCGGCGGACACGGCCGCGCCGCGATGGGCATCGGCGAGGCCGACGAGATATCATCATCGCGATAGAGCAACTCCAGATTGCCGAACGCATCCAACAGATAGATCCCGGTGGCGTTGCGCGGGTTTTGTTCATCGGTGGCGCGGCAATGCGGCGGCAGCTTGAGATCCGACCAACTGACGAGGAAGAATTCCTCCGACAGCGGCCACGGGTTGGCGTAGTATTGGTCCACATTGGCCTCGGCTTCCGGGAAGGGCACGTCGGGAGTCAGCCGGGTGAGGGGCGCGTCGCCCTCGGTGCCGGCGCTCCGGTCTAGCAGGCAGAGCGTGCCGCCATAGATGGAATGGTGGGCGGCCGCGGTGAACACGAGCTTCGATGAACCGGGAATGGCACGCGCCTCAATCTTGACCTGGGGTTTGGTGGTGTAATTGCCATAGACGAGTTGCGGGTTGCCGCCGTCCTGGTTGGCCGACCACAGACTGAAAAAATGCCCGTTGAAGCGGTCGATGTAATCCCAGCGCGTGTAGAGCAGGCGGCCGTCGTTGGCGACGCTGGGTGTCCACTCGAAATTCTCGAAGGCGGACAGCGGGCGCAGATGGCCGCCATCGGCGTCCATGCCGTGGAGGGTGAACACCGGCACCGGCCGGAAGTTGTCCCCGCCGCAGCGGACGTAACTATCAGGATGGTCGGCGTCGCGCGTTGACTCGGAAAACCACTCGCTGCATTGGATGGTGGTGCCCTTGCGGGTTGACACAAAGGCCAGCGCGCCGCCGGGCAGGTAGCGGGCATCGAAGTCATCGTATTTGCCGTGGGTGAGGGGGTGGCGCTCGGAGCCGTCCACGTTCATCTCGTAAATGTGATAGAAGGCGTCCTCGGGCACGCGGGCCTTGTCGGATTTGTTAGATTCGGCGGCCAACTCCGGATGGAACCGGCAATAGGCAAACAGCAGCTTTTTTCCATCAAACGACAGGTCCGGCCCCATGAAACTGCCAGCGGGCAGATCGCTTGTTAGGCAGTGGACGTGAGGTGCCCCGGACTTGAAGCCCTCGAGCACGCAAATGCCGCCGCCGCCGCGCGACCACCAACCGTAATGTTGGTCACTCATGTGTGGAAACATGCCGGGGGCGCGTTTCACAAACAGCAGGGAGTCGAAGTTGAGCAGGGGATTTGTCAGAGCCATTGCCCGGACCGTCCAGCGGGCACGGAAATACAGTGCGCGGCGGGCGTTGGCGTCCATGTCGGCGGCGGCACCGAGGCTGGCGATTTCACGCAGCGTGCGTTCGGCTTGGTCGGTGTTCGCGCCGAGGCGCCGCAGACTGGTCGCCAGCTTGAGTCCACGTTCAAGCACGGTTGCCAGCGGCATCGTGGTGGCTTCGCCGGTCGCGACGTGTGCCACGGACCACGGGCTGACGCTGCTCTGGGTGGCGGGCTTGCCAAGCGCCAGGTTCTGGCTCGAACCCGTCGCGAATACCTCCACCTCATCCAGATGAAAATAACTGGTGCCGGCCAAGGCCAGGCGCAGGTAGCGTGCGGTGGTCGCATGCAACGGGACGGATAGGGGACGCTGGTCGGAGAAACCCAAAAACGGCGTGCCATCATGTTGATAGAGCAGCTTGAAGGTCTTGCCGTCCTCAGACCCTAACACTTGGATGCGGTTGTTGCGAGCCGCCATGGCCGGGTCGCAGCGATTCCAGATCACCACCCGCCCGAGGCTGACGGATTGTTGGAGATCCACCTGCCACCACGGATTGTTCTCGCAAGCGGTGTGAAACCCCCACTGGCCGTTTTTCACCCCGTCCACGCCACCCGCCGCGTCGGCGGCCGGGCTGACCGCCGCCGCCGGTTTTGCCAGGCGGCGGGCGTCTTGCAGCAGCCAGTCGGCTTCGACCCGCGCTTGCCACGCGGCGTCCGCTGGCGCGCCGGTCGCGGCTTGGAGCGAGGCAACCGATAGGGCAAACAAGGGCAACTGTCGCATGGGCATCATGGCTTGGGGTGAAAGGAATACGGCGGAATTCGGGGATTCCGGTCAAATATCTGGTTTTTCCAGTAGGGCCGGATCTCGGGCGAAAAGAAGGGTGTGGAACCAGTCCTTGTTTTTACGCGTTTATTTTTGCTAGGTCGTGTTGCTGGGATATGGCAGGGGATGTCTGACGAGTATTGTCAGCTACTCGTGACAAGCGGGTGGATCCGGAATCGCCCCAAATCTTCTGAATACGTCACTAACTTGACGCGCATGGCCTGCAGGGTTGCGTGGGGGGGCGGCATCGGCTTGAGTCGGGGCGTGAACGAATTGATCCAATCAGCGCGCAAACTGGCCGATTCGCTCCGGGGCCTGGAGTTTTCCGCCCCGGTGGCGCAGGTGTACCGGCCCTTGGACTACGCCTGGCAACCCCATCAGATGTACCTGCAACGCTTTGGCAGCGGTCCCAAGCGCGTGCTGTTCCTCGGCATGAATCCGGGACCCTTCGGCATGGCGCAAACCGGCGTGCCGTTTGGGGAAATCGCCGCGGTTCGGGACTGGATGGGCATCCAGGCCGCCGTGGACCGGCCGTCGCGCGAACATCCCAAGCGGCCCATCGACGGCTTCGCCTGCCAACGCTCGGAAGTCAGCGGGCGCCGGTTGTGGGGGCTCTTCGCCGCGCGCTATCCGCAGGCCGGGGACTTTTTCGCCGGGCATTTCGTGCAGAATTACTGCCCCTTGGTGTGGATGAGCGCGAGCGGCGCCAATCTAACACCCGACAAGCTCGCCGCCGCCGAGATGGCCGCGGTGGAGGCCGCCTGCCTCGCGCATCTGGCGGAAGTCGTCGAACTACTACGCCCCTCGTACCTGATCGGCGTGGGTGGCTTTGCCGAAGCACGCCTGCGCCTCGCCGCAACCGCCTGTGGCAGCCCCGCTCACATCGGGCGGGTGCTGCACCCCTCGCCCGCATCCCCCGCCGCCAATCGCGGCTGGGCGGAGGCCGCCACCCGCCAGCTCCAAGCCCTCGGCGTGTGGCCGCTCGCGTAGGGCGCGTTCAAGGAGCGGCGGTACCGGTCCGCCGTCAAGAGGGGAACGGGCGGCTCGCCCAATACTGTTCGAATAGTTGCCGCGGGAAAGCAGAGGAAGAATGGCGGCGGGCAGGATGCCCGCGCCACCGTGGTCCGGGCATCCTGCCCGGAGCCATCAAT